>JAEEGG010010981.1_pt1 | contig 19878 bp, 14 predicted proteins | sample 9134161 | NCBI WGS metagenome assembly JAEEGG01 (sample SAMN16246543, study PRJNA631951) | gut metagenome | biome: gut microbiome; feature: rumen; material: CR-attached | host: Bos | place: Iran: Karaj | collected 2018-10 | reverse complement strand
AGACGGGTGTCGTGACCGACATGAACGGACAGTTCTCCCTTTCAGTACCCGAAGGGAAGAAGATCGTCATCAGTTACATTGGCATGAAGACAGAGACCGTGAATGCCCAGAATGGCATGCGCGTGGCGCTGGCTACCGATGGACAGGCACTTGACGAAGTTGTAGTAACGGGTATGACACAGATTGACAAGCGACTGTTCTCCGGAGCATCGACCAAAATTTCTGCAGAAGCAGCAAAGATTGATGGTATGGCTGACATCTCACGTTCGCTGGAAGGCCGCGCAGCTGGTGTGTCTGTGCAGAATGTGTCAGGTACCTTTGGTACTGCTCCGAAGATCCGCGTACGTGGTGCTACTTCTATCTATGGTTCATCTAAACCCCTTTGGGTGGTTGATGGTGTGATCATGGAGGATGTGACCGACGTATCTGCCGATCAGTTGTCGAGCGGTGATGCAGAAACGCTGATTTCCAGTGCCATCGCAGGACTGAACTCAGACGATATCGAGTCGTTCCAGATTCTGAAGGACGGTTCAGCTACCTCTATCTATGGTGCCCGCGCTATGGCCGGTGTGATTGTTGTCACCACTAAGAAAGGTAAGGCTGGACAGGCACGTATTAACTATACTGGTGAGTACACCATGCGCCTGAAGCCTTCTTATTCTACCTTCAACATTATGAATTCTCAGGACCAGATGGCTGTCTATCAGGAATTGGAGCAGAAGGGTTACCTGAACTACGCTGAGACCGCTAATGCCATGAACCAGGGTGTCTATGGTAGAATGTATCAGCTGATTTCCCAATATAATGAGACAACAGGCCAGTTTGGACTCGTCAATACACCGGAGGCCAGAACAGCTTATCTGCGCGATGCTGAGTATCGCAATACAGACTGGTTCGACGGACTTTTCTCGAATGCTATCCAGCATAACCACTCCGTGAGTATCAGCGGTGGTAACGAGAAGGCTCAGCATTATGCATCTGTTTCAGCCATGTTTGACCCAGGTTGGGCTAAGCAGTCGAAGGTAGAGCGTTATACTGGTAACTTCAACACAACCATCCATGCAACAAAGTGGATGGATTTCAATATCCTGTCGAACGCATCATTCCGTAAGCAGAAAGCTCCTGGTACGCTGAGTTCGGAGATTGATGCTGTGAGTGGTGAGGTGAAGCGTGACTTCGACATCAACCCCTATTCTTACGCTTTGAACACCTCGCGTGCATTGGATCCGGATGTATACTACACCCGCAACTATGCACCATTCAACATCTACAACGAGTTGGACAATAACTATATGGATCTTCGTGTAAGCGAAGTCCGCGTACAGGGTAGCATCGACATCAAGCCTATTCAGAAGGTGAAGATTACCTTGCTGGGGGCAGCCAAGTATTCATCTACTTCACAGGAACACTATATCCTTGACAACTCTAACCAGGCACTGGCATATCGCGCTATGGGTAATTCTACGATTCGCAGCAGCAACCCATTCCTTTATAAGGATCCAGACAATGTCTACGCACTGCCTATCACGGTGCTGCCTGATGGTGGTATCTATGAGCGTCGCGACCGTAGCATGTTTGGTTGGGACAGCCGTTTGTCTGTCACTTACAATGATGTCTACAACGATGACCATATTGTGAACTTCTACGCTGGTATGGAAACCAACTTCATCGACCGTCATTCTACATGGTTCCGCGGCTGGGGTATGCAGTACAGCATGGGTGAGATTCCCAACTATGCTTATGAGGTATTCAAGAAGGGTCAGGAGGACAACTCCGACTACTACACCATGACCAATACCCATACTCGTTCTGCAGCTTTCTTTGGTACAGGTACCTATTCTTATAAAGGCCGCTATCAGGTGACAGGAACCGTACGTTATGAGGGCACCAACTTCCTCGGCAAGAGCCGCAAGGCCCGCTGGCTTCCCACTTGGAACGTATCAGGGGCCTGGAACGCCCATGAGGAGAGCTGGTTCGCTGACACATTCAAGAACAATTGGCTGAGTCACGCCACACTCCGTCTGTCTTACTCACTGACAGGTGACCGCCCCTCAACCTCCAACTCGCTGCCTATCATCAAGAGCCGCACGCCGTGGCGTGCCTTCACCACCAATGGTGAAACAGCACTTTACATCGATGAATACGGTAATAGCGACCTGACTTACGAAAAGAAGCATGAGTTCAACGTTGGTTTGGACCTCGGATTTTTTAACAACCGCATCAATCTGACTGCCGACTGGTACACCCGTAAGAATTATGACCTGATAGGTGTTGCCAACACCGAATTCTACGGTCAGCAACTCCTGAACGTTGCCGATATGAAGTCGAATGGTTATGAGATCTCTCTCACAACTACCAACATCAAGAACAAGGACTTCACCTGGACCACCAATTTCATTTTCTCGCACACTCATAACGAGGTGACGACTTTGGAGACAACAAAGCGTGTCATAGACTTGGTGTCAGGCAATGGCTTTGCTATGGAGGGATATCCTGTACGTTCACTCTTCTCCATTCCTTTCCGTGGATTGGACAAGGAAGGTTTGCCTCTGTTCCTCGACCAGGATGGCAACATCACTTCAACAGGTATTTATTTCCAGGAACGAGACAAGGAGAAGTTAGGTTTCCTGCAGTATGAAGGACCTGTAGATCCCACAGATACAGGTTCGTTTGGCAACCTTTTCAAGTATAAGGGCCTGAGTTTGAACGTGTTCATCACCTATAGCTTTGGCAATGTAGTGCGTTTAGATCCTGTTTTCTCTAATACATACGACGACCTCGACTCTACACCGAAGGAATTCACCAACCGTTGGGTAGTTCCTGGCGATGAGGCCAGGACTTCTGTGCCCGTAATTCCCTCTGTACGTCAGAACCGAAACGATACAGACCTGAGCTATGCCTACAACGCATACAATTACTCTTCAGAACGTATTGCCAAGGGTGACTTCATTCGCATGAAGGAAATCTCATTAGGCTATGAGTTCCCCTCTTCAATTACCAGTTCCCTTGGACTGAACAACCTTGCACTGAAGTTGCAAGCTACGAACCTCTTCCTGATCTACGCCGACAAAAAGTTGAACGGTCAGGATCCTGAGTTCTTCAACACTGGTGGTGTAGCAGTTCCTGTGCCTAAGCAGTTTACACTCACACTGCGCCTTGGCATCTAAGAATGCGTAAATAATAAAAGTATTAAAACGAGACAATTATGAAGAAATATATAGGAATTTCAATCTTGGCGCTCGGTTTAGGATTTACATCTTGCGATGATTTCCTGGATGAACTGCCCGACAACCGTGCCGCCGTTGACACTGAGGAAAAGGTGGAGAAATTGCTTGTGTCGGCTTATCCTGATATCGATTATATCGTCGTGACAGAGACCATGAGTGACAACATGGACGACATGGGCGAAAGCAATCCTAATACCGTTCGTTTCCTCGACCAGGTGTTCCATTGGGACGATGTCACAGAGAGTAACAATGAGTCACCTGAACAGATCTGGACCTCCAGCTATGAGGCTATTGTCAACGCTAATCAAGCTTTGGAAGCTATCGGAGAAGTAGGTGACAGCCGTAATATGAAGATTGCCAAGGCTGAAGGTCTTCTGGCTCGTGCCTACAACCATTTCGTTCTGGTGAATATTTTCTGTAAGCAATACAACAGTAAGACATCTAACACCGATATGGGCATCCCCTATCTTGACGGTTTGGAGGAGCAGTTGAACTTGCACCACGAACGCGGTACTGTAGCTGATGTGTATGAGAAGATCGACAAGGATCTTCAGGAAGCATTGCCTTTGGTGGGCGATGACTATATGACTGTGCCCAAGTTCCACTTCAATGCCAAGGCTGCCTACGCTTTCGCAGCCCGTTTCTACCTCTATTATGAGCAGTGGGACAAAGCTATTGAGTATGCGAACCTCTGTCTGGGCAGTAATCCTCAAGGAATGTTGCGCGACTGGAGTTACGTGAGCACACTGACTGCTTCATTCGATGCATATACCAATCAGTACATCGATGCTTCGCTCAATTGCAATCTTCTGCTGATGACAGCCTACTCGCAATTGGGCCGGTTTTTCGGTCCCTATACCACATGGAAACGCTATGCCCACAACAACTGGCTGGCCAGTTATGAGACCAGCAAGGCCGTTAACTTCTGGATAGACAAAACTACTGCTGCTTCGTATTCCGACCTCTCAGACCGTGGTCGTTACATTGCATCTTTTTTCTATTCACCTCCAAGAACCTATGCAGGCAGTAACTTCGACTTCGTAGTATTCTGGAAACATCCTTACCTGTTTGAGTATACTGATCCTGTGGCGGGTGTTGGCTATACCCGCACCATCTATCCGGCACTGACCGCCGACGAGGTGCTGCTGAACCGTGCGGAGGCTTATGTCATGAAAAAGCAGTACGAGCAGGCTACCACCGACATCAACACCTGGGTACACAATATCACCAAGGTAAAGAGCAACTTTACTACCGACTCGATTGTGAAGTTTTACAACGGGGAGCCTTATGCCTACGATGATGAAGCCAAATTGCAGTCATCCATCAAGAAGCATTTGCATCCAGCCTTTGAGATTGAAGCTGAAGGTTCTACCCAGGAGGCCATGCTCCAGTGCGTGCTGAGCCTGCGCCGCATCGAAACTTTACAGCAGGGACTGCGCTGGTTTGACATCAAGCGCTACGGCATCGAGATTCCCCGCCGAGTCATTGATGCCAAAGGTAAGCCTACAAGCAACTACGACTGGTTGAAAGTTGACGATGAACGTCGTGCCGTGCAGATTCCTGACAAGGTAATCGATGCTGGTATCACGCCTAATCCACGTGTGAAAGCGCAGAGTAACGACTATGTTGGTCCGCAGTTGCAAGAAATAAAATAAAATAGCAGACAGATTATGAGAAAGAAATTATTATATTTAGCAATAGTGGCTGCCGTAGGAGGTGCTATGATGACCTCCTGCTCGGAAGATGATCTTAGTTCTGAGAGCGTCATCATCTCCAAGCAGACCAAGGATACTGAGTTCGACAAGTGGCTTAAGAGCACCTTTGTGGACCCGTATAATATAGACTTCGCTTATCGTTACGACGACAAAGAGTCGGATCTGAGATACTATATCGTTCCCGCTGACTACGATCAGGCTGTCATATTGGCACACATTGTAAAATACACCTGTGTAGAGGCCTACGATGAAGTGGCAGGATACACCTTTACACGTACCTATTTCCCCAAGCGTTTCCAGCTGTTTGGAGATTGGCAGTATCGCAATAACGGTACTTACGTTCTGGGTACAGCCGAGGGAGGCCGTAAGATTTATCTCTATGGTGTAAACTATCTGAATTCCATCCTTTCCGGAAAGACAGGACAAGGCAGTTTCGTGTTTGACCATGGGACAAATGTCGTGGCTAATCTCAATCACTTCTATCTGAAGACTATCCATCATGAATTTACCCACATCCTGAACCAGACGAAGGATTATTCTGCCGACTATCAGCAGATTACCGGTAAGGATTATCTGGCCGATGACTGGAGCACGGATGAAGGTGAAGAAGGATATCTGACGCGTGGCTTTATTACCCCGTACTCTCAGCACTCTCATCAAGAGGACTTCGCTGAGATGCTCTCCGAGTATGTCACCAACTCAGCAGAGCAGTGGGATGCCTGGATGGAAGAAGCAGGCGATGAGGGTGCTGGTCTGTTAGCCCAGAAACTCGACATTGTACGCGACTACATGAACGCCACCTTCCATATCGATATTGACAAGCTGCGTGATTCTGTGCTGGGTCGCGAGCGCGATATTGCTACAGGTAAAGTTAATTTGACTGATTTAACTGTTAAATAATTGGAGGATATGATGATGAAAACAAATAAGTTTTTTGCAGTTTTGATGCTGGCTGTGCCTGCATTTCTCATGCAGTCCTGTCTGAAGGATCAGGAAGATACTTTCGACCAGCCTTCATCCATCCGTATGCAAACCTTCCTGGACAATGCCCAGCAGACACTTGTCAATGCTTCCAATGGCTGGATATTGGAGTATTTCCCCCACAAGAATCAGGTTTACGGAGGCTATGTCTATACCCTGCGCTTCACAGCCGACTCTGTATATACCAATTGTGAACTGGATCCGGGTTACAATTATGGAAGCCTCTACCGTATGACCAACGATGATGGTCCTGTGCTGACGTTCGACACCTACAATCCCGCACTCCATTACTTCTCGACACCTTCTTCAGAGATGTATGAGTCTTTTGGCGGCGACTTTGAACTGGTGATCGACAGCGTGGGTGCAGATGTCATCAAACTGCATGGCAAGCGCAGCCTCACCACGATGTATATGTACAAGATGACCGAAGATGCCAACAGCTATCTGGATAAGGTGTTTGCCAATATTGATGGACTGCTCTTTGCCAGTGCTAAGGGTAATGTGGGTAACCTGACAGCCGAAGGAAATGTCGATCTGGACAACCGTCAGATCACATTGACTTCAGGTGAGATGGAGGGTTCCAGCGCTTTCGTCTTCACTGATAAGGGTATCCGCTTGTACAAGCCAATAGAGTTAGGTGATGTCATTGTGACCGAAATAGGTCTTGATACATCCGACTTCAAGCTCGTTGGTACTGCCAAGACAGGCGAGGCTATTGACCTTCAATTGGTGAAGCCCGATGCATGGAAATCATTCCAGGAACTGGTTGGTACATACGCATTCAATTCTGAGACACCCCGTGACGTAGAAGTTGTTGCCAATCCCGACGGTGCTTCATACACGCTGACAGGATTCTCTCAGGATGGTCCTATACAGGCTACCTATAACAAAGGTGCCGGTTCAATGAATATCGCTGCACAGTTCTGCGGACAGTATGCAGGCTACGACCTCTATCTCTGTCCTTGTAATGGTAGCACTTATTCTACGAGCGGCGTGTTCAAGGGTGTGAATTCTGAGAAGGACGGTGTGTTCAGCATTACCTTCACGAATCCTGACTATCCAACGTTCTGGATTTTCGCTTTCAAGGGCGGTAGCAATGCAGGCTATCTGGAGAAACTTTCCAGTCCAATGATACTGACCAAGAAGTAATTGAAGTGATACAACTTACATAATAAAGACGACAAAGTATGAAAAAGATATTAAGTTTCTTCGTATTGCTTGCAGGCATGGCTCAGTTCACTGCCTGTAGCGACAACGAGACGTCGAATCCGTATGTTCATCAGTCAACCATCACCATTGAAAAGGCAGAAGTGACCTTCGATGCCAACGGTGGTACCGGTTCTGTTCAGGTGAGCTCGCCGTCGGCTGTCAGTGTCAGCATACCCGCACAATTCCAGTGGCTGACGGCTTCGGTCGCCGGTAATGTCATCAATGTGACGGTAGAACCCAACTCTGGTCTTGAGGGCCGTTCTGCACAGGTGACGATCAAGAATGCCAATGATGAGGTTGCTGTGACGGTCTCACAGACTGGTTTAGTGAGCCGACTCTCCACCTATGAACTGGAATTCTCTGATGAACCGGGTGTTCAGGCTGTTGCCTTCAAGCACGATGTGCCTGTTAGTGTACAGAGCCTCAATGATTGGATTGCCGTTCAAGTGGACGATGAGAACGGTCTCTTGCGGGTAGGTGTTGCCTCGAACGAAGTGGAAGAAGCACGTATGGGGCTTGTCACTATCACTTCTGGTGATGTGAAAGACACCCTGGTGGTCTTCCAGAAAGCTTTTGTGTTCGCAATTGAGAAAGATGCCATTTCAATGACAGAAGCAGGAGGCGATCAGGCTATCGCCATTAAGCACTCACGTCCTGTAACATTTGAAGCTGATGTGGATTGGATTGCATGTGAGCTCAACGAAGCAGGCGACACGATTCTCGTGAATGTTGCTAAGAATGAGGATCAGGAGCGCCAGGGCACCATCACCGTGAAGTCTCTGGAATATGCAAAGACCATCTCCGTCAACCAGGCTGCTGCAACGACAGAAGAGCCGGAAGAACCAGTGGAGAACCCCTACTACGGTACATACACTTTCTATTTCCAGTTGGGCGAGGATACCTATAATATGGGTAATTTCTCCATTGTGGAATATGTCGGTGAAGATGCTGAAGAGGGTGATGTCCTCATCATTGACCTCTATCTCCCGGGCAGTGCGATCTTCGGAGTCTTAAAGCCCGAGGAAGGCAAGCTCTACATACAGCCTTATCAGGATCTGGGTTATGATGAATATCCTAATTTAGGTACTATTGGCAATCTCACTTATAGCGCATCAGGTGCGGACTGGATTGTATTTGACATTACAGAGCAAGGCATGGTTTCTACCGACTTCTGTGTACTGGCAACCAATCCAGAGTATACAGAAGCTTATGGATTAGTGCTTCCTGCTGGTGGTACCTCATGGTTCATAAAGGCTGAAGAAGCTGCTGCCAGAGCTATGAACAGAGCTGCTGCTGCCAAGAAGAATACATTCAAGCTACAGCGCAATAAGAATCTTCCTAAGAACTTCAAGGTCTTCCGCAAGTAAACCATCCTGCATCGTCAGATGCAATGCGTAATAACAAGTGGCTGGTGCGCAAACACCAGCCACATGTTTTGTTTATGTCTCGCCCCGGGCCATCTCCCAGCCTCGGAGCATGGCGAAATAATCGAGAGACGATGTGCCGTTTTCCTGGATGGCCATGGCGGCACCGAGCATCATCCAACGGGCGGGGTGCTCCAGGGGGATGCCAAGAGGTTCATCGGGGGCGATGCCGGTGAGACGCGACACATTGGCGATATACGCCTCCGTGTTGTTCTCACTCGACGGGGCCCAGCGACGGATGATGGTACGGATGGTGTAGAGACGGTACTTATGATAATAGGTACGCGTGAGCAGATAGAAGGCTGCCCGCCAACCATACTCCAAAGATTTGAACTGGCAGAACTCAGCATCCTGCTGCCGTTCTGCGAGACCTTTCCACTGATCCTTTGCCATGCGACGGATGTTCAGCGGATTGCAATTACGAATTCCTCGTGGTAACATAAAATGAAATTTAATGAAAAAAGAGATTACGGCAATTCTTGAAGGATCTTGTGATAAACACCATATTTCACTTTCTCAACAATACCGTCTGTCTGCAATCGTTTAAGAGCTCTTGAAGTGGCAGCATCGCTGGTATTGAAATGATCCTTGAACTGCTGTGTCTTGAACTCATCGGGCAACTTACGGTAGCATTCATCGTAGCGCGTTGTCCTGCGACGTACCACGAACTCCTTGTTTTGGTCGGCGAAGTAATTGAAGGCCATTTCGCCGAAAAAGAACTGCTGGCACTTGTACTGGATTTCCATTGCCAGGCGGCAGAGCCGCTTGTCGGTGTCATCCATTGTCAGCGTCTTCGACTCCTGCCACTCATCCCAATGGCGCATCAGAATGAACGGAAGCGACACGCCAATACCATAATAAGGTATGCGTTTCAGCAACGTTCTATCTGCCTTATCGCCGTTGAACTCCGCAATCTCTAAGTGGGAAGACTGCCAGTCGAAAGTCTCGTCATTCAAGGGCTCGATGGGAAGCTCACCCTCCACCCTATCCAGACGATACGCCCAGGTTCGCAAAGTCTCATTGGCATTGGGATCCACCTCCTGATGTCGATTTGCCATGCCCTTATCAGGCAAAGGAATCACGGCGAGTCGAGTGCTCATACCTGTACCGAAGTTTCGCTGATTTACCTTGCGATGCAGGGCATACGGCGTGCCGGTGTAGATGAAGTTCCAGAACACGTTGAACATGCCTGTGATGCTCTCCTGATTAGCGTACATCTGACCATCCTGCTCGTTGTGGAAGGCTTTCAGTTCCATGATCTCACGGTCTTTCCAGTCGCCACCTTTATTATTCTTTGTGACGTTATCCAGCTCCGAGTCGAAACTGAACATGTGGAGGTTCATGGGAGTACCCTGCACGTTTTCAACCGCTGCCAACATGTGACGGATGAACTCACCAGTAGCCGTGCGGGCAGGGTGAACACGGATTCCCACAACAGGCTTTTTCAGGGCATCACCCTTCTGGGCCTTGGTAGAGGTAGTCCTTTCCGTTCTGCCATCCTTGTAGCGGTTTACCGCATCAATCAAGCATTGATCAGCCTGAATCATCGGGTCAGCAATTTTGAAGTAAAACTTCTCAATCACATTCTTTCCCGCTCCTGGGTCACCGATAATGAAAATGCAATAGTTCAAGCGACGCACAATCTCCGGCTCATACCAAAAATGATAATAAGCCCTTGTCATCAGAGTCCCGAACAACGCCGCACTCGAAAACAGTATCGCCGGCATCTTATGCGGATGGGCATTCAGAAACAGCTCCTTCATACACGGATAAACCTCCGCCATCTCCTTCAACTCCTCCGCCCACTTATCCAGCGGCAACTGTCCATAGATATCCTCAGCGTCACTCGGGGTCTGGCTCATCTGTGATGTCGCTCGCGATGTCACAGAAGTGCCTGACCCCTGTGTGACGCCAGCCTTAACCAGAGCCTCCTTCATCCGCTTGGGAATACCCTTCAGGAACTCATAACCCCGTGCACTTTTTACGGTGGTAGCCACATCCTCACCTCGCTCATCGACAATCTCCATCACGAAAGGCGTCTGACGCAGGATCTTCTCAATCAGCACAGGGTCGTTGTCTGTGATGTAGCGCAGATGGTCAGCCAGCACCAGACTCGTGCGGTGTCTGTCTCCAGGCTCCACTTTCTTGTCGCCAAGCCACGCCGCCACAATCTTCTGGTATGGCACACCGTGATAGGTCACCACCTCCTGAGCATCCACCTGCCTGACAGTCCCAGACCCCTGTAAATCAGCCTTATGGGCCACAGCAGCAGTCTGAGTAGCACCACTATTACCAGCCCGATACTCAGCATCGTATTTTTCAGCAAATTCTTTGTTTTCATACGCAAACAGTTTTTCTTCGTTAATACTAATGATATCTTCCCAGGTGGTCATAAAGGCACCGCGACTGGCATCCTTGCACGACTCGTCGAGCGGCAAGCCCAACTTTGCCGAGAAGTCCAGCTGATTATCGATCAGGTTACCGACATTGATATCCGCCGTAAACACCACCTTCAAACCGTGACCCGACGGCGTGACATAGACCAACACGATACGAGCTTTGTCCTCGTCTGAGAGTTTTTCAAAAGCCTTGGCCCATATCTCTCTGACGTCGCCTTCCAAGTGGTCATAGTCGGCCACCACCAGTCCGTTCAGACAGACATGGCTCTGAACGCGCCAGCAGCCCTTCACCGTCCGTTTCTCACCCGTCTTCTTGTTCTCCACCTCCTTCTCCGATTCCTCGAAGGTACCGATGAAGACCATCAACGGCAGCTGTTTCTTCTTCCGGTCATAGAGGGCCTTGTCGCCATTGGCCAGGGCAGCCCGTGCCTCGCTGACCAGCTTAACAGTCCGGGGCGCCCTGACCAGCGCCCGGAACTGTTCCAAAGTGATTACCCTTGTGGGCAGATCGAGTCTTGATTGATTACAAAACATTTGTCAATCTCGCTTGTTAGACTGTACAGCTCTCTCCTTACTTCCAACAATCCTTTAGCCTCGAAGGTCATATAGGCCATGACCCTCTTTTCGTCTTTAACGAAACAGACCTTGAGTCTGTCACCGTTGATCAGATACTCGCCTTTCGGCAAGGTAGGTTCCTCGATCTGAATGTCCTTCGTCAGCTTGGCCAGTTCCTGATGGAAATAGGCCGCCTTGTCAGCCACATCATCCGGACATTTCAGTTCAATACAAGTCAAGGGGTTCTTGCCTGTCGTAGCATATCGCTTCGACCTGCCAACCTTCTTCACATCCTTCTGAGAGGGTTCCCCCTTCTCTTGTGGAGCAATCTCAATCGAACCGTCATCGTAACGACGGGTATTCGACTTGTAGCTCTCCACCAACTTCCTTCGAGCGGTAGCAAATTTTTCACTATTCACTCTTACCTTTTCACTTTTCAACTCTTCCATAATTTCAAGATATTCTAACGTCATTGCTTTTCTTTTGTCCTTCGGACTGATCTGAAACAAACATCAGACCTTTAGGTCTTACATCATATTAATTCGATCCACGTAGATGGTTGTGGCCTGCATGGCCTCACCGGTCTGTTGCGAATTCCACTCCCTGACCACCATCGAACACTGCACCTTGTAGATGTACTGCGGGTCGTACTTCGGACAATTGACAGCCCTTTCCCCTGTGATTTCACCCAGGAAGGTGTCAATGCCGTCGGTCAATCTCAGGGTCACAGAATTGATAACCTTCTGATCACCTGTCTTACGGTCCATATACTGGCGTGTCACCAATGGACTCTGCTGCAAAATTCTTACTGTTGCTTCCATTTTTAAACAGTTTTTGAATTTACTACCATATCCTTATTCTTCTTCCTTATTCAAAACGTATTCGTGTTCTTTCATGATACATGTAAACATCCCGAGATCATTCTTTTTAACCTCTTGTTTCAGTTTGTCACTGATACGGAGATCTTTAGTGATAACGGGAATCTTCGCCGTCACTTCCAGTGATAAGAGATAAGTCCGAATCCACTCAAACAACTCATGAAGATCATCAAACGCGTCGATGTCGGTTATGAAGTTGTCGCAGTTCTTTTTGTGGTTCCTTTTCCTTATATCTTATTTCTTGAGCATAAACAATAAATAATCCTTCGTCTCAGCCAGCACCTCGATGCCGATCTGGAAATATTCTTTTTCGGGGTCGAGATCCAAGAGTTCTATCAGGTGGTTGGCCAGTTCCGCATTGTTGAACTGCAAACCGCTGGAGCCAGGCTTGAACTTTACCTCGACGCCCCGTACCCGATTGAACATCAGCACCACGTCCTGAGTCTGTCGGCTGCGGGTCAGCAGCATGTGAGTCGAAAGCTTCTTTGCCACCATCTTCGAATGCTCCATGTTCAAAGTGAGTCGTTTGCCGCCTCTCAGACTTAGTGAACAGGTATCCTTCGGCAGGCCCAGACAGGAGCTTTTCGACTTGACATCGATGATCTCCAGGTCGAGACTGGCCAGTTGTTGCGCCTCGCTGCGGTCGGCCCGCTGGTCTGAGAGCATCCGGTTCCACTCCTCATGCACCGACAACCAGAAGTCCTTGCCATAGATCGTCTTGGGATAGACGAAAGCCAGGGGAATCACAGTCTCCGCCTTGGCCTTCTCCAGATAAGCCTCCAGTGTGGGCGGGTTCGAAGTCAGGTGGTTCTGACGGTAATATTGTGAGAACATTCCGAAAAGTTCTCTAACGTGAAGGAATCTTTTGAATTCCTGTATCTCTGTTCTTGTCATAAGCAAAATGAAAATTAACGTCGCCCCCTTTTAGGCGACCTTTAAATAATTAATAATGTGAGAATCTCACAATAGGGACGGTCCCTTTTGTGAGAAAATGTGTCAGCATGTCAATGAGCACTTGCAACTTCCTGGGATCCTTCAGGCTTGCAAGTGCAAAGTTACGAATAAAAAGACATGGAAAAGGAATGATTTATACACAATCTCCCGACCATTTCCAGTCGGAAAACGGTCGGGAGAAATCAGGCAAAAGCCAGTCCACAAAGGGCTTTCGCTATAGGTCGGAAATGGTCGGAAGAAAATTCTCTATCTCGTCGGCATCGGCAGACAATTCCTTCTTAGGCTTCGCCAATTTGAGTGGTTCACCCTGTTTGGTGAAACACTTCGATGCCAGTTCGTTCATCCTGACTACCGTCAGTTGTTTCGACTCCAGCAGGTTGCCATGGATCTTCGTCAGCATCAGTCGGGCCGTCTCAACAGTTCTCAGCCATGCGATAGGTTTTACTTCGGCAGGCTGACTGCTGGAGAATCCCATCTGATAGAGCCAACTGTCAAGCTCGGAATCCCGCTCAATGAAACCCTTGGCAATCAGGAAGTCAAACCACTGCTTGCCGACTGCCTCATTATGGTTCTGTGGGAAGTGGGTAGCCTGTGCCCCGCTGTGCTCCTCATAGCGTGCATGTTTCCCCTCCATACGTATCTCTCTATCGTCAGCCACGGAGTTAACCCCGCGATGTTCTATGTACTGCGCCTCATCGCCAGTCATGATAATCTTTCTTGCCATAGTCTTTAATTTTCCGGGGTTGTTGGGTCAGGGGTATTATTGTTCTCCGTGTAGGTAGCTGAGTTACCAGTCATAGTTACAATGTGGTTATGGATGTCACCTTTAGGCTGTTTCGGCTCTTCTGGTATGACCATCACCTCGTTCACCAGCAGCAGCTGCTCCTGATAGTGCTCTGCTGGCAGCACAAACTCCAGGAACGTCTTTAAAAAAGCGAACCGATCCAAGCCACTCAGGTGTGATACGAAAGACTTGATCTTCTCAACTGACAGCGTGATGTAGTTCTTCAATAGCATGTTCTTCAGTCTCTCTGCTGCATTGACCATCTCAAGCTGTTTTACTTTGCCTTTCAATTGTTCGTTCTCAACTGTTTTTTCGGCCAGCTGCCGCTCCAAATCAGCAATTCTCATTGCCTGCATACTCTTATCGTCAGCCAGCCTCTGAAATTCTTCAATAGATAAATCCATTTCTTTGTCCTCCTAAATTTTTAATGGTGTGAAAAGACTGCAAAGTTAATAAAAAAGTTAGACCAACCATACAGTTTGCCTAACTTTTTTCAGATTATTTTTCATCTTTGCATGTAACAGTGGGACGGTTCTTTTGTTATACAGGTTCTCACTACTTAACAAACTTCTCGATGCAGTCAATACATATCGGCTTACCTGTTACTTTTCCGCTTTTCCACTTTTCCACTTGTAACATTAAGGTTTTTGGTATAGGAAAGAAGTTAATATTATAGTAATATAAATATTATATATATTATAATATATATAATATCACTATATGGTATTTTCAATGATGAAAAACATTCCTGTTACAAGTGGAAAAGTGGAAAAGCGGAAAACTTGGGTATTGCGTACGGAGTTGACTATGAGGGCCTGCCCGCCTCCCAACGATGGGCGGTTTGGTTGGCTACGATTGGGCTGAAGCTAGCGGCGGGGCGGCGAAGCTGAAGCCGATTGCTACGGCTGTGGCAGAGTGGAAGGCACAGAACGGTCAGGGCGGCAGCGAATCTCAGAGCGGCAATGGCAGCAGCCAGAACGGTGGCACCCAGAATGGCGGTGACAACAGTGGCTCGCAGAGCGGCCAGCAGGGTGAGCAGAATCAGAGTTCAGGCTATGCTCTGACGATCTCGAAGACCGGTACTGGTACCGCAACCGTCACCAGCGGTGGTAATGCCGTGACTTCCGGTGCGAGCCTGAATGAGGACGCCGAGGTGGAGATCAGCATCACGCCGGCAGAGGGTAAGGTACCTACGGCAAGTGTGAACGGATCGAGCATCGAGTTGACTGAGGACGGCGGTGTGTATAGCGGCAGCTTCGCAATGCCGGGACAGGCAAGTAGTCTAGAGATCAACACCGGAACCGCTGAGGGCGGAGACAGTGGAGATGGCATCGACAAAGACTAGGCCCCTTCTGATAAAACGAGGATGTGTCAAAATAGGCATATCCTCGTTATAGTTAAGATTAGAGTCGCCTGAAGGCAAAAACAACGTGAATAAACATCTTTTAATAAAAAAAATTATCGAAAAAAGATGGATATTTCCAAAATTTTTATTAACTTTGCCCCAAAATTACTGTAACTACTATTTTTTATACATAACTCTATTATTAATTAACATTATTAGTCTATGAAGTTTAGAAAACTACTCGTTTTGGGCGCATTGCTGATCACAGGCAGTGTCGCAAAGGCTGTTGATGCAAATGTCTGGCAAAAGCCGACTATTGCAGCCCCCGAGGTCACGTCATTCACGACCTACGAGGTGGGCAAGACAGTTTATCTCTACAACGTGGCCAGCCACCTGTTCTACACAAACGGTAACAACTGGGCCACACGTGCAAGTCTTATTTTCGCTACTGGCGGTGACGGCAACGGCGCTACAGGCGGTGAAGCTATCCGCGGTATCAAGGTCGAGTTCACTCAGACCGACGCTGCCAAGGAAAAAGGCGAAGACGTCGTAGAGTTGAAGGATGACGTAAAGGGACAAGGCAACATGATCAGCGCCTTTGCTGACGCATGGGATGGCATCTGGACTGACAACAACACAAATGCCAACCGTTTCTGGAAGGTGACGTCAAAGGATGGCTATTACCTCATCTCGAACGTGACCACAGAGCCTGAGAAGTTCCTCGGCTGGCAGGGTGAGTATACCGACACCCGCCTGTATCTGCTCGAAGCCGGAGCCGGCACACAGTGGCAGATGGTTGATGAGGATGCTTACAATGCATGGCTCGCTGCAGTTGAGGCCAACGGTATCAGCATCGAAGCTTTCAAGACCGCGGTGTCGACCTACAACGCTGCTATGCAGTTGAAGGAGTTGCTCGAAAACGCTGAGGCCATCGGTGCAAACGTAGCCGCAGAGACTGCCGCCTACAACAACACCAGCAGCACGCTCGAAGAGTTGAACGCTGCCATTAAAAGTGCAGAAGAGGCTATCGAGAAGCGCAAGCAGGAACAGGCACAAGGCAACTACGAGAATGCTACTGTAGAAAATCCTGTGGATGTAACAAGTCTCTTTATCAAGAACCCCACCTTCACTGGTAGCAAGTATGACAATTGGAGCGGAGATGCCTTCGGAGGTTACAACCCAAAGGAAAATGCTGAGCACTACAACAAGACCTACAACACTTGGCAAGAACTTACTGGTCTGAAAGAGGGCGTATATCGCGTAAATGTCCATGCCTTCTATCGCGCAGGTAACGCTGAGCCGGCCTATGCCAACTACAAGGAAGGTAATGAAGCCTCTAAGTATGCTAAGATCTTCGCGGTAACTGGCAAAGACAGTCTCGTCAACAGTATTGCCTCGCCTTACTCGGCTGGACTCACGGAGAAAATGACCAGTGGCGACTGGAGCAGTGCTACCGATGCAGAGACAAGCGTAACCTACTTTATCCCTAACAACATGGTGGCTGCTGATGAATTCTTCAGTGCAGGCCATTGTAACGACAACAGTGTGCTGGTCGTTGTTACTAACGAACAGTTGAAGATTGGTGTGCGCAAGGACAAGACCACCAACGGCGACTGGAGTATCTTCGACGACTTCTCGTTGACCTACTACGGCAATGGCGGCGATGCCTACGAGCTGGCAGCCAAGTCTATCAGTGCCACACTGCCCGATTACAGCAATCTCGATGAAAATACCGTATACACCCAGCCCTTGATGGATACATACTTGGCCGCTAAGCAAGCCTTGGCCACCACAACAGGTAAGGATGCCGTCAAGGCTGCCATTGCTGCTGCCCAGGAGTCTGCCGCTGCTATCGAGCTGAACATCTCGCTTTGGCAGAAATATCAGGATCTCTGCATGGAGGCCAAGTCGGTTGCTGCTAATGAGGATTATAACGAACTGGCCCGCGAGCCGCTGGCTGACTACGAGATGGATCTGAATGACAACCTCAATGCACGCAGCATGAACAACGAGGAGCTGCAGGCTCTTTGTGATGAGATTAGAGCTGCCATCGACAAGGCAATCTTCGCCCCGAGGGATGGTGCCGACGTAACCAGCTATCTGGTGAATCCTGACTTCTCGACCAACGACGATACGGGTTGGACTGGCCGAAGCTCCATCACCGACATCGCACACAGCTGTGCTGAGGCTTACGAAAAGAAGGACTTCGACCTCTATCAAGTGGTGAAGGATGCACCTCTCGGTGTATATGAAATCTCGCTGAAGGGATTCTTCCGTAATGGACCAAATGATGCAGCTTGGCCTGCTTACCGCGACAACGGTGCTCCCGAAGCAACTGCATTCGTTTACATGAACGGAAAGCAGACTCCGCTGAAGAACTGCTACGACTATAAGTTCCCCGCCTCAGCATTCGACCTGAGCGAAAATCACATCTACGGTCCCACTCCATATGCTCTGCTTGACGCTGCCGGTGACTCACTGCGCAATGAGGCAGGCGAGTCATTGTGGGTTCCCAACGGCATGTCGACATCACAGGATGTATTCGACACCGGCGCATACATGAGCTCTGCTTTCGGACTCGTAGCCAAGGCTGGCGATGAGATGCGCATCGGTATCAAGGGTAGTCTTGGTTCTTCATGCTGGGCTATCTGGGATGACTTCCGTCTGACCTATCGCGGATTCCAGCGCGATGTTGTGCTTGAGGTGCTCAACGATGAAATTGCCAACGTTGAGAGGTACAAGAGTCTGCCAATTGGTAAGAACGTCCGCGACATCATTGCCGAGAAGCAGGCTGCTGCCGAGGCTGCAAAGGAATTTGAGAAGGGACAAGACATGTTCGGTGCTCTGACCGACCTCTTCACCGTTGGTGACACCGTGCGTTCTTCAGAAGCTATCTTCGCTGAATTGGAGTCTGCATACGAGAAGCTGTCTCCCGCTATCAATGCCTCTGAGGCCAGCAATGAACTCATCGCTCAGGCTAACACCCTGTTGTCAGACGTTTACAACAACGTATTTGCCATCGAGCCAGTAAATGTGACTTGGACTGACGATCAGGCTCGTGCTGCTATCGCTAATATCGAGCAGATGATTAAGGATCTGGCTAAGCCCGCCGGCTTCGCTGACGCTACTGACGAGAACGGAAAGGATGCCAACTGGTGCATTGTCAATCCGAAGTATACTGATAAGAACGAGGGTTGGACATCGACCGCTAATGCTGCTGTCAACTTCAACCTCTGCGAGGTCTATAACTCAGACTTCTACTACTATCAGGACATCGACCTCACAGCCGGTACTTACGAGCTGACAGCTCCTGGATTCTATCGCTTCGGTTCTGCTGCTCAGGACTATACAGCATACCAGGAAGATCCTACACAGAACAACAACCTCGTGATGTTCGTTACCGTTGGTACCGACAGCTTGGCAGTAGCTATGCCACGTTTGGCTTCTGCTGCTGAGGAATATACCGCAGAGGTTAAGGAAGCTGCTGACGGCAAGAAGTCGTTCGACGCTAAGTCTGGTTATATTTGGGTCGCTGATCCTGTAGCTAACGCAGACTCTACTCAGGCTACTGGTTACATTGTTGCCAACAACATGGAACAGGCTGCCAACAAGTTTGCAGAAGGTCTATACGCTGGTACTACCATCACCTTCAAGGTGCCTGAGGACATGAAGGTTCGCATCGGTATGAGCAAGACTGTACAGCAGGCTAACAACTGGTGTATCTGGGGTGGCTGGCAGCTGACCTACTTCGGTAAGAACAGCGCTAAGACCGTTACACCAAGTGGTATCAACGCTGCCTTCAGCAACGGTCAGGTAGTTCGCACCGAGTTCTTCAACCTGAACGGTGCTCGCATCAATGCACCACGAAGTGGTGTCATGATCATCAAGCAGACAATGGCCGATGGTACTGTTAAGGTACGCAAGGTCGTGGTGAAGTAAACGACTATCTTTTTGAGCGCACATAGGGACTATTTCCTCTGTGCGCTCAATTTCTTTCCTAAAAACTGACTTCCAAAACACCCCATTATGACTAAGAAGCACCTGGAGACCCTATTTGTTTCCACATTATTATATATATGCGCGGGCGCGAGCGCACAAGTTGTCATGAACATCAATTCCGCCCAGCGCGGTCCATTGACCAGTCCCTACCAGTGGGGATTATTCTTCGAGGAGATTAACCATGCCGGCGATGGTGGCCTCTATGCCGAACTCGTGAGGAACCGCTCATTTGAGGAGTCTCAATATGACAATGGCTGGCAGGCAGTAAGTTCCTCCATCTACCGCCGCACTGCCGAAAATACGCCCCTGCTGAACGATGCACAGGACGTTTGCCTTGACCTGTATACAAGTTCCACAACCAGTGAGGCCCGCAAGCGCGGCATCCGAAACGAAGGTTTCTGGGGCATG
>JAEEGG010010978.1_pt1 | contig 19882 bp, 7 predicted proteins | sample 9134161 | NCBI WGS metagenome assembly JAEEGG01 (sample SAMN16246543, study PRJNA631951) | gut metagenome | biome: gut microbiome; feature: rumen; material: CR-attached | host: Bos | place: Iran: Karaj | collected 2018-10 | reverse complement strand
GGCGCGGGCGGTGCTGAGGCAGGCCCGACGGCGCAGGAGAAATGGGCCGACCTGCTGGCCCCGCAGCGGCGCGGCGACGGCTACCACGGTCTCGCCACGGAAGGCATCCGGATCCGCCGCCGGCCGTTGCTCGAGACGAGCTGGAACCAGACGGAAGGGTCCCTCGGCGGCACCTACAACCTGTTCACGCCGGTCAAGACCGAGGTGACGACCGTCCCGACGGCCAAGGCGGCGGCGCGAGCCCCGTCCGGGCGGGTCGCGGACGCGGTGGTGACGAACGAACTGGGGCACTATCCCGTGGGGTGCGTGGCGGTGGCGGGGGGGCAGGTGATGCACTTCTGGAAGCATCCCGCGGCCGCGGTGCCGTCCAAGACCGTGACCTGCCTGGTGGACGGGGTGCCCCGGGCGCTGACCTTCCACGGCACGCACGTCGGCGGCGACGGCGTCCGCCGCGATGCCTACCGATGGGGGGACATGGGGGTGCCGGAGCCCGTGGGGCCGCTTGCGAGCGAAAGCGTCAGCCGCCTGCTCTCGGACATCGGGGTGCTGTGCGGGGCCCACTACCAGATGTCGGGGACGGGGATGGCCCTGGCGACGCTGGCGGAGCAGATGGCGGCGACCTACGGCTACGCGAGCGCGGTGTACCACACGCAAAACCTCTCCGGCAGCGGGCTCCGGCAGGTGCTGATCCCGAACCTCGACGCCGGGGCGCCGGTGATGCTCGGCATCGGCCACGCCCACGCGGTGGTGGCGGACGGCTATGCGTTCAACGCCGCCGGCAGCACCTTCTACGTCCACATCAACCTGGGTTGGGGGCGGTCCGCCCACCTCTGGTACGCGCCGCCGGACATCGACCGGTATTCCAGCATCGACGAAATCGTCTGCAACATCTTCCCCTCCTTCGCGGGCGCCGTGCTCAGCGGCCGCGTCACGGGCCCCCACAACCGGCCCGTCCGGCAGATCCACATGTACCACAGCGGGACTTCGTCCGGGATGGCGGATACGGACGCGGACGGCATCTACAGCTTCCGGCTGGCCCCCGGCACCTACCAGGTGCGGGGAGAGGGAGCGGACGGTTCGACCGCGGCCGCCGCGCAGAGCGTCACCCTGTCGGCGATGTCCCGCACCGCCAACGGGAACCGCATCCTGGATTTCCGGGCGCCCAACGTGCCGACGGTCGGCGACATCGCCGTCGGGACCGGCGCCCCGCGCGGCGCGCGGGGGACGTCCTCGACCTTCTCCCAGCCGTTCTCGGTGACCCTCTCGACCCCCACGGCCGGGGCCGAAATCCACTACACGCTGGAGGACCGCTTCCCCGGGGTGGACGATCCGGTCTACGACGGGCCGATCACCATCTACGACACGACCACCCTCCGGGCGGTGGCGTTCGCCGACGGCATGGAATGCAGCGAGATGCTGGAGCACACGTACACGTTCGAGGACCCGGTGGAGCGGGACGGCTTCGCGGACGCGCGGCCCGTTTCCGGGGCGCATGGGCGGAGTTCGTTCTACAACGCGGGGTACACGAAGGAGAGCGGCGAGCCGAAGCATTCCAGCGCGGGCTACGAGGGGGGTGCGTCGGCCTGGGCGAAGTGGGTGGCCCCCTCCGACGGCGACTGGACGTTCTGGCTGACGGGCACGTCCACCAACGCGTCCGGGGACGAAATGGACACGCAGCTCGCCATCTACACCGGCACGTCGGTGGGGAGCCTCTCCCTGGTCGCCGCGAACGACGACACGCCGGCGGGCGGGTATTCCAGCCGCCTGTCCTTCCACGCGACGGGGGGCGTGGAATACAAGATCGCCATGGACACCTACAACGGCGCGGTCGGGACCCTGACCCTGCGCTGGGAAGAGGGGTTCGTCCACTTCGCGACGCCCGCGTACAATCCCCAATGGGTCCCCGTGTCCGGCGGGCGCCAAACCATGGGAATCAACGCCTCCACGGACTGGTCCTACCTGGACTCCTCCGACTGGATCGAGCCCGGCAACGCGTCCGGCGCCCCCGGCGGCGTCCTCGCCTACACGGTGGCCCCCAACCAGACGGGGGCCGAACGGACGGGGCAGGTGACGGTGCAGGCGGGCAATTCCGGGCCGGTATCCTTCGACATCCGCCAGCACGTCCTGGACTTCGCCACCACGAAGGCGGAGGCGCTGGACCTGGCGTGGAGGGAGAACAAGCGGATTCTGGTCATCTATGGCCGCGAGGGGTGCTTCTACACCTCGACGACGATGTTCACCACCCTGCCGAGCGCGGGCGTGCGGGCGCTGCTCGACGCCGGCTTCGTGCTGTGGTACGACAACTGCGACCGGCAGTCGGAGGCCCGGACCTACGTAAGCCCCTACAGCGCATCGACATTGCCGACGCTGGCCATCGTCGATCCCCTGGACATGGGAGCCCCCGTGGCGGGGCTGGGGGGATACCAGAACGCAAGCGCGATCCAGTCGATGTTGCAGTCGGCCCCGTCCTGGCCGGGCCTCCCCCGGGCCCGGATCGTCGTCGAGGCGCTCGGCAATGCCGAGGCGACGGTGTCCACCAAGGTCCGCGAGTGGGGAACGGGGGCGTCCTCGGCGACGGTGACGCTCGAGACGGGGAGCGACGCCGCCTTTTCCACGGTGACGGGCACGCGCACGCTGGGGACGGTGACGGCGCTCTGGACCGGGCAGGACTGGACCGTCCAGACGCCCACGCCGGGCGCCCGCGCGTTCTGCCGCGTGCGGGTTTCGTCCGGCGGCTGGTCGGTGGTCTCGGACGTCTTCGAGTTCATTCCCGTGGCGTGGGGATACCGGATCGAAAACGGGAAGGCCATCGTGACCAACGCGCTGTACGCCGCGGGCGCCGTGGAAATCCCCTCGGCGCTGGGCGGTTGCCCGGTGGCGGGGATCGGCGCACGGGCGTTTTACGGCGCCACGAACGTGACGGCGGCCGTGCTCCCCGCCGGCGTGGCGGACATCGGGACCGAAGCGTTCGAGAATTGCGGCAACCTGGTCTCGGTGGAGATTCCGGACACGGTGACGAACATCGGCGCGTATGCGTTCTGCTCCGCCCGCCGGCTGGCGTCGCTGGTGATTCCGGACAGCGTGCGTAGCCTCGGGAACGGCGCATTCTCGTACTGCTCGGGGCTGGCGCGGCTGGAGGTTCCGGCGGCGTGGTGGGGGACGGACAACGTGAAGCGGTCGGGGGTGCCGGCGGGGTGCGAAGTGGCGTACCGGGGAATCGATCCGCTGGCGGTGGCGACGGATGCGCTGCCGGCCGCCGTGGAGGGGGAGGGATACCAGGCGGCGCTGGCGGCGACGGGCGGGATCGCCCCGTACGCGTGGAGCTGGGCGCCCGGCACGTACGAAGAGACGGCGGCCGCGGGGAGCTACGCGGAGACGGGGACGGCGCGGGGGTGGCAGGGCGACGACGCCTGCTGGAACCTGCCGCTGCCGTTCGCGTTCCCCTTCTTCGGGCACAGCTACACGAACGCGAAGGTCAACAGCAACGGGGCGATTTCGTTCGGGAACGCCAGCTTCACGGCCTATTCGTACGACGAAAGCACGTTCCTCGCCTCGCCCATCGTCGCCGTGCTGTGGAGGGATTTGAACACGGCGGCCGGCGACATCCACGTGTCGTCCGGAGCCGACGCGGTGACGGTGCAGTGGCGGGCGGCTTACTACGGCGGCGGCGACGTCAACGCCGCGGCCACGCTGCACAGGGACGGGAAAATCGTGCTGTCATACGGTGCCGGGAACGCAAACGGGGGCGTGATCGGCATCAGCGCGGGGGACGGGACGACGGCGCAGCTGTCGGCGAGGGGCGGCAACGGGAGCATGGCGAACGCCGACGACATCGTGTTCCTGCCCGGGGCGGGGGCGCCGGGATGGCTGGAACTGACGGCGGGCGGGGTGCTGCGGGGGACGCCGGACGCGGTCGGGGAATATCCGCTCTCGGTCATGGTCGCGGATTCCAAGGGGGTGGCGGCGGTCCGCGAACTCGCGCTGGCGGTGGGGCCGCTGGTGTCCCAGCGGGTGGTCTTCGACGCCAACGGGGGGACGTGCGCGGTGGCGGAGTGGACGCTGGACGTGGGGTCGGTGTATCCCGAGATGCCCGTGCCGGCGTGGGCGGGGCATGCGTTCCTGGGTTGGTACACGGCGGCGTCCGGCGGGGGGCGGATGGAGGCCGGGATGACGGTGAGGGCGGTGTCGCTGCAGCGGCTGTACGCGCACTGGACGACGCAGCAGGCGGTGTCCTTCGACGCGAACGGGGGCAGCTGCTCGGTGTCGGTTCGGACGAACGCGATCGGGGCGCCGTACGGGACGTTGCCGACGCCGAAATGGTCGGGGCACGTGTTCCTGGGATGGTTCACGGGGACCGCGGCCGGGAATCCGGTAACGGCGGAAAGCCCGGTGACGCCCGAGGCGGCGCGGACGCTCCACGCGCACTGGACGGACCGGCAGGTGGCGACGTTCGACGCGAACGGCGGATCCCCGGCCTCGCAGACGACCACGAACACCATCTACGCGGAATACGGGACGTTGCCGGAAGTCTCGTGGCCGGACCACGCGTTCCTGGGGTGGTTCACCGAGCCGGATGGCGGCAAGCGCGTGTACCCGAACTCGAACGTGACGCTCGCCGCCGCGCGGACGCTCTATGCGCACTGGCAACTGGACGTGGCGGTGGAAGGCGATTACCACGTCGATGCCGCGACCGGCGATGACGCGAACTCCGGCCGGAGCTGGGCGGAACCCAAGGCCTCCATCCAGGCGGCCATCGACGCCGCGGAAGACGGCGACCGCATTGTCGTGTACGACGGCGTGTACGAACCGATCGCGACCGTGGCCCAGTCGTGGGTCGATGGCGTGTGGACGGCGACGGCCAAGGCGCTGGAAATCGTTTCCGTGAACGGGGCGGAAAAGACGGTCATCGACGGCTCCTTGCCGGGGAATGGCGGCGAGTGGTCCCGCGGGGCCTACCTCGGCCAGACGGATTGGAACACGTCGGAGCCCACGGGGCCCCAGGCCGTGCTGGACGGGTTCACGATCCGCGGGGTGCGTTCTGAGGGCTACGTGGGGGCGGGAGCCTGGGGCGGCATCCTCCGGCGGTGCATCGTGACGGACAACCAGACCGGGGCCAGCGGGGCCGGCGTCGCCGACGCGACGTGCGAATCGTGCGTGATTTCCGGGAACAAGACCGAAGCGTACGGCGGAGGGGCCTACAACTGCACGCTGGTGGATTGCACCGTCGAAGGCAACGAGGCGGAGGCCAACGGTGGCGGAACGGCCGGTTGCCGGCTGCAACGGTGCACCGTCCGGAACAACCGCGCCGGCGGATACGGCGGGGCCATGGTGAGGGGGTGGGCGGAGGATTGCCTCATCGAGGGGAACGAAGCGGCCCAGGGCGGCGGCGCCGTCGCCGGCGGCTACCTCTCCCGGTGCACGGTCGCGGGCAACCGGACGGACGGGAGCGGCGGAGCGGCGGTCGGCACCGTCCTCCACGGGTCCATCGTGTGGAACAACACGGCCGTGGAAGGGGATGCCGACTGCGATGCCGCGTGCCACGGCGCCTACAACGACACGACCCCGCTCCTGCCCGGACCCGGCAACATCTCGGCCAATCCCCAGTTCCGGAACGCGGCTTCCGGCGATTACCGGCTGTCCCCGTCCTCGCCCTGCGTCGATGCGGGGTTCGGTCCGAACGGCCCCGGGTGCCAAGACCTCGCCGGCGGGGCGCGCTGGCAGGGGGCGCGCGTCGACATGGGGGCCCTCGAAACGGCGGATTCGTCCGTGCCCGCCTTCGTTTCCGGGGACCTGTGGGTCGATGCGGAGAACGGGAACGACGCCAATTCCGGGACTTCGCCTTCCGATGCGCTTGCCGGCATCATGGCGGCCGTGGAAAGGGCGCTGGACGGGGCCACCATCCACGTCCTGCCCGGGATTTACGGTCCGTTCACGCTCGATGGGCGGACGCTGACCCTCCGGTCCACGGCCGGTGCGGAAAGGACCACCGTCGACGGCGGCGGCGTGGCGCAGTGCGCTTGGATGGGGCTCGACCGGGATTCCGTCCTGGAAGGCTTCACGCTGGTCAACGGCCATGTCCCATCGGGAGGCGGCGGGGGCGGAGGGGTGTTCGGCGGCACCCTCCGCGGATGCATCCTCCGCGACAACACCTCGGGCGGCGGCGGCGGCGGGGCGTGCGAAGCCCTGCTCGAACGGTGCATCCTCCAAGGGAATGCCGCGCTGGACGGGCTCGGGGGCGGAGCGGTCTTCTGCGACCTGGCCAACTGCCTGGTCCAGGGCAACACCGCATGCGACACGGGGGGCGGGGTCTTCATCGAGGGAAACCGCATCGTGAATTGCACGATTGCCGGGAACAGCGCCACCGACACGGGGGGCGGCGTGGCGGGAACGGGCCAGGTGGTGAACAGCATCGTTTGGGACAATTCCGCTCCCGACGGCGCCGATCTGTCCGGCTGCGAGGCCCTGCACGTCTGCTCGGGCACGCTCGCCGCGGGCGAGGGCAACATCGCGGAAGCCCCCCGGTTCGCTGACGCGACTTCGGGCGACTACCGGCTCCTTGCCGGCTCCCCGTGCATCGATGCGGGGACGGACGATTGGGCGCCGGGCGAGACGGACCTCGACGGCTATGCGCGCATCGTCGGCGCGGCCGTCGATCTCGGGGCCCACGAGTGGAATTCCGGTCCCGTCGTGCGGTTGGACCCGCAGGGAGGGAAGGGCGGGACGGCGTCCGTGATCGCCCATTTCGGCGCCGGGATGCCGGCCATCACGCCGCCCACGCGGGCGGGCTATGGCTTCGAAGGGTACTTCACCGAAAAGAACGGGCAGGGAACGCAGTATTATTCGGCCGGCGGCGAAAGCGCCCGCGCCTGGGACCTCGCCGGGAGCGCGACCCTCTTCGCGTACTGGCGGAAGATCCAGACGGTGGCGTTCGACGCGAACGGGGGCTCCTGCGCGACGGCGTCGCGGGAGTACCGTTCCCCCGGCACATACGGGACCTTGCCGCAGGCCGCCCGGAGCGGGCATGCCTTCCTGGGGTGGTTCACGGCGGCGGAGGGCGGCAAGCAGGTGACCGTGGACAGCGCGGTGACGACGGCCGCGGCCCGGACGCTGTTCGCGCACTGGACCGACCGGCAGACCACGGTCTTCAAGGGCAACGGCGGAAAACCGGCGGTACAGGCGACGACGAACACCATCTACGCGGACTACGGGGCGTTTCCCGAGGCGAAGTGGTCGGGGCACGCGCTCGTGGGCTGGTTCAACGCGCCGGAGGGCGGGAAGCGCGTGTACACGAACTCGACGGTGACGCTGGCGGCGGAGCGGACGCTGTACGCGCAGTGGACGGACCAGCAGGTGACGACCTTCAAGGCCAACGGCGGTTACCCCTCGACCCAGAAGACGACCAACACCATCTATGCGGACTACGGGGCGTTCCCGGCAGTGAAGTACTCGGGGCACGCGCTGGTGGGCTGGTTCAACGCGCCGGAAGGAGGCAAGCGCGTGTACACGAACTCGACGGTGACGCTGGCCGCGGCGCGGACGCTGTACGCGCAGTGGACGACGAACCAGGTGACGACGTTCAAGGGCAACGGCGGCACGCCGGAGATCCAGAAGACGACGAACGCAATATACACGCATTACGGGACCCTGCCCGAGGCCGTGTGGGAGAACCACGCATTCCTCGGCTGGTTCAACCACCCGACGAAGGGCAATCGCGTGTACACGAACTCGACGGTGACGCTGGCGGCGACCCGGTCGCTGTACGCGCACTGGACGGACCGGCAGGTGGTGACGTTCAAGGGCAACGGCGGAACGCCGAAGACGCAGGCGACAACGAACACGATGGGGGCGGCCTACGGGATCCTGCCGACGCCGAAGAAATCCGGGTATGCCTTCCTCGGCTGGTTCACGGCGGCGGATGGCGGCGACGAAGTGAAGGCGGAAGCTCTGGTGACGGTTGCAACAACGCGGACGCTGTACGCGCACTGGACCGACCAGCAGGTGACAACCTTCCTGGGCAACGGCGGGACACCGGCGACCCAGGCGACGACCAACACCATCTACGCGGACTACGGGACGTTTCCCGCGGCGAAGCGGTCGGGACACGCGCTCGTGGGGTGGTTCACCGCGCCGGAAGGCGGGAAGCGCGTGTACACGAACTCGACGGTGACGTTGGCCGCCGCGCGGACGCTCTATGCGCAATGGACGGACCAGCAGGTGACGACGTTCAAGGGGAACGGGGGCACGCCTGGGACCCAGAAGACGACGAACACGATTTATGCGAAGTATGGCGCGTTCCCGTCGGTGGAGTGGTCGGGCCACGTGTTCCAAGGGTGGTACAACGCGGCGGAAGGCGGCAAACGGGTCTACACGAACTCCACCGTGACGCTGGCCTCCACGCGGACCCTGTACGCGCACTGGACCACGGGCAAGGGCTTCGCCATCACCGCGATCGCCGTGGGGGCGGGCGACGGGGAGGATGGACCTGCGCCGCGGGCGGTCCGCGGAGAGGAAAAGGTGGAGAACGTCTGCCGGCTCCGGTTCGAACTGTCCGCGGGGACGGAATACGAAATCCAGTGGACGCCGTCGATGGCCGCCGAATGGGAGACCGTGGAGCGCCTGACTGCGGAGACGGACGGGGAAGTCGAGGTCGAAATCGAAGTGCCCGGCGGTGAGAAGGGATTCTTCCGGCTGGTCGTCTTCGAAGACGGCGGGGAAGCGGACTGACCGGGCCAGATTGGCACAAGAGCGGTTTGGGTTTTCCGTAGCTTCCCAGACGTTTCCCTCCCGCGCGTCCGCAGTGGAAATGGCTGGCGGGACAGCGGCTCCCCGGAGGGGGATGGGATGGCCTGCCCCTTTTCCAATGCCGGAAAAACTTTTCCGGCGGCGGTGGGCGTTTTGGGCTGGATATACGACGGGAATTGGCGGAGAGTGGTAAATGGTTTGTGTACCGGGAAAGGATAGAAGTCCATGAAGAGATTGCCGAGCATCGTGTCCACCTGCCTGCTGGTCGCCGCCTGCTGCGCGGCTTCCGCGTCAGCGGCCAGCCCCTACCGCGTGCCGGTGCATTTCGCGTACACCAACGACGCCGGGATGGGCTACAACTGGTTTGTCGTCGGCTCCCACCCCGATGTGGGCGCATGGGACCCGCTCCGCGCCGCGCCGCTCGCCTGGCACGAGGGGAACGTCTGGAGCGCCGACATCGGCATCCAGGCGGGCACCGAGCTCGAATACAAGTTCATCAAGCGCCCCATCGACGCCGCCGAATACCCCGACGGCAACAACACCGAATGGATGGAAGGCGGCAACCTTTCCGTCTCCGTCCCCGCCGAACCGGACGCGCCCGGCAAGCGGGTGGTGTTCCTGTGCGACTGGCCGGAACCGGTGGAGCTGTGGTACAGCATGCTCGACACGGCGAACTACGATGCCACCAACGGCTGGAACGTGACCACCATGAAGAAGACTAGCGACGCCCGCTACGAACTCGACGGCGTGGGCGAGGCCGGGCGGTGGATGCGGTTCACCTTCCGCCACCCGAACGAAGGAGGGGATGACTGGTGGTACCACTATTACCAGACCGACGCCGACTTCTGGTCGCCGCTGGACGCCTTCTGCATCCGCGACGGGCAGGTGTTCGACTACGAACCCGTCCCCACGGATGGCGGCTGGGTCTCCGATTCCCAAATCATTTCCACCAACGTTTATTCGACCGCCGAGGGTATCGACGGGCGCGAAATCCGCATCTTCCTCCCGCGCGGCTACAACGAGAACACCAACCGGCGCTATCCCGTCGTCTACTTCTCCGACGGACAGAACGTGTTCCATCCGGGTGGGTCTTTCGGCTGCTGGTACGCCGAAAGCGCCGCCGACCGCGAAATCCGCGGCGGGCGCATGCGCGAGGCCATCCTGGTCGCGGTCCCCTGCCGCGAAACGCCCGTCCCCGTTCAGGGCGCCACCGCGGATACCGGACGCCTCTGGGAATACCTTCCGTCCACCGACACGCTCATGACCACCGACCTCCGGGGGCTCGGCGAGAACTACGCGGACTTCCTCATCCACAACGTCAAGCCCACGCTCGACTACAACTTCCGCACCCTCCGCGACCGCGAGAACACTGCGCACATCGGCTCCTCCGCCGGCGGGCTGCTTTCGCTCTACCTCGGCACGGCCTTCGGCGACGTCTTCGGGCTGGTTGCCCCCATGTCCGGGGTCTACAACGAGGAATACATCCCCAAGTTCCGCCAGTGGTGCCTCGAACACCCCGACGCCGTCGCCAAGCCCAAGCGCGTATGGTTCGACACCGGCACCGAGGAAACCAACATCGACGGCCTCAACCTCTACGAATCCAACTGGAACGCCCTGACGCTCCTCCTCTACGCCGGGCATGCGCCCAACAAGAGCCTGCATTTCGGCGTCTACAGCGGCTGGCAAGGCGAACACAACGAGACGGCGTGGGGCGACCGCCTCGACGAGGTGTTCGACTTCCTGCTGCCCGTGACCGACGAAGTCAATCCGCTCCGGCGCCCGGAAATCCGGCTCGACGGCCTGAAGATGGACTTCCAGCTCTACGGCGGCGCGACGTACGAAGTGAAGCGCGCGGAAAGCCTCCTCGAACAGGACCGGGCGCAATCCGTCTGGAGCACCCCCGCCGCCGTGGACCGCCCCTGGACCAACGCGAGCTACACGGTCGGGGCTCCCGGCTTCTACTGGATCGAAGGCAAGTAGGCGTTTGCGGGCAGGGTGGGGAAGGGCGCACCGGAAAGGTCCGCGTGCGCCCCGCACGGAGCGCGCGGGGCGGCGGAGGCCGCGGGATGGGCGGGAGAGGCCGGCTTACGCGTTCGCGCGGATTTCGATGACGTCGCCGTCCTGGACGACGTAGCCCTTGCCTTCGAGCCGCAGGAGGCCCGCTTCCCGGCACGCGGCGTGCGTCTTCTTCTCGATCAGCGTCTCCGCCGGAACCGTCTCCGCGCGGATGAAGCCGCGCGCCAGGTCCGTGTGGATCTTCCCCGCCGCCGTCACCGCGTCCGAGCCGCGGCGCAGCGTCCACGCCCGCACCTCGTCCTCGCCGACCGTGAAGAAGCTGATCAGGTCCAGCGTCCGGTAGGCCGCCCGGATCAGGCGGTCGCGCGCAGGCTCCTCCAGGCCGTAGTCCGCCAGGAAGCCCGCCTGGTCGCCTTCCGCCAGCGCCGCGATTTCCGCCTCCAGCGGCGCGCAGAACGCCAGCATCCGCAGGCCCAGCTTCCCGCACGCCTCCGCGAGGGCCGTGCACACCGGGCCCTCCCCCTTGGGATCGTCCTCGCCCGTGTTCGCGATGACCAGCGCCGGCTTCTGCGAGAGGAAGCAGAAGCTGCTGATCCGCTTCCTGTCCTCCTCCGAAAGCTCCACGTCGCGCAGCGCCTTCCCGCCTTCGATCGCCTCCTTGCAGCGCTCCAGCACCTCCAGCTCCGGCAGCCCCTGCTTCAGCCCCCGCTGCACCTCCTGGCGGATCTTTTCCGTGCGCCGCTCGATCTTCTCCAGGTCCGCCATCGCCAGGTCCAGCAGCAGCGATTCCAGCTGCGCGGGCGGATCCAGCGGCTTGCCCTCCGCGTCCGTCTCCCCGTACGCCTGGACCACCACCGCGAAGGCGTCCGCCTCGCCGAGGAACGCGTTCATCGCCGCGAAGCCGTTGCCCTCGCCGGCGTGCGCCGGGAACGCGACGTCCGTGAAGGTCACCTCCGCCGGAATGTACTTCTTGGGGTGGAACAGGTCCCGCAGGGTGGCCAGGCGCGCGTCAGGCACCTTGACGGTGCCGAGCCGGTGGCCGCCCTTCGTGGCGAAGTGCGGGCCTTCCGGCGTCTGCACCAGCGCGTCGAACACCGACGTCTTCCCCGCCCCTCTCGCCCCGACCAGATACAACGACAAAGCAGCCATTCGGAAATCCTTTCTTGTTCGCCCCCCAGTAAACCACACCCGCCCCGCCCGCGCAACCCCCATCCGAAGAGATTACGGAAAATCATTGACATTCTTCAAATTCTCCACAATTCTGTCCCCATGAACACCCAAGCCCCCCGCATCGTATCGAACACCGCAAGAACCCTCTCGGCGGTCCACTCCGTCTTCAGCGTCAACGCCACCGTGCGCGACAACGACTGGATGCTCCTCCTCGCCATCACGCCCCCCATCCTCGCCGCCTACGCCGCCACCGAGGTCGGCGCCTGGGTCATCCACGCAATCGGCCGGCAAATCCGCATCCATGAAAAACGACCCGCTTCCCCCTCCCTGCGTGGGACCCCCACGCCCAAGGAACTCGTCGCCGACTGGCGCGAAGAGCCCCGCACGCTCGCCACCCGGCTCCGCCTGGGTTCGCGCCTGGCCGACCTCGATTCCACGCTCGACCACACGATTCTGCGCAGGACCCTCCCGAACGGCAAGACCGTCATCCGTTCACGTAAGGGCGGGATGAAAGGCTGGCTGGAAGACCGGCGCGTCGCCATCCCATACTCCACGGCCATGCGCTACAAGAAACTCGCGCAACGGCTTAGGCAAATCCTGCAACTGGACGACCGCATGCCCCTCGAGTGGCTGATTTCCGGCGTGCCAGAGGGACAGCACCTTCCCGCCGAGCTCCAGAGCGCCTTTGGGGCGGCCGCCCGGCGGCTTGGGGCCATCCTGCGCGAGAACCCGACGTTGGTGGCGCTGGGGCGCTACGCGGAGCGGAAGCTCGGGATCGTGCGGCTGGTGGCGGTGCGGAAATCATGGGGGCGGGGAGGGGTGAAAAAGGGGAAAACACACGATTTTTCTGTAATCTCGCGAGACAGGAGGGCCCGGGAGGCGGCCGAGCGGACGGAGGCGACGAAACGGGCGATGGGGCGGGTGCTGGAGGCGCGGAATCTGGCGGGGAGCGCACTGCATCTCCAGAACCGCCTCAGGGCGTGGATTGAGGGGGTGCGGGCGCAAGGCGATTCTTGACGCGTCGTGCCGGTCGGGCGGGGTGCGCAAAGATGGTTCCGTGGGCGGGGCTCCGCCGGAGTGCGCCCGGACGGGGAGGGAAGGCGGAAGGGGTTATTCCGCGGGGCGGAGAAGGAGGCGGATGAAGAGGCGGGGCGGCTGGTTGGTGGGGGCGGGGCGGAAGCGCAGGCCGAGCGGGCCGTCGGAGTCGGTCGGAAGGAGTTCCCCGTCGGCAGGGGCACGCCAAGCGGGCGGGGTCAGGGTGTCGGAGACCTGGATGTCGGCGGCGATGCCGTGGTCGCCGGGGGTGAAGGAGAGGGCGTAGGTGCCGTCGGGGAGGGGCTGCTGGAGGGTTGCAACGGCGTTGGTTTCGAGAAGGTATTCTTCGGGGTAGCCGCGGCCCGTGGCCGGGTTGGTCGTCCACGGGGTGTCGATGCCGCGGTCGGCGGCCCAGATTTCGAAGTCGGTGCCTTCGCGCGGGACGAAAAGGGCGGTCACGGCGATGGGGTTCGTCGGGACGAGGGTGAAGACGGTGTTGGTCGAGAGGAGGGTGTCGGGGATGTCGTTGAAGAGGAGGTGGCGTCCGGTGCCGGGGGTGGCCATCCGGTTCAGGGAGCCGCTGCCGCGTACGGGGGAGGAGAGGGTGACGCCGGGGTCGGCGCGGACCCAGATGCGGTTGGCGTAGACGTTGCAGGGGGTGCCGGGACCGGCGGTGTAGTTGAAAAATTCGATGCCGGAGATGGCGGTCGGGGTGGAGAGGGCGAAGGGGCGTCCGGAGACGGTGACGGCGAGGGTGCCGTCGGCGGCGGGGGCGACGGTGACGTCGATGCCGGTTTTCACGACGGGGATGCCGGTGTCGAGGGGGGCACCGGTGCCGGCGGGAACCAGCACGTAGTTTGACACGCCGGCGGCGGCGAGGAGGGTGAAGGATTCGCCGGTGTCGGTCAGGAGGGTTGCCCCGGCGGAGGCGGCGGGGTCGTCGAGGGTGTTGTTCTGGAAGGAGAAGGCGAGGTCGCATCCGGTGGCGAGGGCGAAGCCGAAGCGGCGGCGGAGGGTGGCGGTGCCGCCGTTGTTGGCCCAGAGTCCGAAGGAGGGGGTGCCGATGTTGCAGAGGAGGTCGGTGTTGCGCCAGGCGCCGGCGGCGCCGGTGGTGGCGAGGGCCCAGGCGTCGAAGGAGGCGCCGTCTTCGTAGAAGAGGGTGGTGCGCTGGAGGGGGGCGTCGAGGGGGATGGTGGCGTCGGCGGCGGGCGCGCCGGAATCGGGGGCGGCGCGGAGGCGGTCGAAGAGGAGGTCGGTGGCGGGTCCGGCGGGGCGGGCGGGGTCGGGGTTTTTGTAGAGGCGGATGCCGGTGATGGCGGTACCGGCGGGAAGGGCGACGTCGGCGAGGTAGGTGGCGCCGCCGCGGGCGAGGCGCAGCTGCCAGGCGTCGGCGGCGGGATGGGCGAGGGTCATGCGGATGGGCATTCCGGGGATGTGCGGGAAGTTGGAGGCGAGGTAGGTGGTGCCGGCGATGCGGAGGCGGTAGGCTTCGCCTTCGCCGCCTTCGTCGGAGAGGATGAGCTGGACGGGTTTGCTGCCGCCGCCCGCGGTGATGAAGGCGACTCCGGCCCCGCCGTTGCCGCCGGAGAGGCCGAAGGCGACGTCGATGGACATTTCTTCGCCGACAGCCAGCGCGGAGCCGCCGTCGAGTTCGCGGAGGAGGGTGACGTAGCCGCCGTCGCCGGCGCGGAGGGCGAAGGCGGTGCCGTTTTCGCTGCGTCCGTGGAGGGGCATGGCGGAGGTGCCGACGAAGGCGGTGCGGGTGCCGTCGCCGTAGTAGGTGGCCGCCCACGGACCCCAGCCGGTGCCGAGGGATGCGGCGGGGAAGGAGGTGGCGGGGGTGTAGTTGGCGGCGCAGTCGGCGGCGCGCGGGGCGGGGTCGGCGGGCGGGAGGAGGTTGGGGGTGGCGTACCATCCGGCGAAGGCGTTGCCGGGCGCGGGCACGGCCTGGAGTTCGAGCGGGAGGTCGCTGGGGAAGGCGGCGCGGAGGGGGAGAGGTACGTCCGAACCGGCGAGGCGGATGGTGCCGCGTCCGGTGCCGCCGGCGGCGAGCACGACGTCGCGCAGGGGGCCGAGGCCGTAGCGCTTGCGGGTGTGCCAGGCGAAGGCTTCGGGGCGGGCGAGGAGCCAGCGGCGGATGTCGTCGATGCGCCGGTCGAAGTCGGCCGCGGTCTGGGGCTGGCGCCAGCGGGCGCCGTTGTCGTCCATCCCGGCGTCGCGGAGTTCGGCGGCGATGCGGTCGAGCGCGGCGGTGGCGGACGGGGCGGACCAGGCGGTGGCGAGGCGGAGGTGGAGGTGCGCGAGGTAGCGGTCGCGGAAGGCGGGGTTGGTCATGGCCGCGAAGAAGGGGCGGACGGCGTCGGGGAACCAGTCGCCGACGTAGGGGCCTTCGCCGGGGAAGAGGCCGGTGTAGGGGTCGTGGGCGGCGCCGAGGCCGTCGGCGTGGTCGGGGACGTAGTCGAAGGGGAGCGCGAACGCGAAGTCGAGGTCGTGGAAGGTCCAGTTCCAGCGGCCGTCGTTGCGCGGGCGGGTGCGGTCCACCGCGGAGCCGGCGTCGCCGTCCGGCCAGGCGCGCCACCAGCGCTGGTTGTTCTGCGGCCAGTCGGAGTTGCCGGCGTAGAGTTCGCCGACGAAGTGGCGGAGGAGGGAGTCGGGGTTGATCCGGTTCGTGAACCACGTCCAGCGGGCGGGGTCGGAGAGGTCGTCGTCCCAGGCTTCGAGCTGTCGGAGGAGCGCGTCGAAGTCGGCGTATGCGGCGGAGGTGCGCTCTTCGTCATCCTCGCCGAGGCCTTCGTTGACCTGCGGGAAGGGCTTGCCGTCGGCGTATTCGAGCAGCGTGAAGGCGTCGGAATCGGCGATGCCGAGCTGGTTCTTGAAGAAGCCGGATTCGTAGCGCTCGCGGAGCTCGTGGACGCCCCAGTAGACGCCGTCGAGATAGAGCACGCACGTCGCGCCCGCCTCCCACTCCACCTCCGGGTCCGCGAGGAGGAGCTCCGCGAGACGGTCGCGCAGGATGGCCTTGTTCCAGTCGTTGCCGCCCATCCGCACGATGAGGCACGCGTGCTTGCGGACGTCCGGCTTGTCCGCGAAGAAGGGGTGGTCGAACGGGTCCTTCTTGCCCTTCACCGGGTTGTAGTCCTTCCAGCCCGTCAGGCGGAGCGACTTCTTGGGGCGGCCGACCGTGCTCGTTCCCTGCACGCGCAGCTCGCACCATTTCGCGAACCGGCGCGCGCCGTCCGCGAAGTACTCCACGTGCGCGTTCGGGACCTTGGATTTGTTCGCCGCCGTCGGATGCCGGTAGATGCCGGGGCCGTTGACGTTGTCGAAGAGGTCCGCCCACTCCGCGCAGAGCGAGACGACTGGCGCCGACCCGTGGCGCGACGCCATGGAGCCGAGCAGGTACGACGCCGTGGCGATGGGCCCGACCCGCCCCTCCGCGTCCACCGACGCGGCGCGCAGCACCGGAATCGTGCGGGGCGGCTCGGCGGGCGGGTACCAGGGATCGTAGATGTCCTGCTCGTTGGCGCCGGTCATGATGCGGCTGATGGCGTCCGGCCCGTCGTCGCGGCCGTTTGCGAGGGCGAGAGGCTCGGTGTATTCCTTCACCGTCGGGCTCCACAGCACCTCCCCGGCGGCGTTGGTGCAGACGGGACGCGACCCGTCGAGCGTGTAGTAGATCGCGCAGCCTTCCGCCGCCGAGAGGGTGACGGCGATTTCCTCCCCCGCCTCCGGGTACACCCCCGCCGGCGGATCGATGGACACCGCTCCCGGCCCGTCCGCCGCCCATGCCGAGACCGCCGCCATTCCGGCGGCCAGCGCCAACCAAAACCATCCTGTCCTGTCCACGACGATACCTCCGGTGCAGATTGCGTTGCATCGCGCACTGTGCGACGAATACCGGGGGCAACTTATTCCATTTGCCACCCTGCCTCAATCCAAAACGACACGGGACTTGCCCGAATGCTGATCAGACAAGCTCCGCCCACCCATGGGACAAGCCCGCCCGCTCTCCTTTTTCCTCTGCCTGCGGCGCAAAACACGGAGCGCGCGGAGGAAGGAGACACGGAGATTTTCCGGGGAGGAGCTTCGCACGGCCAAAAACGTCCCGATGAAACGTTTATCCGGCGTTTTCCGGGTGCGAAGGATCCTCCAACAAACGCCCCATCCAAAGATCTCTCCGTGTCTCGGTGCCTCCTTCCCCTCCGTGTTTGGCGCCGCAGGCCCCTCCCTCAAGGGAAAATCCTTGTCTGATCAGCATTCGGGACATGCCCCCGCAATGCTCCGCAGGGAAGCGAAGCGGGCGATGGGGCCGATTGGGTGCTTGAGTTGGGGGCGGAGGGAGTGTATCGTGGACGGAAATGTGGAAAACGAGGAATTGAGAATGAATCTGACGCTTGGCTACATCGATCCGGGGAGCGGGAGCATCATGCTCCAGGTGCTGCTGGCTTCGTGCGTGGGAGGGGTGGCGCTCTTCTGGGGCAAGCTGAAGGCGCTGTTCGGCGGGAAGAAGCCGGACCAGGACGCCGCAAAGGGGCCGAAGGACGGGGACAAGCCGTCCGGGACGGCATGAAGCGGTGTTCGGCCGCCTGATCCAGCAGTGGAAGGACGGCCGGCGCGCGTGGGCCGGGTTCCAGGCCTTCAACGCGCTGCCGCGGAGCCGCCGGAAAATCGTGTTCTACGCGGAGACCGCCGCGGACTGGGCGTATCTCGGTCCGACGGCCGCCGCGCTGGAAAAAATGGGGCGCGGCTGGGCCGCGGTCTGTTCGGATCCGCGGGATCCGGCCCTGGCGCGGGACAATGCGTTCTACGTGGGGTTCGGCATGCCGCGGACGGCCCTGTTCCGGAACATCGACGCGGACGCGTTCGTGATGACCCTGCCGGACATCGAGACCTTCCAACTCAAGCGGTCGGTCAATCCGGTGCATTATTTCTACATTTTCCACTCCATCGCCTCGATGCACCGGGTCTACCGGGAGCACGCGATGGACGGCTACGACACCATCCTGTGCGTCGGGCCGCACCACGAGCGGGAAATCCGGAAGACCGAAGAAGTCTACGGGCTGGAGCCGAAGCGGCTGCTGAAGCACGGATACAGCCGGCTCGACACGCTGATGCACGACGTGGCCGCGTTCCGCGAGGCCCACCCCGGCGCGGACGAGGTGCCGGGAAATCCGCTGCGGGTCCTGGTGGCGCCGACGTGGGGCGGGTGCTCGCTGGTGGAGCACGGCCTGGAGGGGCTGCTGGACGCGCTGCTGCGGGCGGGATTCCAGACCACGCTGCGCCTGCACACCATGACCAAGCGCCACAAGCCGGGCCTGGTGCCGGAGCTGATGCGGCGGTTCGGCGCGGCCGGGCTGGCCATCGACCCGGACATCAACACGACGCAGGCGCTGGTGGAGTCGGACATCATGGTCAGCGAGTGGAGCGGCTCGCCGCTGGAATACGCGTTCGCGCTGCTCAAGCCGGTGATTTTCGTGGATACCCCGCCAAAGGTCCACAATCCCGCGTTCGGCAAGCTGGGTTTGCCCTGCCTGGAGGAGGAGATACGCGGCCTGATCGGCGAAATCGTGCCCGAGGGGCGCTGGGAGACGCTGCCGGACACCGTGCGCCGCCTGGTGGCCGCGCGGCCGGAATGGAAGGACCGCATCGCGGCGGTGCGGGACGCCACCGTCTACAACGTGGGGCGCAGCGGGGAAGCCGGGGCCGAAGGCATCGTGCGGACGCTCGGGGAATTGGGGAAGGGCGGCTGACGCGGCAAGGGGGGGAATAGCACCCATTCCGGGGCGGGACGGTTTTCCAACGATTGGAAAAAAGTTTTCCAATGATTGGAAAATATTTTTCCAATGGTTGGAAAAAATCGCTCGAATTTTCCAATGATTGGAAAAAAAGTTTCCAATGGTTGGAAAACTTCCGCGGGGCGCGGGGCGTCAGGATTGCGGGCGCGGGGGCAGGGAGGCCAGCCAGCGGAGGAGACGGTTCCGGAGGTGGAGGGCGGGGCCGGAGGGGGCCGGGGCTTCCAGAATGCGCGAGATGGCGGCTTTGGTCGCTTCGAACCGCTCCGGGGTGACGGCAACGGAATGTCCTCGAGAGATTACTGAAAAACCGATTGTTTTCCGCTTTTTCGCGGGTGCGGAGCGGCGGCGGGCGGGGGCCTTCCGGACGGCGACCAGGCGGACGATCCCGAGCTTTTTCTCGGCGTGGAGGGAGAGGGCCTTGAGGGTCGGGTTTTCGCGGAGGATGGCGGCCAGGCGGCGGCGGTCAGCCTGGTAGGGGGATTGGAGGACGGAGGGAAGCGACTGGCCGGCGGGGAGGCCGTCGATGAGCCATTCGAGGGGAAGCCGGTCGTCGAGGGAGAGGATTTGGCGGAGGCGCTGGGCGAGTTTCTTGTAGCGCATGGCGGTGGTATAGGGGATGGCAACGCGGCGGTCCTCCAGCCAGCCTTTCACGCCGCCGGGACGGGCGCGGAAGACGGTTTTGCCGTTGGAGAGGGTGCGGCGGGATATGGTGTGGTCGAGGGTCGGGTCGAGGTCGGCCAGGCGGGAGCCGAGGCGGAGGCGGTCGCGGAGGGTGCGGGGCTGGGCGGCCCAGGGGGCGGAGAGGTCGGCGGGGGTGGGCGTTCCGCGGAGGGGGGGGGGGGTCGGGGGGGGGGGGGGGGGGGGGGGGCGCTTTTCGCGGATGCGGAGCTGGCGGCCGATCTCGTCGAGGGCCCAGGCGCCGATTTCGGTGAGGGCGAAGGCGGCGAGGAGGGGCGGGGTGAGGGCGAGCATGAGCAGCGGGGCGTTGCGGCCGTTGGCGGCGTTGATGGAGGCGAAGTCGCGGCCGACGGCGGTGACGACGGCGCCGGTGCGGGAGAAGATGCGGTCGATGGATGTGTTCATGGGTGGGGATTGTGGGGGAAGAAGGTGGGAATTACAAGTGT
>JAEEGG010010976.1_pt1 | contig 19884 bp, 23 predicted proteins | sample 9134161 | NCBI WGS metagenome assembly JAEEGG01 (sample SAMN16246543, study PRJNA631951) | gut metagenome | biome: gut microbiome; feature: rumen; material: CR-attached | host: Bos | place: Iran: Karaj | collected 2018-10 | reverse complement strand
GTCGATGATGACAAGCTTCGTGTCGGGATTGGAGTGCAGATAGTTTTTCAGTTCTTCCTCAAACCCTCCGCCAAGCGAACCCGCCGTCACCGCAAAGCGCAGATTCGACGGAGCTTCGTCCGTCAGCTTCATCAGCCTGTCCTGGATGCGTTTGAGCGTGTCCTCGAGGCATAGGTAGAGAACACCGCATTTCGCGGTGTTCTGCCCGAGAAACGGCTCTCCCGAGGCGATACTGAGCGCAAGATCCAGCATCAGCCAGCTCTTTCCCACCTTCGGCGCGCCGGAGATCATATTGACTCCTTCCGGTACAAGCCCTTCCACAAGAAAGCAACTGTTCGGAAGCGGCTTGTCCATCAGCGTCGCGGCGTCGATGGAATTAAAGCCCTTCATCAGCTCGGCGTAGGGATTGTACACGCCCGCTCCGTTCAACCCGTTCATTGACTCACCTCCTTGTCGGATCCGAAGAGGCACTTCATCAGATCGTCTTTCAGGATGACGAGTTTGTCGCCGTCCCAATAGGATGGTACCGAGCCGACGTGTCTCACGCCTTTCGCACGTTTCAGATACCGAAGCTTCTTCGCCCTCCCTCTGTCTGTGACCGACGCTTCCGGGATGTCAAAAACAATGACGTCGTTTGGCTTGTTCAGCCCGTTTTTGGAATTTGTTCTCATGACAAATCCTCCTTTAATAAATTTACGGATCGCTCCGTATGTAAAAGCCGGTCACATAGGTGGGCGCAGTATTCAAATGTGAAAAAGATAAAAGTGGGGCCAGTTATTTAAAAACGGGATTTGCCGCTTTACCCGATTGTTTTGTTTGTATGCCTGCCCCGGAGGTTCTCTCCGCAGCGTCGCTTCGCTCGGCCTTTCGGCGTCATGGCAAAGTCATATTCCGTTCGGACGGTCATTCAGTTGTCAAGGATCATCAGAGAGTAAATACCCTCCATCTTCTTTGGACAAAGGGGTTCAAAAAAACAACCTTTTCGACAGAACTTTTTCTGAGATTTTCAAATTGTTTACAAACTTCCCTCATCTTCTTAGGACAAGGGGTAGCTGTTTTTTAGCCCTGATCGGAAATTTTTTTGAAAAATCCCCTCATCTTCTTAGGACAAACACCTGCCGAAATACACCCGTGTTGTCGAAAAAAGTATTCAGTTTTTTCTGCAGGATCGGATATCCTTCACCATATACAAAAACACCCCCTCGTTTTTAAACCCTCTGAATAAAAAAACTTTGATTTTTCTTTCCCGTATGAAGAACAATGCGAGAATTCGGAATTGTTCCTGCTTCCCGAAATTTTTTCGGACAAACAAAAATCCCTTCCAAGCGTAAGCCGGAAGGGACTCGTAACACCGTATGAAGCGCGTATGCGGAAACAAAAAACACCGCACGACAATAAAACAGATTTCTCTGTTTCATTCTTCATACGGTGCCTGGGTAGTCTAATCAGAACAAACGCCTGATACTCTCAGCCTTGCGGCTGACGTGCATCTCAATGCTGCTCCGCTTACGCGTTACAAAGATCATTATTCAGTTGTGTAGGTATTATAGCACGACTTTTCGTATTTTGCAATAGGAAAAACGAACAAATTTTCGTTTTCCGGTCAATTGTCGGTATATAGCGACAATTCAAATCAAAAACTGTAAATTTTCTGTGTACTCGAAGAAACGCGATGGGTGAATACGAATCACCGGACTCGAAAACAGTGCTAACGTAATACCTTTCGGGGGTTCGGATCCGGGTTTTATCCGTGCCGGAGAAGCGCAAAAAATTTTTCCGGAATTTTTCGTTGTAACTATTGACATTACACCAAAGACGTGCTATAATGGCGTCAAGATGAAACCTCGGTGGTTACATCAAAAGAATTTTCGGAGGTATCCTACCATGACAAACAAAGAAAAAGCACTCGCCCTGATCGGCACGTTCGTATCCGGTGATCTGGAACTTGCAAAGTCTCTGCTCGCCCCCGAGTACAAGCAACACAACCTCGCCTTCGGCACCGGCGCCGACGCTTTTGTGGCGGCAGTCGCCGGACTCCAGCAGGCGCCTGTAAAAACCACCGTAAACAACATCCGCGCTTTTGAAGACGGCGAATGCGTCTTTCTTCAGACCGTCTACAATTTCGCGGGAGCCGGCGAACAGGTAGCGTTCGACGTGTTCCATTTTAACGCCGACGGCAAGATCGACGAGCATTGGGACAATCTTCAGAACGTCGCCGCACCCAACCCCTCCGGTCACACCCAGATCGACGGCACGCTTGAAAAGAAAGACGTCGATAAAGAAGAAACTCGCCGTATCGTTGCCGGATTCGTTGGCGACGTGCTTCGCGGTGAACACCCCGAAAAGCTGACCTCCTACTACGACGGCGACAAGTACGTCCAGCACAATATCTCCATCGCCGACGGTCTTTCCGGACTCGGCGCGGCGCTTGCGGCGATGGCGGAACAGGGGATCTCGATGGTCTATGACAAAACGCACATGGTGCTTGCCGACGGCGACTACGCTCTCGCCTGCAGTGAAGGCACCTTCGGCGGCGTGCCCACCACCTATTACGATCTCTTCCGCGTGGAAAACGGCTTTATCGCGGAGCACTGGGACGTGATGGAGACGCTTGCCGACAAAGCTACGTGGCAGAATAATAACGGAAAGTTTTAATGTAACCGTTGAAATTACGACTTCTTTGTGGTATGATAACGGGTGGAGGTGAACAGGATGCAAATATCTTCAAGATTCACGATCGCTCTGCATATCTTCTCCTGCGTTGACGTTTTCGGCGGTGAACGCAAGGTCACGAGCGATTTTCTTGCCGAAAGCATCAATACCAACCCCGTTATCATCCGCAAGATCCTCACGCAGCTGAAAAACGCGGGGCTTATCACCGTGCAGAGAGGCACGGGCGGCATCGAAGTGACGCGGGACCTGCGTGATATCACTTTTTACGACGTGTACGAGGCGATCGATCCGGTAGAGAACGGCGACCTGTTCCATTTTCACGAAAGCCCGAATCCGAAATGCCCGGTGGGGCGGAACATCCACGCGCTGCTTGACGGCAAGCTGAAGGATATACAGAACGCCATGGAAAATGAACTGAAACGTTACACGCTTCTCGATCTGCAAAGCGGCATGGCGGAGCTTCTGGCAAAGGAAAGCAAATGATAAACGCCCCGGGAACGAAAATGTTTTCCGGGGCATTTTACGGAGGAACTATGAACGCGGAACAATATTTGAAATATCTCGTAGAAGAAATACACACCGCCGTCGTTGCGACCGTGGACGGCGAGGGGCTGCCCGTCACCGCCGCCATCGATATGATGGACTTTGACGAAAACGGACTGTACTTTCTCACCGCGAAGGGCAAGAGCTTCTACGACCGGCTGACGAAACGGGGATATATGGCGCTGACGGCGGTAAAGGGCGCGGATACGATGACGAGCGTCGCCGTTTCGGTGCGCGGCAAGGTGAAGGAGATCGGAGAAAGCTTTCTTCCGCGCATGTTTGAAAAGAATCCGTATATGTGTGACATCTACCCTACCGAAGAATCGCGCCGCGCGCTGACCGTTTTCAAGCTGTACGAGGGAAACGGCGAATGGTTCGATCTCTCGAAGAAGCCGATCGAACGCGCATCCTTCTCCTTCGGCGGGAGCGAGGCGAAGACGGAGGGCTATTTCATCACCGACGCCTGTATCGGATGCGAAACCTGCGGCACGGTCTGCCCGCAAAACTGCATCGATTTCAGCGAAACGCCCGCCGTTATCGCCAAGGAGCATTGTCTGCACTGCGGCAACTGCGCCGCCGTTTGTCCCGTCAGCGCGGTGGAAAAGAGGATACTATGAACAAAAAAATGACGCAGGGGGGACCGGTATGATCATCAACACGGGACAAAGAACGGATATTCCGGCGTTTTACGCGGACTGGTTTGCAAACAGACTGCGCGAGGGCTTTGTCTGCGTGCGCAATCCGTATTATCCCGGGCAGGTCAGCCGCTATCACCTCGATCCGTCCGTGGTTGACTGCATCGGCTTCTGCACCAAGAATCCCGCCCCGATGTTTCCGTATATGGACTTGCTGAAAGGTTACGGGCAGTATTGGTTTGTGACGATCACCCCTTACGGGCGCGACGTCGAACCGAACGTGAAGGACAAACACGAACTGCTCGAGGATTTCAAAAAGCTGTCCGGCATAGTCGGCGTGAATTCTGTTGGTTGGCGGTACGATCCGATCTTCATCACAGACAAGTATTCCATAGAGTATCACCTGCGCGCGTTCGAGAAAATAGCGGCAGCGCTCGACGGTTACACCAAAACCGCTGTGATCAGCTTCATCGACCTGTACTCGAAGGTCAAGCGCAACTTCCCGGAGGCGCGCGAAGTCACAAAGGAACAGCGGCTCACGTTCGGAAAAGAAATGGTGAAAATCGCCTCCGCACACGGTATGACCCTCAAGCCCTGCGCCGAGGGAGACGAGCTTGCGCCTTTCGGCGCGGACTGCGGCGGGTGTATGCGGATCGGCGATTACGAAAAAGCGATAGGCAAAAAGCTGAACGCGCCGAAAAAGAAAGGCGCGCGGGCGGAATGCGCCTGCTATCTTTCCAGCGATATCGGCGCGTACAACACCTGCAAACACTTATGCAAATACTGCTACGCAAACGCGGAGCCGGCAAGAGTGCTGGCGCAGAGCCGCCGCCACGATCCTGCCTCGCCGTTTCTGATCGGTAATTACGAAAAGGACGACGTGATCAACGACGTTCAGCAAAAATCATGGATCATCGGAGATTTGATATGACGCACGAAGAAAAAAGACTGTATCTGATAAAAACGCTCCTTGCCAAGCAGCCGCGATACCGGAATATTGAGATACCGGCTGAGGAACAGGGGCAAAAAGATTTACTGCGTTCGCTGATGAACGTCCGTCTTCCCGCACCGCTTTCCGACGAGTATATCGGGATCGAAAGCGACTATCTGAAAGAGGAAACGGCGGCGAAAGGAATCACGCGTCTTGCCGATCTTACGCCCGCAGAGGACGGTGTTTATCTCTGGCAGGGCGACATCACGACGCTTGATTGCGACGCGATTGTGAACGCCGCCAATTCACAGATGCTCGGCTGCTTTCAGCCGCTTCACAACTGTATCGACAACTGCATCCATACCTTCGCGGGGCTGCGGCTTCGCAACAAGTGCGCCGAGCTCATGCAAAGGCAGGGACACGAGGAGCCGACCGGGCAGGCGAAGATCACGCCGGCGTACTGTCTGCCGTGTAAATACGTCATTCACACCGTTGGTCCCATCGTGAACGGACGGCTGACGGCAAAGCACGAGGAACTGCTTGCGTCCTGCTACAAATCCTGTCTTGCGCTCGCGAAAGAAAACGGGCTCGGCAGTATCGCGTTCTGCTGTATCTCGACCGGCGTTTTCGGCTTTCCGCAGAGGCGCGCGGCACAGATCGCGGTGCAGACGGTGCGCGAATACAAGGCAAAAACCAACAGCAAAATCGAGGTGATATTCAATGTTTTCAAGGATGAAGATTACGGCATCTACCGGGAGTTACTCGGATAATATCAAAAGACTGAAAAAGGCGCTCGATGAGTGCGACGCGGTGGTGATCGGCGCGGGCGCGGGGCTTTCCACCTCAGCCGGTTTCGTTTACAGCGGCGAACGGTTTGAAAAATATTTCTCCGATTTCGGGAAGAAATACGGCTTCAAGGAAATGTATTCGGGCGGATTTTACCCTTATCAGACGAAAGAGGAATTCTGGGCGTACTGGTCGAGATATATTTTCGTCAACCGCTACACGGACGCGCCGAAACCGGTGTATAACAAACTGTTCGATCTCGTGAAGGACAAGGATTATTTCGTCATCACCACGAACGTCGATCACTGTTTCCAGAAGGCGGGCTTTGATAAAAAGCGGCTGTTCTATACTCAGGGCGATTACGGCTTGTTTCAGTGCAGCGTGCCTTGCCACGACAAAACCTACGAAAACGAAGAGATCATTCGGCGTATGGTCGAAGAGCAGAAGGATATGCGTATTCCGACCGGGTTGATCCCGAAATGCCCGGTCTGCGGCGAGCCGATGACGATGAACCTGCGCTCCGACGATACATTCGTCGAGGACGAGGGCTGGCACGAAGCGGCGGCGAGATACGAAAACTTCCTTCGCACCCGCAAAGGCAAGGTGCTTTTCCTTGAACTCGGCGTCGGTTACAACACACCGGTCATCATCAAATATCCGTTCTGGCAGATGACGGCGCAAAACCCGGACGCGACCTACGCCTGTATCAATTACGGCGAGGCGGTCACGCCCGAGGAGATCGCCGACCGTTCGATCTGCATCGACGGGGACATCGGAGAAGCGATAGAAAAACTGAGATAGGAAACAAATACGGAAAAGAAGAGATCGCGGAAAAGATCGCCCGGTCGCTTTCCGAGCGCGTGCAGCTTCTGAAGCTGCTTTCGATGAACAACTACGATATGGAAGGAGATGAAATAATGCGGTACGCAAAGCTCGGCAATACAGACCTTACCGTTTCGCGCGTCTGTATGGGATGTATGGGCTTCGGCGACGCGTCGCGGGGTCAGCACACCTGGACGCTCGACGAGGAGCACAGCCGTCAGATCATAAAGCGCGGACTTGAACTCGGCGTGAATTTTTACGATACTGCCATCGCATACCAGAGCGGCACTAGCGAACAGTACGTCGGCCGCGCCCTGCGCGATTTTGCAAAGCGGGACGAAGTGGTCGTTGCGACGAAATTCCTGCCGCGCACGCCTGACGAGATCGAACGCGGGATAACCGGACAGATGCATATCGAGAATATGATAAACGCAAGTCTGAAAAACCTCGGAATGGATCACGTCGACCTGTATATATATCATATGTGGGACTGGAACACGCCGGTATACGATATCCTCGAAGGTCTGAACAACGCCGTCAAGGCCGGAAAAACGAGATATATCGGTATCTCCAACTGCTTCGCCTGGCAGATCGCCAAAGCAAACGCCCTGGCGGAAAAAGAGGGCTTCGCGAAATTCGTATCGGTCCAGGGGCATTACAACCTCATCTTCCGCGAGGAAGAGCGTGAAATGATACCTTACTGCCGCGAAGAGAATATAGCTTTAACGCCTTACAGCGCGCTGGCGAGCGGCAGACTGTCGCGCCTTCCGGGTGAAAACGGTACAAAACGCGCGGAGGAAGACGCGTACGCCAAATTCAAATACGACGCGACGGCGGATAAGGATAACGTGATAATTTCCCGCGTTGCGGAGCTTGCCGGAGGGCGCGGCGTGACGATGACCGAAATTTCGCTTGCATGGCTTTTGACAAAAGTGACGTCGCCCGTCGTCGGCGCGACGAAGCTGAGCCATATCGAGGGCGCCTGCAAGGCGGTCGACGTGCGTCTGACGGATGAAGAGATCACATATCTCGAAGAACCGTACGTTCCGCATCCGCTCGCCGGAGTCATGGCGCAGAACAAGCCGGCAAACGCAAACGAAAAACACGTCCGGTCGACGGGCGATCAGAAGATTACGGAGTATAAATAAATGAAAGAAAAAATAGTACAGACGGCAGGAAGAGAACAGCTCGGAGGATTTGCGCCCGTATTCGCGCATCTCAACGACGACGTATTGTTCGGCGAGGTGTGGAACGGGGAAGCGATAGACGTCAAGACAAAATGCATCGTGACCGTGGTGTCGCTGATGGCTTCGGGGATCACGGATTCCTCGCTGACCTACCACCTTCAGAACGCGAAGGCGCACGGCGTGACAAAGGAAGAGATCGCCGCGATAATCACTCACGCGACGATGTACGTCGGCTGGCCGAAGGGCTGGGCGGTCTTCCGTCTTGCAAAGGAAATATGGAACGAAAAAACGCCGGCGACAACCGAAAAGGACCGGTATCAACAGTCGATCTTTTTCCCCGTAGGCGAGCCGAACCCTTACGGAAAGTTCTTTGTGGGGCAGAGCTATCTCGCGCCCGTATCGGCGGAACAGGTCCCGATATTCAACGTGACCTTTGAGCCGGGTTGCCGCAACAACTGGCATATCCACCGCGCGGAAAGCGGCGGCGGTCAGATACTGATCTGCGTAGGCGGCAGAGGATATTATCAGGAGCAGGGCAAAGACGCCGTTGAGCTGACGCCCGGAATCGTGATAAACATCCCGGCAAACGTAAAACACTGGCACGGCGCCTCGCCCGACGAATGGTTTTCCCACCTTGCTATCGAGGTCGCGGGCGAGAACGCGGGCACCGAATGGTGCGAGGCGGTGTCGGACGAAGAATACGGCAAACTGAAATAACGGAGGAAAAACAGAATGAAAAGGATATTTATACTGCTCATCGCCGCTCTTATGCTGATCGGGCTGACGGCTTGCGGCGAAAACGCCCCCTCAAACACGGCTGAAAGCGGCCGGGACGAATCAGCTTCCGAAAGCGCCGTGGCGACAACCGACAGCGCGGAGGAGACTTCAAAGGACGCCGTAAGCGTATTCCCGGAGACCTCCGGGCAGCAGGAAACTCAACCGGCGCATAAAAAAGTTCTTGTTGTCGTCTTCTCGGCGACCGGCACGACAAAAGGCGTGGCGGAAAAGATAGCGGCGATAGAAAACGCCGACCTTTACGAGATAAAAGCCGCGCGCGAATACACCGCGGCGGACCTTAACTGGAACGACAGAAACAGCCGCTCCACAAAGGAGCAGAACGATAAATCCGCACGCCCTGAGATCGGAAGCGAACGCATATCTCTTGAAGGATATGAGAAAATATACGTCGGTTTCCCGATCTGGTGGGGCGAGGAGCCGCGCATCATGGATACCTTCGTCGAAAGCTATGATTTCGGCAATATCAAGATGATCCCTTTTTGCACCTCGTCAAGCAGCGGCATCGGCAGAAGCGGAAAGAACCTCGAGGAAAACGCAAAAAGCGGAACGTGGCTCGACGGAAAACGCTTCCCGGGCGGCGTTTCGGAATCCGAGCTTCGCAGCTGGATAGACGGCCTGAAATGAACGTCGGGAGGGCGGTGAAATGCAGACAAAAAGAAAAAACGTAATAAAAAAAGTCACAGACGTACTGATGACCGTCCTCCTGCTTTGCCTGATGGCGTACCAGGTGACGGGCGAAACGCTCCACGAATTCTGCGGGATCGCGATGACGGTCCTGCTGATAGTTCACCATATCCTTAATTTCAGATGGTATAAATCGCTTTTCAAGGGAAAATACAACGCCTACCGTGTCGTTACGGTCGCCGTGAACACGCTTCTGCTCGCCTCGATCTCGCTTACCGCGCTCTGCGGTATGGCGATGAGTTCTCACGCGGTGCCTTTCCTTTACGGGATGCTTCCGGTGTCGTTCGCGCGGCGTTTTCACCTCGCAATGTCGTTCTGGTCGTTTATCCTTATGGGACTGCACCTCGGACTTCACATCCCGGCGATGACGGCGGGATTCAAATGGAACGGCAGAATAAAAACGGCTGTTGCGGCGATATTTGCGGTCGTATCCGGCATAGGCTTCTGGCTTTTCGTCAAAAACGGCATCCCGGATTACATCTTTTTCCGCACGCCTTTCGCGTTTTTCGATTACGAAAAAGCGGCGGCGCTCGTGTTCCTTGAAAATCTTGCGATACTGACCGCGTTTGCGTTTCTCGGCGCGTCTATCGCCTCGCTTATCAAAGCGGCGCGCACCGAAAACGGAGCCAACCCCGGTATCAGGTTAGTGCGCAGCGCCGTCCCTCTCGCGCAGACCGTCACGGCGGCGGAGGGTTTTAAGACCGCCGCGAAAGGCGGCAAGACATTGATCGTCTTCTTCTCGTGGAGCGGAAACACGCGCGGCGTTGCGCGAGAGATACAAAAGCAGACCGGCGCAGACGTCTTTGAAATAACGCTCGTTCACCCCTACTCGTCAAACTATAACACCGTGCTGATGGAGACGCAGGAGGATCAGCACAGACAGGCGCGGCCGGAGATCAAAGATTCTCCCGCAAATATCGAAGGTTACGATACCATCTTGCTGGGTTACCCCAACTGGTGGGCGTCGATCCCGATGCCGATCGCGACCTTCCTCGAAAGCTACGATTTCTCCGGCAAGACCATAATACCGTTCTGCTCGCACGGAGGCGGCAGGTTCGGGCAGAGTCTGACTGCGATCGCCAAACTCGCACCGGACGCCGTGATAGGCGAAGGGCTTTCCATCCATTACTCCGGCGGCTCGTCGCTTTCAGACGACGTTTCAGCGTGGCTCGATACGAACGGGATAAAAAGAAAATGAGATAAAATTTAACGGGAACGGACGATTGTCCGTTCCCGTTATTATTTATACTCTGCTTTTCGTTCTATTCTGCCGAAAGTTCTATCGTCACGTTTCCGTTTCCGAGCAGATCCTTCATCTGCGCCGCCGTTTTATCGGTTATACGGCCGAGACGAGTGTACGCCCAAGAGTTTGAGCCGTAGAATACGACGATCTGATCGCCGGAATAGAGGACGATATCGCCCGCCTGTGTCGTCGTCTGCGCGTCGTTTCGCGGCAGGCTTGCTCCGAGCGAGCCGACCTGCTCAAAGCCGCCGTACATTGACGTATTTACCGTCAGCGGCTTATCTTTGACCAGCTCCGTAAGCGCCGCGACCGATTCGTTTTCTTCCCAGTCGACGACGACCTTTTTGCCGTCGATCTTCATTGTCAGCTTTTTCATTATCGGGTTTTTCTCCGTTTCATCAGATACGGTATCTGTCGGGACGGCGGCCGTCTCAGACGCCGTTTGTTCATCGTTTTTTTGAGAAGTAACTCCTGTTTGATAAGTCGTATCCTTTGCCGGCGCTGTGTTTTCGCTGCCGCAGGAAGAGAAGCAGATCAACAGAATACAAACGGCAAGCGCGGCGGCGATGATCTTACCGGATCTGTTTCCCGAATTCATACGCTTCCTCCAGTTCGGTGGGGCGGCCGTTCGCTTCGCCCGCGTCGTTTATGCCGCCGCAGAAAAGCGATCCGGCAAGCTCCGCTTTTTCAAAGCAGTCTATCCATCCCTGCAAGCCGCTGACGGCTTTTTCGGGAGTATAAGCCTCATCCTCCGCGGCGACCGAAAGCATATAGACCCTGCGAAACATGTAATCGGATGAATAAAGCGGATTCATACGGTCAAGCAGCGTCTTCATCTGTCCGCTCATCTCATAGTAGTAGATCGGCGTGACGAACACCAGCGCGTCCGCGTTTTTCATCTTTTCCGCGATCCCGATCGCGTCGTCCTTCAGCACGCACTTCTGCGTTTTCTGACAGGCGAGACAGCCTATACAGAATCTGATCTCTTTGCCTTTGAGACCGACGGCTTCGACCTCGTGTCCGGCTTCTTTTGCGCCGCGGATCAGTTCTTCAGCCAGTCTGTCGGAATTGCTCTTTGCCCGCAGGCTCGTTGTGATTACAAGTACTTTACTCATTAAAATTTACCTCCGTATTCGATTTTCTTTATGTTTTTTCAGTACCAGTCGTGTTTTTCGCCTCGGTCGAGAGCGTTTATACGATCCATTTCATCTTCGGTCAGACTGAAAGAGAAAAGATCGAGATTTTCTTTGATATGCTCCGGGTTGCTTGAACCGGGGATGACAACGATCCCGCGCTGGATATCCCAACGCAGGATCACCTGCGCGGAAGAAACGTTATGCGCCTTTGCTATCGCAGAGATCGTTTCGTCTCCGAGCAGTTCGGAGGTGTGACCTCTCCCTCCGAGCGGATACCAGCACTGCGCGACGATCCCTTTTCCCCGGATAAACGGCACGACGTCCTGCTCCTGATAGTACGGATGGATCTCGTTCTGTACGAGAGCGGGTGTTACTTCGACCTGCGGCAGAAATTCCGTCAGCTCTTTCACATAATAGTTCGACAATCCGAGGGAACGGATCTTTCCTTCACCGACGTATTTCTCCATCACTTTATACGCTTTCACGTCGTTTGCGCCGGGATGGTGAAGAAGCATCATGTCTATATACCCTATGTTCAGCTTTTCAAGCGCCGTATCTATCGCTGTTTCCGGATCGTCGAACTGACTCGGATATATTTTTGTGATCACGAAGATCTCTTCGCGCGGGATACCGTATTCGGCCATTGCCTGACGCACGCCTTCGCCCACGGCTTCTTCGTTTCCGTACATATATGCGGTGTCGATCAATCTTCCGCCGTTTTTCAGCAGAGCCTTGACGGAATTCACACAGACGTCATGATCGAGCGAATAAGTGCCGAGTCCCATGATCGGCATGGTATAACCGCTGTTGAGCAGGACCGTTTTTTCTTCGAGATCGAATTCTCCGACTTTCCGGGCAGGATCCTCCGCTTTTGCTTCGTCCGGAGAATAGTTCGTTTCTCCCTCCGTCGGGGCGTCGGCGACCGTATCCCGCCCGGACGCCGTCTCGTCGACCGTTTCCGGAAATGAAGTCTCCGCGTTTTTTTCCGCGCTGGCGTCAGGTCGGGGAGTCTGACCGCAGGAAACGGTCAGGATCGCGAGCATGAATAAACAGAGCAGCGCGAAAATGATTTTCCCGGCGTTTTTCATCTCAAATATTCCTCAAAGAAGGCGGCGAGTTTATCGAACGGGATCGCTCCGGTTTTTCCGCCGTCATAAAGATCGGTGTGCGACGCGCCCGGGATGATATACAGTTCCTTATTGTCAGCGTATTTGCTGTACTTTATCATATTCGCGTATGCGTCGCGGCTGAAATAGCAGGAATGTGCTTTTTCGCCGTGGATAAGGAGAACAGCGGAACGGATCTCGTTTGAGTATTTCAGTATCGGCTGATTCATAAAGGATTCGCATCCGATCACGTTCCAGCCGCCGTTTGAATTGAGGGAACGGGGATGATAGCCGCGCTCCGTCTTGTAATAATCATAGTAGTCTTTTACGAAATACGGCGCGTCCTCCGGCAGGGGATCGACCACGCCGCCTCCCGGTTTGTATTCGCCCGCTTTGTAATCGGCGATCCTCTGCGCGCACATAGCGGCCTTTTTCGCATAGCGCGCTTCCTCGCTGTCTTCAGAATCGAAATAGCCGTTCGCGTTGACGCGCGTCATATCGTACATGGTCGAGGCGACCGTCGCCTTTATGCGCGTATCCAGCGCGGCGGTATTGATCGCCATGCCGCCCCATCCGCAGATGCCGATTATACCGATACGCTCCGGATCGGCCTTCTCACAAAGGGAGAGGAAATCTACCGCCGCCATAAAATCCTCGGTGTTGATATCGGGCGACGCCATATACCGCACGTTCCCGCCGCTCTCACCGGTGAAGGACGGATCGAAGGCAAGCGTCAGATAGCCGCGCTCCGCCATAGTCTGCGCATACAACCCGGAGCACTGCTCCTTGACGGCTCCGAACGGGCCGCAGACGGCGATCGCCGGGAGCTTTCCCTCAACGTCCTTCGGGACGTACATATCAGCAGCCAGCGTGATGCCGTACCGGTTGATAAAAGTTACCTTGCAATGATCTGTCTTTTTGCTTTTGGGGAAGGTCTTATCCCATTTCTTTGTCAGCTTCAGTTCTTCCGTTTTCATCATGATCGTGTTTCCTTTCACATTTTACCGGTCTGCCGGATCACATAGTCGAACCGGTCGATTATTTTCTGACTTTCGTGCATCTTATCGATCAGATCGCACCGCTTTGATCTGAGAAACCGCATCAGATCGTTTTTGATGCCGTTTTTGTACAGTCTGACCGCTTCGCTTGTCGTATCGCCGTCAAATCCGGCGTCCGCAAGGCAATCGGTCAGCTCTCTTTCATAGTCGCTCATTTTTACGTCGGCCTCCTCAACTTTTCTTTACAATTTCATTATACCACCTTGACAAACGTTTCGCTAATGGTTATAATTTATATCGTGATATGAACGAAAGGAATAACATAAAGATATGGAGATAAGGACTTTGCGCTATTTTCTTGCGGTCGCAAGAGAAGAAAACATGACGCGGGCGTCGGAGACGCTGCACGTGACGCAGCCGACGCTTTCAAAGGCGCTCAAGGCGCTTGAAGACGAGCTCGGAAAGAAGTTGTTTGAAAGGCACAGCTTTTCGATCTCGCTGACGGAAGAGGGAGCGCTGCTCCGCGACCGCGCCGAGGATCTTGTCACGATGGCGGACAAGATCGAAAAGGAATTTGTTTCGCTGGACGATATCACCGGCGGCGAGCTTTTTCTCGGTCTTGCGGAATCTTATCAGATCAAATATATAGCCGAAGCGATCAGAGAACTGAAAAACCGCTGCCCGAAGCTGCGGTACCACGTCACAAGCGGCGACACCGAGCAGGTGGCGGATAAACTGCAAAAGGGGCTTCTTGATTTCGTCGTTCTTGCGGAGGAACCGGATCCGAAGAAGTACGAATTCCTTCCGCTCCCTGAAGCCGACGTCTGGGGTCTGGTATTTCCGTCAGACGATCCGCTTGCAAAGAAAAAGACCTTCAAGCCGAAGGATCTTATCGGGCTTCCGCTGTTCTGCTCGCGACAGGCGTGGGAAAATGAAATCGCGGCGTGGGCGGAAGATTTATACAAGGAATTTCATCTTGAAGGATCGTTCAAGCTCTCATACAACGGCGCGATCTTTGCGAAAGCGGGTCTCGGGTATCTGCTTACCTTTGACAGGATCGTGGATACGTCTGAAAAGAGCGGACTTGTATTCAGACCGTTATCGCCTCGACTTGAAACCAAACTGTATCTCGTTTGGAAAAAGTTTCAGCCGCTCACCCCGATCGCAGAACGGTTTCTTGTAGAAATAAAAGGGTCGTTTGGCTGACAGCAATAAATCCGAGGCAATTAAACCTTTCAGATTTTTTACAAACAGAATCCTCCTTTGCGGCAGCGTTTACCGCAGAGGAGGATCTTTGTAAAATATGCTGTTTTTAGTTCTGATCCTCAGAGAAAAATGCGCTCAGGGTGTCGATAACACTTGTTTTTTTGTGGTTGGGTCAAATCCGTTATCTCCACTCGGACCAAGTTATAAAAGGTACAATTCAAATACCGATCTCGCGTTCAGAGCGGGAACGCCACGGCTTCTTCGTACAGCTTTTTAAGGATCTCGACAAACGCCATAAGCGGTTTTCTGCCGTCGTCCCTGTGCGTGCAGAGAACGCAGGAAAAACTCTCCCCGCAGTCAAAGGGGATCCACGCGAACTGGCCGCTGTGGTCATTCAGGAATCCGGGAGCAAGGCACACGCCGCGCTCCGCCGCGACGTTGGTGCGCGTCGTGTTGTGGTCCGGACTGTTGAAATAATCGATCTTCCCCGATGCGATAAGACGGTGCTGGACGGCGCGGAGCGCCTGGGGCGAGCCGCCTCCCACCATCAGCGTCCTGCCGTAAAGATCTTCTTCGGTAATAAGATTCTTTTTCGCAAGCGCGTCTTCGCGTCTTGCGATCAGATAGATCCGGCTTTCAAAGAGATCGTGGACGGTGATCCCCGGGATCTGCCTCGTCTGCTCCTTCAGCGCGAAAAGGATATCCGTTTCATTTTTCAGAAACCTGTCCATCCCGTTTTCATACTCGAATTTCGGAACGATCTGAACGTCCGGATACTCTTTCGCGAAAAGGCGCATCGCCTCCGGCAGAAAATACAGCGCCTCGCGTACCATCAGGCTGACCGAAATACTGTCCTTGTACTTTGCGCTGAAATTCTGCCCCTGCTCGACAGCCCGTTTCAGGTCCTCCCGCATTCCGGCAAGGAATGATACGAACTGCGCGCCCGCCGGCGTGAGAGAGGCGCCTTTGCCGCTCCGCTCAAAGATTGTAAAACCGACTTCGTCCTCGAGAAGTTTGATTTGATATGAAAACGTCGGCTGGCTGACGAACTGATTCTCCGCCGCGCGGCTGAAATTGAGCGTTCGAGACAGTTCGATGCAGTAGTCTATCTGTTTTGTGGTCATGAAGGCCTCCGTGCTATTTAAAAATTCGATTAATTATAGCATGTTTGAATTGGACTTTTCAATACTTCCTCGGTAAAATATGTGTGTAATCAAACGCCGGAGGTATAAAATCATGGCAAAAACACTTATAGCATTCTTTTCCAGAGCGAATGAAAACTATTTCGCCGGCGCAATGCGCTACGTCAAGGTCGGCAACACCGAGGTCGTCTGCAATATTATGAAAGAGATGGTCGACGCCGACGTCTTCAAAATCGAAATGAAAAACCCCTATTCGCCGGTCTATATGACCTGCATTGAGGAGGCGAAAAAGGACCTTCGTGAGAAAGCGAGACCCGAACTTGTCTCATATCCCGGCAGCATCGACGGGTACGATACCGTCATCCTCGCCTACCCGAACTACTGGGGAACGATCCCGATGGCGGTGGCGACGTTCCTTGAAAGATACGATTTCACCGGGAAGACCATCCTGCCGCTCTGCACCAACGAGGGCAGCGGAATGGGCGGAAGCGAACGGACGATAAAGCAGTGCGCGCCGGGTGCGAACGTGAAAAAAGGTCTGCCTGTCACGGGAAGCGACGCCGCGAATTCCGGAGCGAGCGTGAAGCGCTGGCTTTCCGCCAACGGACTAGTGTGAGGCGCGGTATGGAGTACGAAAAGGGATACGTCTATAAGCTGATGGACGAGGGCGGTCCGACCGACAACCGCGAGCCGTATTTCAAAGAGGCAGTCGACGAGATGATGCGTTCGCGCGTCCTTTGCGCGAAAGCGAACGCGGCCATGCCGGACGATCCCTCATACGCCGGATATCTGGAAGAACTGTTCGGCAGAAAGCAAGGCGACGTGCGTATTCTGACGCCGTTCATCTGCGATTTCGGAAACCGCGTCAAATTCGGCAAGGGAGTGTTTATCAATCACTCAGCCATTCTTTCCGCGTCGGGCGGGATCGAATTTGAGGACGGAGTCATGCTGGCGCCCGGAGTCCGCATCGCGACGATCAACCACGATATGAACGAGCGCCATACAAAATATACATACGGGAAAGTGCTTGTCAAAAAGAACGCGTGGATCGGCATGGGCGCGACGATTTGCCCGGGTGTGACAGTCGGAAAATATGCCGTCGTCGCGGCGGGAGCGGTCGTCACGAAAGACGTGCCCGACTACGCCGTGGTCGGAGGCGTTCCGGCAAAGATCATCCGGATGCAGGATCCAGGCGAACAAAAGGAAGTATGAAACGGATCGCATTGTTTTTTGCTTTTATAATGACCGCACTCCTGTGCTCGTGCGGCGCGGAAACATCGCCTCAAACGGAAACGGATACGACTCAAGCGACAGGACGGCCGCCCGAAAGCACGGCGTCCGGAAAGGCGGAGGAGACGATTATGAAATATGATTTTTCGGTATTTACAAACGTTAAAATATCAGACGAAGACCTTTCGAGGCTGACTGATGACGAGCTTTCCGTGCTTTACGTTCAGGCGCGTTACTGCCAGGCGATGACCGACGCGGATATCGGCACGATGCGTGAGATCGTATCCGAAGATAAGACATTCACGCACATGAGCGGGATGAAGCAGACGCGGGAGGAGTACTTTGCCGATATCGCGGACGGAAGACTGAGATACTTCACGATCGGGATCGAAAATCCGGTGATCCGCGTGGACGGCGACAGAGCGGCGGTGACCTTTACGTCGGTACTGAACGCCAACGCCTACGGCGCGCGCGGCACTTACAGAATGAAAGGAACGCACCGTTACGAAATGCGCGGCGGTAAATGGACCGCAGTGAACGGATAAGGAGGCAACTATGCGAAAACTCAGATTGTTATGCATTCTTCTGCTGCTCGCGCTTGCGATAATTCTCACGCTCACCGCCTGCGGAGGCGGCAGTCAGACGCCGGGAACGGATTCCGGGGCACAAAACAAACCGGGAAACACGACCGCGCCGTCCGGGAAAACCGGACCGGACACTGAAGGCGGAACGGAAGAAACAGCGGCGCCTTCTGAAAGAACGCCTTCTGAAAGCAAGACTCTCGTCGTATATTTTTCCCGCACCGGCGAACAGTACACCGTCGGCGTGATCGACAAGGGCAACACGGCGATCGTCGCCGAGATGATCGCGGAGAAGACAGGCGCCGATCTGTGGGAAGTGCTTCCCGAGGACGACCGTTACCCGATGACTTACAGTGCGCTTACGGACGTTGCGAAAAAGGAGCAGAGCGAAAAGGCGCGGCCTGCGTACAAAGGTACGGTTCCCGATCTCTCTGGATATGAGACCGTTTTTGTCGGCGCTCCGGTTTGGTGGGGCGACTGGCCGATGATCATGTACACCTTTTTTGAGCAGAACCGCGACGCGCTCGCCGGCAAAACGCTTGTGCCGTTCTCGACACACGAGGGCTCCGGCCTTTCCGGTTTTGACAGAAAGCTCGGTTCTGCCGTGCCCGGCGCAACGGTCGGGAAAGGACTTGCGATCCGCGGGAACGACGCACAAAACAAGCAGGACAGCGTCAGAAAAAGCGTGAACGGCTGGCTGAAAGATCTTGGATTTTGAGAAATCCCCTTAAATGATGAATAAGAAACAAACGATTAAGAAGGAGGACCGTTATGGAAACCGTTAAACTGAACAACAATCTCGAGTGCCCTGTCGTCGGAATCGGCACATTCATGCTCTCTCCCGCGGACGCGGAGAACAGCGTGCGCGAGGCGCTGAAAATGGGCTACCGCCTGATCGACACCGCGAACGCATACGTAAACGAGCGCGCCGTCGGCCGCGGTATGAAGGCAAGCGGCGTAAAGCGCGAGGAAGTTTTTCTCTCGACAAAGCTCTGGCCGAGCGAATACGAAAATCCGAACGCCGTTGACGAAACGCTCGAGCGCCTCGGAGTAGACTACGTCGATCTGCTTTATATCCATCAGCCCGCCGGGAACTGGCTCGCGGGTTACCGTCAGCTCGAAAAGGCCTACCGCGAAGGCAAGGCGAGATCAATCGGCATTTCCAACTTTGAGGGCAAATACATCGCCGAACTTGAAACGAAATGGGAGATCGCGCCTCAGTTCATCCAGGTCGAGGCGCACCCGTATTTTACGCAGAAGGAGCTGCGCGCAACGCTTGAAAAATACGGCATCCGTCTTATGAGCTGGTATCCGCTCGGCCACGGTGACAAATCGCTGATAAACGAGCCGCTCTTCGCGGAACTCGGCAAAAAATACGGCAAGACTCCCGCGCAGGTGATTCTCCGCTGGCACACGCAGATGGGTTTCGTCGTCATCCCGGGATCGAAGAACGTCGACCACATCCGTGACAATCTCAATATCCTCGACTTTACGCTGACGGATGAGGAAATGGCGCGGATAGCAAAACTCGACAAAAACGAGCGCTACTACCACCGCACCGACGCTCAGCTCGTTCAGTTCGCCGCCTGGAAGCCGGGCTTTGAGACGAAATAAGCACAAGTTACTGTGACCTCGACAACCTCGCCGAGGTCACTTTTCCATTTTTTTGCCCCCGCTCTTATCGCATTGACTCCCCATCGTGGTTTTGTGGACCGCACCGGAAAAGTTCACTTTAACGCTCGTATCGAGCCCATACTGACTCGCGCCGTTCTTCAGGGACTGAAATGATATTGGTTGTTTTTGTAGCGGGACCGGTGATCATAAACGCCGCAGCGCTGCCAGAAGGAAAACGATCGCAAAATACAGTTTTTCCTTCATTTTATTGCTTTTTCTATAAGTTTTTTCCGAGTTTATACGCTTTTTCCGGATAGGGGCTTCGTTTCGTCATAGAAGGTGTTCCGCATCCGGCGCCGAGAACACTTCCCATATCGTCAAAATTGATATATCTAACAAGTGTTTTATAGTGTGCTGTCAACGCGTCGAAAGTCCAGTCGTCAGCATTCCATGCTACGGACAACAGCGCGGATTTCAGATGTTTGCGATTGAGGCTGCCGTTATAAGCGCAGAAACGGTCGACAACGGCCTTCAGCTGAGCTGTCATCCCGTAGTAGTAAAGCGGTGTC
>JAEEGG010010973.1_pt1 | contig 19887 bp, 12 predicted proteins | sample 9134161 | NCBI WGS metagenome assembly JAEEGG01 (sample SAMN16246543, study PRJNA631951) | gut metagenome | biome: gut microbiome; feature: rumen; material: CR-attached | host: Bos | place: Iran: Karaj | collected 2018-10 | reverse complement strand
TACCGATCTGGGCGATACCGAAAGGAATCTTCATACGACCGGTCTTCTGCACGTTCAGGTAGTTCACGAAGATACCCTGAGCGGTCTCAGGACGCAGGTAGATCTTCATCGAAGCATCTGCACTGGCACCCATCTCGGTCGAGAACATCAGGTTGAACTGACGGACATCCGTCCAGTTGCGGGTTCCACTAATAGGACATACGATCTCCTCGTCGAGGATGATCTGCTTCAGCTCGTCGAGATCCGGACCCTGCATGGCAGCAGCATAACGGGCATGGAGAGCGTCGCGCTTCTCCTTGGTCTCCTTCACGCGTTCAGAAGTCTCCAGATACTTAGCCTCGTCGAAACTGTCGCCAAAACGCTTGCGAGCCTTCTCAACTTCCTTCTGGATCTTCTCGTCGTACTTAGCAATCTGGTCCTCGATTAATACGTCAGCACGATAGCGTTTCTTCGAATCGCGGTTGTCAATCAAGGGATCGTTGAAGGCATCGACATGTCCTGATGCCTTCCATATGGTGGGGTGCATAAAGATAGCCGAGTCGATACCTACGATATTCTCGTGAAGCATCGTCATGGCCTTCCACCAATACTGCTTAATGTTATTCTTCAACTCAACACCGTTCTGACCATAGTCATAAACGGCTCCCAAACCATCGTAAATCTCACTTGAGGGGAACACGAAACCATACTCCTTACAGTGACTCACGATCTTCTTAAATACATCTTCTTGTGCCATAAAAACTTAATAATTTCGAAATTATGGCTGCAAAGGTACTGCTTTTTGATGAAAAAGTCGTATCTTTGCAACATTATTTAATATAATTACCTAATGGACGACGAAATAAAGGACGAAATGACAGGGCAAAGTGCTGAGGAATTAGGTTCCTCAGACGCCTCAGAGTCGCATTCAGACTACAAACCGGTAAACCGTTTTGACGCTGCTGCCGTGCACCACTTGAGCGGCATGTACCAGAACTGGTTCCTGGACTATGCCTCTTACGTTATTCTGGAGCGTGCCGTTCCACATATTGAGGACGGACTGAAACCCGTGCAGCGCCGTATCCTGCACTCGATGAAGCGCATGGATGACGGACGCTATAACAAGGTGGCGAACATCGTAGGACACACCATGCAGTTCCACCCTCACGGCGATGCCAGTATTGGTGACGCCTTGGTGCAGATGGGACAGAAGGACCTGTTGATTGACACACAGGGTAACTGGGGTAACATCCTGACGGGCAACAGGGCAGCAGCACCTCGATATATCGAGGCCCGTTTGTCGAAGTTTGCATTGGACACTGTCTTCAACCCCAAAACCACCGAGTGGCAGATGTCATACGACGGACGCAACAAGGAACCTATCACACTGCCCGTGAAGTATCCGTTGCTGTTGGCGCAGGGTGCCGAGGGCATTGCCGTAGGTCTGAGTTCAAAGATTCTGCCCCATAACTTCGTAGAAATATGCGACGCTGCCATTGCGTACTTACATGACGAAGAGTTTCACTTGTATCCGGACTTCCCAACGGGCGGTTCGATTGACGTCTCGAAATATAACGACGGACAACGCGGTGGAGTCATCAAGGTACGAGCCAAGATTGAGAAACTCGACCCAAAGACGCTAGTCATCCGCGAGATTCCCTACTCGAAGACCACCGAGACACTCATCGACTCCATTCTGAAGGCCATCGACAAGGGCAAAATCAAGGCTCGCCACGTGGAAGACCTGACAGCTGCGAAAGTCGAAATACAAGTCCAGCTGGCTCCAGGTGTATCGAGCGACAAGACATTGGATGCCCTCTATGCCTTCTCTGACTGCGAAATCAATATCTCGCCCAACTGTTGTGTCATTGAGGATAACAAACCGCAGTTCCTAACCATCTCTGACGTCCTGCGCCACTCAGTAGATAGCACAAAAGATCTCATTCGTCAAGAGTTGGAAATCCGCAAGGGCGAACTCTTAGAACAACTGCACTTCTATTCTTTGGAGAAAATCTTCATCGAGGAGCGCATCTATAAGGACAAGAAATTTGAGCAGGCGCCCACCATCGATGCCGTTTGTGAACACATCGACGAGCGCTTGACGCCATACTATCCGCAAATGGTTCGCGAGGTCACGAAGGACGACATCCTGAAGTTGCTGGAAATCAAGATGCAGCGCATCCTGAAGTTCAACAAGGACAAGGCTGACGAACTGATGGCCCGTATCAAGGCTGAGATAGAGGAGATAGACCGCGACTTGGCAAACCTCGTAGAGGTGACGGCTCAGTGGTTCCAATTCCTGAAGGACAAATACGGCAAGGACCATCCGCGACTGACGGAAATCCGCAACTTCGACACCATCGAGGCTACGAAGGTCGTCGAAGCGAACCAAAAACTGTACATCAATCGTCAGGACGGCTTCATCGGCACAGGCTTGAAAAAAGACGAGTTTGTGTGCAACTGCTCTGATATTGACGACATCATCATTTTCTACAAGGACGGTAAGTTCAAGGTTGTCAAAGTGGCTGACAAGCTGTTCGTCGGCAAGAACGTCATGTGGATCAGTGTCTTCAAGAAGAACGACCAACGCACCATCTACAATGCCGTTTATCGTGATGGACGTAAGGGTTTCTACTATATCAAGCGCTTTAACGTCTCAAGCGTCACTCGCGATCGCGAGTACGACATCACAGCAGGCACAGACGGATCGCGTGTCGTTTATTTCACCGCTAATCCCAATGGCGAGGCAGAGATTATCAAGGTCACCCTCGACCCAGCACCCAAACTGAAGCGCATTTTCTTTGACAAGGACTTCTCGGAAGTACTCATCAAGGGACGTGCTGCGAAGGGCAACCTGCTGACGAAATACCAGATACATCGCATCGGTCTGAAGAGTCACGGACACTCTACCCTAGGTGGTCGCAAGGTATGGTACGATCCAGACGTCAACCGTTTGAACTACGACGAGCACGGACGCCTGCTGGGTGAGTTCTTCGACGGTGACAGCATCCTGGTCATTTTGAAGAACGGCGACTACTACCTGTCTGGCTTCGACCCCAACGTACACTTTGAGGACAACATCCAGCTGATAGAGAAATACGAGCCAGAGAAGATCTGGAGTTGCGTACTCTATGATGCTGACAATCAGGGCTATCCGTATATCAAGCGTTTCCTCATGGAGGCTTCGAAGCGCAAACAAAATTATATTGGCGAGAACGAGAATTCCCAACAGATATTGTTGACGGACACGTTCTATCCGCGTCTGCAAGTGACATACGGCGGCAACGACGCTTTCCGAGGATCAGAGGAAATCGACGTCGAGCAGTTTATCACTGTCAAGGGCTTCAAAGCAAAAGGTAAACGACTGACTACCTGGCAGATAGTCTCCGTCGAAGAGCTGGAGCCAACCCGTTTCCCTGAACCTCCAAGTGCCGAGGAGTTCGCCTCCTCGGAAGAGGAAGAAGACCTCGACCCCGATGCAGGCAAAAGCCAGCAACAGGTTCTCGACGAACTGACAGGACAACTTAGCTTATTCCCCGATGATGAAGACGCGTAAACTCCTGCTCATAGCATTGCTCCTACCATGGGTTGCGCTTTGGGCGCAACCTGCCGACTCTACAAAAGTCATCACCCGCAGCACAATGGTGGGCGTAGGAATCACGAACATTCTCGACACCTACCTGTCGCAGGAGCATTTCAAGGGCCTTGGTGTGTCGTTTCTCACCACCATCGAGCGCAAACGACCAGAAAGACGTTGGTCGACACTGATAGAACACGAGGCAAACTTGTCGTCCGTTAAGGACCGTCCCAAGTCAAAACAGGAATTGGAGGCTGCCTACAACTTCTATTGGGGCAAGCTCTACAACTGGCAACTCTTGGACCATCGGCTGACATTACAGGCTGGCGGACTCGTAAATGCCTCAGCAGGAGTCATCTACAACACGTCGAACGGCAACAATCCCGCTCAAGCCCGCCTTCACCTCAACGTGATGCCAACGGGGGGGGCTGCCTACCGATTCCAACTGTTCAACCGCCCAATGACGGCTCGCTACGAACTGGCACTGCCTCTTTGCGGCATCATGTTCTCACCCAACTACGGACAGTCGTACTATGAGATTTTCTCGTTAGGCAACTACGACCACAACATCGTTCCTACGACATTCATCTCGGCTCCTGAGTGGCGACACATGCTGACCATCGACGCATCCATCAGCTCGAAGTTCACCCTGCGCATAGGTTATCTTGGCAACATGCAACAAGCCAAGGTCAACAATCTCAAACAGCATGTCTACACCCACCGATTCCTCATTGGCATCACCAAGCGTTTCTCCATCATTTCCCATGCCCTATGAAAAAATATCTAGTATATCTAGTTACCCTACTCCCCCTATTCGTTTCCTGCGTCGACACTGACGAGCGAAGCGATACGCCCACTGGCAACTTCGAAGCTCTGTGGCAGATTATCGACGAGCACTACTGTTTCTTTGACTATAAGCAGCACGAATACGGACTTGACTGGAATGCCGTATATAATAAATATAAGGTACGCGTGAGCGATCACATGACGTCAGACCAACTCTTCGAGGTACTTACCGACATGCTGGCCGAATTACGTGACGGACACGTCAACCTCGGCAGTTCGGCGGACTACGGACGCTATTGGGCGTGGCATGAGGCCTATCCTCAGAACTTCAGCGATACGCTTGAACGCCGCTATCTGGGAACAGACTACAAGATTGCCGCAGGAATGAAATATCGTGTACTCGACGACAATATCGGCTACATTCGTTACGATTCGTTCTTGCAAGGCATGGGTGAAGGTAATCTCGACGACTGCCTGACATATCTGGCACTCTGTCGCGGACTTATCATCGACATCCGCAACAACGGCGGAGGCGACCTGACAACGGCAGAAAAACTGGCAGGACGTTTCGTACAGGAGAAGACACTCGTGAGTTACATGCAACACAAGACAGGCAAAGGCCACAACGACTTCTCGTCGCTGGAAGCACGCTATCTGGAGCCGTCGAGCAATATCCGGTGGCACAAGCCCGTCTGCGTACTCACCAACCGCTCCGTCTTCAGCGCTGCCAACGACTTTGCCGTGATGATGCATACATTGCCCAACGTAAAACTGGTGGGCGACCATACTGGCGGAGGTAGCGGAATGCCTATGAGCAACAGTCTGCCCAACGGGTGGAGTGTGCGCTATTCGGCCTGCCCCATGTATGACTCAAAGAAGCAACAGACAGAATTCGGTATCGATCCTGACGTCAAGGTTGCACTTACAGACGAAGCCACAGCACAGGGAATTGACCTCATTATTGAAGCTGCACGAAAAGTTTTAAGCGAATAATTTGACCTATAGTCGAATTTTCTCACGACTCAACACAAAAATGTACTTTTTTGTGTTTTCGCTGCTCAAAAATTTTGGTGATTCAGATTTTTTTTATACCTTTGCACCCGCAAATCGACTTCAGCCCCCTAAAAAGGGAATTGACTTCGTCGATTCCGCGCCTGTGGCGGAATTGGTAGACGCGCTAGACTTAGGATCTAGTATCTCACGATGTGCAGGTTCGAGTCCTGTCAGGCGCACAACAGAAAGGTCGGCATAGCTCAGCTGGTTAGAGTATCACCTTGACATGGTGGGGGTCCTTGGTTCGAGTCCAAGTGTCGACACACAAAGCAAAAAAAGAGAGTGACTCACTTAAGTGGGTCACTCTTTCTTTATTTCTTATTCTGCTTTTCCAGTTCCTTAGCGCGCTTCCGGGCTTCCTTCTCACGCTTCTTGGCCTCCTTTTCAGCACGCTTGGCAGCCTTCCGGGCTTCCTTCTCGCGCTTACGCTGTTCCTTCTTCAACTGTTTCTCCAGTTTACGGGCTTCCTTTTCAGCCAGTTTGGCAGCCTTGCGCTCTTCCTTGAGTTGCACCTTTTCCTTGGCAGCTTCCTCCAATGCGTCACGCAACATCTCCTTATCGAACGTAAACACATGACCGAAAATACCTAGCGAGAGTGTCTTCGACTCGTCACCCAGCTCGACGTGTGTCGTATTGAACAGGAAGTAGTTGTCCACTTCCAACTTCGAGTTCAGCGCCACTTCGATGGTTTTGTTGACGATACCTTTACCCAGGTCCGTCAGTATGTTGTCACCCAAGCCATGCTCGATAGCCTCATCGTCCACATAAGCCCTCACAGCCTCCATCATAGCCTCCTTGTGGGCTTTCTTATCGGGCACGGTTCGTCCCATCGTAATGGCCAGAGCAACCAATGCCACACCAATCAGAATTTTCTTAAACATCTCTATTAATCTTTGGTTTATGAAACGTATTTTTATTTTCGGGTGCAAAATTACAATAATAATATGAAACTGCAAAAGAAAATCACTTTTTTTGTCACTAATTGCCACATCGACTTTGCAAAGATAGGAGAATCATCTTAAATAATATTTAAAATACGGCAAGTCATTTGCAGATTACAAAATATTTTGTAACTTTGCAAAACGAAACTAATATTATACAAAGAAAAAGATTATGGCATTTTTAACTAATGACAAACTGACCATCGTCGGCGCAGCCGGTATGATTGGTTCAAACATGGCTCAGACCGCCCTGATGATGGGTCTGACAAGCGAAATCTGTCTGTACGACGTGTTCTCTCCCGAGGGTGTAGCTGAGGAGATGCGCCAGAGTGGTTTTGACGATGTGAATATCGTGGCTACCACCGACGCTGAGGAGGCTTTCCGCAACGCAAAGTACATCATCTCTTCTGGTGGTGCTCCCCGTAAGGCTGGTATGACCCGTGAGGATCTGCTCGCCGGCAACTGTAAGATTGCTGAGGAGCTAGGCCAGAACATCAAGAAATTCTGCCCCGATGTAAAGCACGTGGTGATTATCTTCAACCCCGCTGACCTCACTGGTCTGGTAACTCTGCTGTACTCTGGTTTGAAGCCTGGTCAGGTGACTACCCTCGCAGGTCTCGACACTACCCGTCTGCAGAGCGCACTGGCTAAGAAGTTCGGTGTGATGCAGAACCAGATCACAGGTTGCGCTACCTATGGTGGCCACGGTGAGCAGATGGCTGTATTCGGAAGCCACGTAGAGATTGCCGGTCGCAAACTGACTGACATCATCGGTACTGCTGAGTTCCCCGCTGAGGAGTGGGAGCAGATGAAGGTCGACGTCACCAAGGGTGGTGCAAAGATTATCGAGCTTCGCGGACGCAGCTCATTCCAGAGCCCCTCGTATCTCTCTGTCGAGATGATTCGTGCCGCTATGGGTGGTGAGCCTTTCCGCTTCCCCGTTGGAACTTACGTCAAGACCGACAAGTACGACCACATCATGATGGCTATGAAGACCACCATGACTGCCGAGGGTGCTAAGTTTGAGGTTCCTCAGGGTACTGCCGAGGAGAACGCTAAGCTCGACCAGAGCTATGAGCACCTGTGCAAGATGCGCGACGAGCTGGTAACGCTGAACATCGTTCCTCCCATCGCTGAGTGGAGCAAGATCAATCCGAACCTGTAATCATACAGGCCACAGATTTAACGGATTAAGACTAACAATCATGCATATTGAGCCCACCATAAAAAGTGGGCTCAATTTAATATGAAGAGACGACTGACGATATTGATGCTGATGGCAGCAGCCTGCTGTTGCGTAGCGTTTGCACAAATGAAACGCTACGACGCTGACTTTACGCTGTCGCAGAAGAAATTCATGGTGACGGTGCCCATCGAGATTGAGCGCAACCAGCTATTCGTCCGCGTGGATATTGGCGGGCGGGAGTATCGCTTCAAGCTCGACACAGGAGCGAGCCAGGGCGTCATCTACGACGACGTCAGCATAGAAGGACTGAGGACGCTGGGATTCATCAAGTCGGAGGACGCCACAGGCCAGAGCCAGCAGGTGAAAACAGTGGAGTTGCCACCGTTCACGCTGGGCGGGCTGACCATCACGGGCTTTAAGGTACAGCAGATGAAACGAACCGTTGTGCGCAAAGGCGAGGACGGCATCATTGGCTTCGCCCTATTCCACAAAGGCATTGCCGCAAGGATTGACACCCGCGAGCAGACCATGACACTCACCGACCGCAAGTCGCTCTACAAGAAGGCCGAGGGCGAGGTACTGAAATACAAACTGAAATGGCACGTGCCCTACGTCACAGTAAGCCCCTTCGAAGGTTCGGAAGAACGCGTGCTGTTCGACACGGGCAGTCCGATGACCTATGCTATCAATGCCGAGAGCCTCGAACGGATGGCAGCAACGAACCCACTGGTTACTGAGCAGATTGAGGGTACGAAATACGGCAGTCACGTCGTCGGACACTTCGGCGTTGAGCGCGAAGACACAATAACGCTGCTAAACCTTGATCGGCTGAAATGGGGCAATTTCGAACTCCGCGACGTACATTGCATCACCGTACAAGGCGATTCCCACATAGGCGCCCCGTTGCTGATGCATGGCGTAATGATTATCAACCCTTTCCGCAAACGCCTCGTGTTCCAGCCCTACGACGATTTTTGATTTTTTTGCCTCACCGACTTAATTCAATAACACAAGATGCCGCAAGGTGACGCGGATTATGAAAGGGGCTCACAAATGAGCCCCTTTCTTAGTGAATAATCGTTGTTGCTTGAGTTTTATTTCACAACCAGTTTCTTAGAGTTGTTGCCAGTGCGTAGGATATAGATACCTTCAAGCAGGACCTTTGGCAGTTCGCCCTTGCCGCGAGCTACAAGCCTACCGTCGACACTGTAGATGGTCCAGGCTTCACCGTCGGTACCCGTCTTTATAGCCTGGATGCCTGTTGCTTCAGGAGTCAGGTCTTTGGGTTCATTCCAACCCACGTTGTCAGTGGCTATCGAGCAGAACGAATAGTTGTCATCACCGGCATCCTTCATCGTGTACTGGTTGCCTGTTACGCCAGCTGCCAACAGCTCCGGCTCGGCACCGTTCTTATATATATATAGGTCGTACGAAGCAATACCCGATGTGGCATCGCTGCCTTCGAAGCTGATAATGATGTCGCTGCCGCTACGCTCTGCCTTTGTCACCTTTGAGGTAGGATAGTCCGTATCGAAGGTGTTCACGTAGGTGTTGGTCTCGATAGGCGCATTGGCGTCGAATACGATGACGGCCTTGTTGCTGATAGTAGAGCCGGTGGCCGGATTGGGCTTATGCTCAATATTGAAGCTGACGAAGCCCTCGCCGTCGCGGTTGTCGTTGTTGGGCAGCAGGTAGCCGAGGTCGGGATCCTCAATCTCATCGCCATTCTTCTTAAGCGATACCATGCTCCAATTGACTTCACCGGTCTTTTCGTCGAACGCTCCGCTGACGCGAACCAGAATCTCCGTATCTTTAACGGTGTACGGGATATTACGGGTGAACTCCTTGGTGCCAGAACCGCCTACACTCCATGACTGATTAGCCCAGCCAAAGGAAGAGAATCCGAAGGTTGAGAGGTCGAACTTCGATGCGTCGAGCTGGTCTTTGACAAATACCTCGTGGGCAGGAGCCGTAGCCGTCGACTTGTTCTCGTAGGTGATGGTATAGGCCATGTTGTGGATGGGCTTGATGTAGTGGGCGTTGTCGTCGTAGCCGTCAGGACCAATCATCTCGTTGGGGTCGTAACTGCCTACTCCGCGTGACTTCTTCTTGTTACCAGGACCTTTCAGGCAGTCCTCTCGGTTCCAATAGGTATTCATAGCACTCCAACACATTGAACCTATGATGAACATGCACTTGCCTACAGCACCAACACCCGAAAAGTCGGCAGCACAACTCAGTGCTGCGCTACCGAAGTTCTTGCCAAAGTTCACCCAACCGCCTGAATTGCGGTTATAGATGTCTATAGTTGCTACAACCACCGTTTTGCCAGCATTATAGATACAACCTGCAACAGGTATCTGACCAACGACACCGTCTTCCAGCAATTGTTGTCCGAAACTCGTGGCCATACACTCCATCTGTTCCAACGTGTAAATTCGTCGCTGTGCGTGCGAATTAGCCTGATCTGAGAAATCAATTCCCCATGGTTCCTGAATCATATAGTACATATTGAGCTCGTCAGCATTGGTGCTGGATGGTTTCTTGAAGCGAACGCGGAATGATCTTTCCCCAGTGCTGTTTGGTGCAACATAGGGAATAAGCAGCATATAGCAAATGACAGAATCGCCCGTCTGTTCATCGTATGCCATCATGTAGTCAGTAGCCTGCTTAGCAAATTTCTGCCCACTATCGTCAAGATAGGGACTGATGGCACTGATATCAAAGTCGAATGATATGTCAACATTACCTTCCATACTGGGTACGCAGAGTATGAACGGAACGTTGTAAGCTGGCGTATTCGAGCGGTTGCCATAGGTGATGGTATACTGTTGGTATTTGTTCCATAGCATCTTGTCACGTCCGTTCACCTGTACCCATACATCTGGTGTCTCGGATTGTTCAACGGTAAGAGCCTGATGTAGCGTATCTGTACCCACAATGACATCGTATTTACCCGCAGATGCATTGCTGAGGTCGAAATCGGCGGGAGCCAAATCGTCAATGGAGGCTGCTTTGGAGGCATCGTAATCGCTGTCGACTAGCCATTTCCCTTCTATATCACCACCAGCACCATGCAGTACCACACGGGGTTGGTTTTTATAGGTGAGCTTATAACCGCCCAATATGTGCAAGGCTACACCTTCAGATTGTCCTACCACAGTGGGATACACCCTGCTCAGTCCGCCAATGGTGATATCCTGTGAGGTAGAGGCATAGGCGTTACAGTTGCCGGTACCTTTAGCAATCAAGGTATAACTGTAGTTTCCCGGGTCTCTACTGAAGTCCTGTTCTACATGGCGCATCTCGCTGGTCTTGTAATTGTCAGAATAGCCGGGGTATGGCAGTATCCACCAACATCCTACACCATCCTGTGTCACATCATTCACATACACCTTCTGACCGTCCGTTTCGGTAGTCATGGTGAATTCGGGATGTGGCGGACGGATGCCGTCGTGGTCTACAATAATAGCATCCATCAGCGGGGCAGGATCATTATGATACTGGCTCTGATCCTGCATTGAACCGTCGAAAGTCAGCAGCAATCGGCAGTCTGAGTCCTTGGCGTCAGGAGTATTGTAGATGTGTGCTTGAATCTCCTCCTGGGTGAGGGCACGACTCCAGATGGCAAAGTTGTCAACCTTTGCCTTTTGTTTGTCTCCATAAGTCGAGGTACGTCCGATGACGATAGGATTATTGCCCATCGCTATCTTGCCTTTCTCGGTGGCCGTTCCCATCAGCACGCCGTCGACATAGAAGCGGATGTTATCCTTATCCTGATTCGAGTCATAGGTCAGCGCCACGTGATGCCAATAGCCTTTGTCCTTAATCTGATAGCGCCAGCGGTCCCAAATCTCCTTTCCTTTTCCGTCAACAGAGTACTCGGTGCTGAGGCCGGCATAGAAGTTGTACCAGTCGCCATTCATACTGGCGTGGATATACCACCCGCCGTAGTACAGACCTCCTAAATGGTTGGTTGTGTTGTTAGTCACGCTGGCAATCTCGAAGGAATAATCCATCTCGTCCACGCGAACCCAGCACTCTACCGTGGTGGCATCTCGGGTCTCCATAAGACTTGTCGTCATCGGAATAGTGACGTCATTCACAACCTTTCCCGTCAGCTCTGCGTACACCTTCTTTGAAATGTCAAGTGCCATTTCCTTATCCGTCGTGGGAGGTAACGGATCGTTGCGGCGATAGACGATGTTCCAGAAGTAGGGGTCAAAGTTCTTGTAGGGTGCCTGGTAGTTCATGAACCAGTGCTCGGTACCCTCGCTGTCTAACAATACGGTCAGCGAATGGTTATTTGTCCTGCCACCATACCAAGACTCATTACCTAAGCTGAAAGTGCGGTCAACTGTGCGGAAGCCGTCCTTCGACTCCACCAGCAAGGCACGACATCCCGTCATATAGACGTGTTGGCCAGAGGCATCGTCGGGTGCAATGTAAAGCTCATAGAAGTTGGAGTAGCCGTCATAACGTCCATCCCAATAGCAGCGTTTCTGTATGTCCCAGGTCTTACCGCCGTCGTGCGAGTAATACATCAGCGGACCGTTAATTGCCTGCAACACATAGATATGGTCACCCTTGGCAGCGATAGCACCCTCTGAACCGTTTGATTCAGGCAGATACATAGCTTCTGTCCACGTCTTACCTCCGTCAGTGGAGCGACGGAAGATGGTGTGGGCGCGGTCTTGGGTTGGACTTTTACCTTCCACCTCTACGGCACAACCTGCGAAAATGACGTTCATAACGTCGCCTTCGAGCGTCATCTGAGGATGGTAGTTGAACGAAGCACCGTTGAAGCCACTCATGTATTCCAGCTGACACCACGAAGTATCGTCCTTCACTAACGGGGCTACATTCTGCGTACTGATGCTTTCGCCGCCATCTGTGGAAGTCGAGATATAGACATTACCCCACCACATATTATAATTCCAGTACATATCATTGCCAAGTACTGCCCAACGCGTGCCGGATACCTGTAAGTCGACAAAGTTCTGAACCATGTCTATCTCCTTGTCCTTGAAAGTAGCACCGCCATCGAACGAGGTCAGCACACGGGTCTTGTAATTGGAGCCGTTGTAACGTGCATTCTGAAAAGCGATGACCACGGTCTGACCGTCGCTCACAATATGCGGTCGGCCATAATAATAATGACCGTCGCCCTCGCTGCCTTTTGCCAGGGTACGCTGCTGGAAGGTCTGGCCTCCATCCGTTGAATAGGTGTAGAGCAACTCGCTGTTTTCGCCGTTTTCAGACTTCACCACGGTGACCACCTGGACGTTCTGCCCCTCCACGTTATACCACTTGGCATTGCTACCGAAGCTACCGCCCACATAGTTGATATCGGTCGTCGATATGGTCTTGGAGGCAACTATGGCTCGTGCGTTCTCCCATGTTTTGCCGGCATCGGTCGAACGACGGTAATAGACGCACGTCTCACCCTGGGCATTGGGCCTCCAGTCTGTCCAGAACACGTGCACGGTCTTACCAGAGACAGCAGCCTGCATGGGCAGCGGGTCGCTGGTATAGCATGTCGTGTCGTTGACACTGAGAGACAAGTTTTGCCAACCTCCAAAATTGGAAGGTACAAACTGATTCATGTCGTCGGCAGCCATGCCCGTCAATGAAATCAGCAGCATGAATAATAAAAGATGTAGCTTCCTTTTCATATTGCTCGTTGTTAGTTAATAATATATGATAGTGCAAAATTACGAATAAAAATACAAATGGCCAAACGAAAATGCTAAATATATTTCTAACACCGTCAAAATTACGGCGAGGCAACCAAGGGCATTATTTTTATTCGAACACCATTTCGCCTGAATATGAGATGCGCTCACACTGTTGAGCCTGTACTTCTATATCCGAATGACCATTGTCAAACACATCAATCACATAGAGATAGCTATCCTCGTCGTTTTTCACGTTTATTTCTATATGTCGACGCCCGTTCTTTACCAGCGACTCCCGATAGCTGCCTATGCGCTCAGAGAAATTCAGACCTTTGCCCCCACCGTACAAGGCGATTCCCACATAGGCGCCCCGTTGCCGATGCATGGCGTAATGATCATCAACCCCTTCCGCAAACGCCTCGTCTTCCAACCCTACGACGATTTTTGATATTATTTCGTCTCACCAGCTTAATTCAATAATATATATATTAATAAAGTTTAAAAAATTGACTCTTCCGTACTAAGTTTAAGAAATAAACATTATCTTTGTAACACCAAACGCAAATGTTGCGTACAAACCTATTACAAAGATGACAACTACTGATGAACTCCAAATTATAGCCAATATACGTGGCGAGGTCATGAGCCGGAAGGAATCGACGGGCGTGAACCTATTCTTGGTGTGGGGTTATCCCACAGCCTTTTTCCTTTTGCTGGAATTTGCAGCACTCATGATTCTGCACCAGAATTGGTGCTCCTGGCTTTGGGTGGGCATCCCACTGATTGGTGCACCGCTGATGATTCACTACCAACGGAAAGACTACAACCGCACGGGCCATCGCACACTCGAACAGAATACAGCCCTGCAGCTGTGGCTATTCATCGGTGGTGCCAGTGCCTTCACCGGTTTCTTTACAGGGTGTGCCGGTGCTTTCGAAATATGTTACTGCACCTTCCAAAGTCTGCTCGTCGGCATGGGCTGTTTCCTTACGGGTGTCATTTCGCGCTTTCGCCCCATGAAGGTCTGTGGCATCATCGGCAGTACATTGTCCTTTACCGCTCTCTTCCTACAGGGTGACCTCTGGCCTTGGCAGCTGATTGTCGCTGTCATCATCACCATTATCACCCTTATTATTCCTGGTCATCTACTCAAACAATACGTCAAGCACTATGAGTCCATTTAAGTTTGCCGTTATCAATCCCCTGCTCCACAACGAGCTTCGGCTGAAAGTCATGGTCGCCCTCGACAGTCTCGAGAGCGCCAGCTTCATGTACCTCTGTCAAATAACCGGCGCCACGCGCGGCAATCTGAGCATCCAGATCAAGACGTTGCAGGAGGCTGGCTATCTGGAGGTCGACAAGAGCGGCTCCGGACCTTCCTCCCGTAGCATCTGCCGCCTTACCCACAAGGGCATTGAGGCTCTCCACGCCTACGAACAAGGTCTCCACCGTCTCTTCACCGAAGGCGTCCCGGCTGACAACGACGACCAGCAACAAGCTGTTTAAGTTTACACCTTATTTATATATAGCACTATCTTTGTGCTGGAAAGTTTAAAAAACAAACATTATCTAACAATAACCTATTAATATTATTACGCTTATGAAAATGAAACAAACTATTCTTACGCTTTTGTTCACCTTGTTGACGGTGAACATGTGGGCCGACGATGCTAAGATCATCGTTTGGCAGAACGACGGCAACAAGACGGAGATTCTGTTTACAGAGATGCCCGAATTCTTGTATGCCGACGGTAACGTGTCGTTGCAGAACGGTGGCACCACGATGTCGTGGCCATTATCTAACCTGCAAAAGTTTACTTTCGAGGCCGTTGCGGCTCCACCTACTGACATTAAAGATGTCAAGACATCGGCTAAGCTCGATATCGCAAAGGGCTGTGCTGTGTACGACCTCAGCGGTAGGCTTATCAAGGAGCAAATCCGCTCACTCTCTGAACTCCCTGCAGGGACGTATATTCTGAAGGATGGAAGTGTAACCACTAAAGTTGTGAAGCGATGAAGAAGTATATATTGACACTGCTGACCCTTTTAATGGTCAACGTTCAATGGTCCATGTTGAACGCTCAGACATTTGTAGTTGTTGACAAGCAAGGTAATAAGACGACCTACGACGTTAGCAAGTTGGACAGCGTGACGTTCCAGCAGAACCCGCCGTCATTTACCGTCTACAAGGAAACCGATCAGGAATCCTCACAAGGTGGCGAGACACCTGGCGAAACAAAACAGGAGACAACCACCTACACCTTCGACGAGGTGCAGAGCCTTTCGGGCGACCCGAAGTTCCTCTTTGCTCATCCCGACACCGTCTATGTCGGTGCCGACGGGCAGGACTTCGCTTTCCAACTACGCACCAATGTCGGCTACGAATATACGCCCAGCGACCGCTGGCTTACTTTCGGTCATACCAGCGACGATACTGACTCGCTCTACTTCGCTGCGGCCATGAACCCCAACACCAAGCAGCGCTTGGGATACATCGCTTTTGTTGGCAAGAACGACGCTACGATGCGCGATACCCTCTGGGTGGTGCAGTTGGCAAAACTCGACTCGCGCTATATTCCCATCGATTGGACTACCACGACGTTGGACCGCTTTGACGAACAGAGCGGTAAGGCTCAGATGACCTTTACGGGCGATGTGCCTGTAATGGGTAATTATGATGTGGTGCTGCTACCGAAGGACGATTCGTACGTAATTCGTGTGATTGATCAGGTTGAACAGGCAGAAGGCAGCAAGACCGTTTCGCTCGCTACCCGTGAGGGTGTGATGGGTAACTTGTTCAAGGGCATGAAGTTTGCATTGTCAACAGAAACTTCTGCTGCTGCAGCACGTCGCTCTGCGCTCGTAGGTGACGACAGACCAGTATACCTGCCGTCAAAGGTGGAGATTTTCACTGGCGACGAGTATGTAGAAGTGTTCAATGCCGACAAGAAATCACGCAGGGCTCCTCAGGGCTTCGAGAACGAATTCATCAACTGGGAGTACAATAACGATGGTTGTATGCTCTGGGAAAAGGGTACCCAGTCGCTTTCATGGGATAAACTGAACTTCAACATCGGTTTGAAGGGCTTGTTCTCCTTCGACTTTGGCGATATTCCTTGGGAAGAAGTCCGCATGGGTGACCTCCAGAACTTGAAGATAGCCCTTGAGGGTGGATTCAATACCGAATTGGTACTCAAGTATCTTGTCTCCAGTTCTGTGGAATGGAAGAAGGAGTGGACGCTGAAGGAGGATGTGTTCAAGGCCAAGTACACCTTCATGGTGGGAACCGTTCCTGTCTATATCAGTGTCGGAGCCGACCTCAAGGCAGAGGTGGCTCTGGGCGCTTCGGGCGAGGCCAGCATCACTTCAGGTGTTACCGCTTCAAATACTGTGACCTATGGTGTGGAATGGGATGCCGAGAAAGGTCTCTCCAAGATTTCGGAGTGTGAGAAGAAACTCGAACTCGTAGGTCCTGATGTGGATATCAAGGCTCACGCTGAGGCTCGTGCCACCGTCTATCCGGAGATAGGTATCGGTATCTACAAAGTGCTCTGTCCGACCATCAGTCCACAGCCTTATATCAAGGCAGAAGCTGACGGCCGACTGGTGGACAACCAATATTTGGCTTGGAATGCAGGTATCTCAACGGGTGTTGACCTGGGACTTGGACTTTGTCTCGACCTCTTCTTCTGGAAGAAAGACCTTGGCGAGATTGACCCGATTAACGTGTTCGACTTGCCACTCGTAAGTCTGCCTGACGAAATCGAGTTGCTCAATGAGAAAGAAGAAGAGATGCTGGTGAACGGTAAGAAGGAAGTGAAGTATCACGTGACCAACAAGAACTATATCACTGGCACCGAATACAACGCACCGGCAGTCCTCGTACACTTCGAGGCTGAGGGTGGCGAGCTGGAAGATGAGTATGGCTATACAGATAAGGAAGGTAACGTCAGCGCATTCTTCACTCTGACCGACGCGAAGGGTGGTAAGATTACTGCTGAGGTGGTACAAGGCGCAGAGGCTGAGGAAGGCGAAGAAGAGGATGCTATCAAGGCTGACGACTGGAATGCGATTGCCATCCAGTATCGTCTGCAGGCAGAACCTGGTCAGCAGACCATTGCCAAGGATGCTGAGAGTGCCACTGTCACCTTTAAGTTGGAGCAGTACTCTTCGAAGACTGAGGCTTGGGCTGGTGTGGCTGGAAAGACCATCTACTTCGAGGCTAAGGGCGGTAGCTGCAATGCATCGGGCGTTACGACCAACGAAGGTATTGCTACAGCGACCTTCACGCCAGAGGCAGACTTCAAGGAAGGTTCCGTTACTGCTACGATCACACTGAGTGAGCCAGGTGCTTGGTCAGGTATTGCTACAGGTAAAATTATGGCTGAAAGCGGTGAAGAACCTGGTGGTGGAGATATTACTGACGAAGGATTGAAGAAAGCCCTCAAGCAGAAGGAGAATGTCTATGTCGTTGAGAACAAGAAGACCGGTGAGACACAGGAACGCAGCTATGTGACGGAGTGGTCGGAATGGAATAAGGACAACGATTTCGTTAGTTTCTCATTGGAGGATGCTGATGCCGACGGAGGTACATTAGGCATGATATGGGGACATATTCCACTGACGATGACCGATGTTGTACTGGCGCTCACAGGAGAGCAGTTTGCTAATTCTCCTGGTGCTAAGTTCGGATTCGATGTTTATGAGGGCGCTCAGCTATCAGCCGATTTCGCTTGCTTCACAGGCGAGCAAGGCATGGATGTCATGGGCAATATCAAACCTGAAAGCAAAATTATGTTGCGTAAGGTTAGCCAGCCTGCTAACAGTCCACGTCGTGCTCCTGATGGTGAGGAAACACCGTATACGGGCAATTATGAACTCTTGTTCTACTTGGTATTCAAGAACCAGACGTGGAATCATGAGACTGGCGAAATGGAAGAGGGCGACGACTACGAAGTCTATGGTCGTGGTACGATGACGATGCATATTCCTAGCATCACTTCCATGCAGCTGAGCTCTGAGTCCCAATACCTGAAAGTCGGCGAATCGACGAAGGTGAAAGTGGATCAGTACTACGAAGAGAATGCTCAATGGGACTGGAACGACGTGCAGATCGCAGGTCAGTCTGCTGATTATAGCAGTGCGTACGACGGTGTCGACGATGGCTACTTCACCTGGGATCCTGCCACGCAGACCCTCACCTCCGTGAAGCCTAACGACAACAAGCCTGTATATATAGTCTTCTCGCTCAAGAGCAAGCCTTCTGTCAAGTCCGCCTTCACGATTGCCACCGGCGAAGGCTGGAAGTACACTTCGTTCAAGGTAGGTCCTGAAGAGCAGGAGGTAAGTCCTGGTTATGGATGTAGATTCTACATTGAGGACTGGGCACCAAAGGCTAGTGAAGACGAGAAGTTTGATGAATCATCCATAGAGATTGATCCTGAGTCAGACCCAGACGGCAACTTCAATTACACCCACTGGTACAACAAATATTCTGCCCGTCTGGATTGTTATAGGTCGGATGCCGCTCCAGGTGAGTACAACATCCGCTTCCGACTGAAGAGTGACCACAGCGTCGGCTGCACGATGAAGATTACTATCACGTCGAAACAATAGTCTACACGACACTATTTCCAGTGTCACACCAGAGCCCCTTTAGTATCATACTAGAGGGGCTTTACTATTATGGTAGAAAGGGTTATGAACATTACCCAAGGTAATCCGTCTTGTCACCTTACGGGCTGAACGGCGCTCTGCTCCCTGATGTATGGCCGACAGCAGGGAAGTGTCAAGCCGACAGTCGGTAGCAGAGTGACGGTTAGCAGGGAAGGTAGTCAAATAGTGGCACTAAAATTGGAGTTTACCGGTAGTAAACTGCCAGCCCACTTCCCAACGACTGGCAGTCCGCTTACTGCTCGTTGGCAGTTTGCTTACTGGAAGCCGAGACTAAACCCAATCGCTCGGGAATCCTTTAAATAAAGGAAAAGCGGAGGGGTTAGTGTTACCATAACACTCCACCCGACACTACACCTAACACCCCACCCAAGACTCAACCCAGTTAAGTATGCTTTAACAGATTTCGCAACGAAATTTCAAAGCTATTTGGGTGGAGTGTTAGGTTGGGTCATAGGTTGGGTGTTGGGGTTACTGTTTCAGCAACACCCACCCCAGTGGAAGCATTCTATTTATTGGCATTCCGACAAATCGGGGTTACTCTTGGCTCTTTTTTGCGCCCTGCCCTGAGAAAAAATATTCCCTGCCTAGGGAATTCAAGTTTATTAATGCTAAAAATTGCTACCATTAACGCTTGCAATTGTTACCTTTAATGTTTGCAATTGCCACCATTAATGCACTGGCAACTAAAGTCGGTTCCAATAATCTCGGAGTAATCGAAAATACTCTTGGACTATTCAAAATTTCTTTCGGAGTATTGAATTTTAGTGCCGGCTTGAAGGGGAAGAGTGCCGTGCAAACAGGGAGAAAGTGCCTATATAAAAGGGAGCGTGACGTAGGGTAAGCGGATTCGGGCGGGGATTTCGCCATTTTCATCTCTCCCTTCATCCCTCCCATATTTTCAGTTAAATATCATAGATGAGGCAGATGGCGACGATAGCGGTCGTCAGATAAACCAGTTTCAGTGGAAGGCCGATGCGCAGGTAGTCCGTTGAACGATAACCTCCCGGACCA
>JAEEGG010010972.1_pt1 | contig 19889 bp, 19 predicted proteins | sample 9134161 | NCBI WGS metagenome assembly JAEEGG01 (sample SAMN16246543, study PRJNA631951) | gut metagenome | biome: gut microbiome; feature: rumen; material: CR-attached | host: Bos | place: Iran: Karaj | collected 2018-10 | reverse complement strand
CACGTCGTGCTCTCATCGAGAAGCCCGAGGGTTATGAGGAGCGTCCCGCCCGTCAGCCCCGCCAGGACCGCGGTGAGCGTCAGGACAGAGGTCCCCGTCAGGACCGTGGCCCGCGTCACCACCACGACCGCAAGGATGACAACAATCCCGTAGAAAACAATGAAGAGAAGTAATTTAGCATTACTTGTTCTGACCCTTTTAACAGTAGCCTGTCAACCCAAAGTTGACAGGTTTACTTTGAATGGCCAGATTGTCGAGGCCGATGGCAAGACGCTTTATCTTGATCACATGGGTCTGGACAAGATCGAGGTCATTGACTCTGTCAAACTCGATGCCGAGGGTCAGTTCAGTTTCAATCCTGTGGCTCCCCAGGAATGTTTTGATTTCTATCGTCTGCGCGTAGACGGTAAGGTAATCAACCTGACCATAGATTCTACTGAGACTGTCAGTGTCAGCGCCAGCCTGCCTGTTATGCAGATTGCATATACAGTCGAGGGCTCTGAGAATTCAGTCATACTGAAGGATCTGGTTATGACCCAGATGGAACTGCTCCAGGAACTTCGCAGAGTGGCTTCACAGTATCGCGGTCAGAATGTAAGTCTGCTCCAGGAGCAGGTTAATGAGACTGTCGATGTCTACAAGTCAAAGATCATGTCAGACTACATCTTCCCGGCTCCCGGTTCTCCCTGCGCCTATTACGCACTGTTCCTGAGCATAAACGGCCAGATGCTGTTCAATCCGCAGAACGACCGTCAGGATGCCAAGTGCTTTGCTGCCGTGGCAACCCAGATGGATCTGCACTATCCTGAGGCACTGCGTACATCACACCTTCACAATGTGGCACTCAAGGGAATGGCCAAGACATCACCTTCACGTGAGAACCAGGTGAGTGAAGAGACCATTCAGCAGTTTGAGAATATGATTGTGGAGACAGGTCTCATTGAGATTCAGCTCCCCGACAGCAAGGGTGAGATCCGGAAGCTCAGTGACCAGAAGGGAAAAGTGGTTCTGCTGGACTTTACAGCTTACAAGACAAACTATTCGCCCAACTATACCTTGCTGCTCAAAGAGCTCTACAACAAATATGCTGACAAGGGTTTCAACATATATCAGGTATCAGTTGACAACGACGAGAGTTTCTGGATGAATACCGCCATAAACCAGCCTTGGATCTGTGTACATGACGAATCAAGTATTAACTCGACTTACCTTAAATCATATAATGTCCAGCAGTTGCCGACAGTCTTCCTGATTGACCGTGAGGGTAATATCGTTGACCGTCCCGAAAACACCAACGAACTGGACGAGAAGATTGCCAGGATGCTTGAGTAAAGGCAAAAAAACAGGTATTTACCTTGGATAGTGTAAAATATATGCTATCTTTGCCCTGATACTTGAGACATATTAAATGGGTTCCAACATCTGAACTGGATTGTTGGAATTCTTTTTTACTCATGTCAAAACCTGATTGTAGAACTGATAAAATATTGATATTATGGCATATATGTCAGAAGAAGGCTACAAGAAACTGGTAGCCGAGCTACAGTATCTGGAGGGTGTACGCCGTCCTGAGATCATTCAGCAGATAGCCGAGGCACGTGATAAGGGTGACCTTAGCGAGAACGCCGAGTATGATGCAGCAAAAGAGGCTCAGGGTATGCTTGAGGCTAAGATTGCTACACTCAAGGCTCAGATTGCCGATGCCAAGATCATCGATGAGAAGAAGATAGACACATCAACTGTACAGATACTTACCAAGGTAAAGCTTCGTAACACCAAGAACAACGCTACGATGGTTTATTCTATCGTTCCCGAGAGCGAGGCAGACCTCAAGGCCGGTAAGATCTCAAGCAGCACTCCCATCGCCAAGGGTCTTCTGGGCCACAAGGTAGGTGAGACCGTTGAGATTCAGATTCCCAGCGGCAAGATCGGTTTTGAGATTCTTGAGATATCTCTCTAATAGGTACGTATATGACTATCTTCAGCCGTATCATTGCAGGTGAGATTCCCTGCTATAAGATTGCAGAGACAGAGAACTGCTTTGCGTTCCTGGACATCAATCCTCTGGTAAAGGGACATGTTCTGTGCATCCCCAAGCGTGAGGTTGACTATCTGTTCGACCTGACTGACCAGGAGCTTTGTGACCTGCAGCTCTTTGCCAAGAAGATTGCTACCGCCCAGAAGAAGGTGTTTAACTGCATCAAGGTAGGTGAGGCTGTCCTTGGTCTTGAGGTACCTCATGCACACATTCACCTTATCCCCATGCAGTCAGAGAAGGATATGCTTTTCAGCAATCCCAAACTCAAACTCACTCCCGCAGAATTCGAGAAGATTGCAGCCGATATCCGCGCAGCACTTTAATTCTTTTTGAAATATTTACCGATTACAGGAAGACTTGCCAATGGCAGGTCTTTCTTTATGAGGTATGCCAGGTATATGCCGATAAGTACGGTGTCGATAGCCATAGCTACCCACTCATTCAAAGGCTTGCAAGCCAGATAGATCACGTACAGTACCGCTGCCAGCATCACGTACTTGAATATGTCCATCAGGGGATAGTTTACAGGGTTCTTTTTCTGGCCGATAAAGTATGAAAGCAACATGCATGTGCCGTAACCGGCAAAGCCTCCCCATGCGCAGGCAATATAGCCGTACTTGGGTACAAACACAATGTTAATGGTAATCATTACGGCCGATCCAATGCTGCTCATCACGGCGCCCCACCATGTCTGGTCATTCAGTTTGTACCAGAATGACAGGTTGAAGTAGATACCCATAAAGAGTTCGGCCAGCATTACGATAGGCACCACGTTCAGGCCGACTCTATACTCTTCTTTGGCTACCAGGAACTTTAGAATCGGCATATAGAACATCACGGCAAGGAAAGCCAGTATGCCGAATATCACAAAGTATTTCATGCCCTGTGCCAGCGTATCGGTAGAGTTCTTATCCTTGCTTCCGCCGAATACAAACGGCTCATATGCGTATCTGAAGGCTTGTGTGAGCAGCGCCAGAAGCATGGCAATCTTACAGCATGCGCCGTAAATACCCAGTTGATTCTTACCCCATTCGATATCGGGAACAATATGCAGGAATGCAATCTTGTCAAACACCTGGTTCAGGATACCCACCAGACCAAGCAGCAGGATAGGCCATGCGTAACCGAGCATTCTCTTGGCCAGACTGCGGTCGAATCCGAACGTAATACCCTTGAGCTCTTTGATGAATCCGAATGAAACCAGAACGGTGCAGGTCAGGTTGATAAAGAAGATCAGACCTACGCCCTCGTTGAACCTGAAATATATATCCTCCAAGGCGGGGAACCTGCCGAACATCTTGGGCATGAGCCAGAAAACAAACAGGTTGAGCAGCACATTGGGGACTATGAACGCCATCTTGAGAGTCATGAACTTGATGGGACGGTGCTGCTGACGCAGACGGCTGAACAAGATAGCCTGGAAGGCATCCAGGGTTGCAATAATGGCAAAGCAGACTATATACTCCTTATGGTCAGAATAGTGCAGCTGACCGGATATCGGCCCCAGGAATATGATTACCAGTGCCAGGAACATAAGACCCACACCTCCAACCAGACGAAGCGCCGTGCTATAGACCATTGATTCATTCTCACCCTCCTTGTTTGCAAAGCGGAAGAATGTGGTCTCCATACCGAACGTAAGCAGCACGAACAAAAAGGCCGCCCATGCATATAACTCAGTCACTGTGCCGTACCCGTCAGGGTTAATATACATGGTATGAATAGGAAACAGCAGGTAGTTAAGGAACCTTCCCACTATACTGCTGATACCGTAAATTGCCGTATCCTTGGCCAATGTCGCCATCTTGCCTGATGCCATATCTCTGTGTGATTTTTGCTGTACATACAAAATTATGCATAATCAAAGAATTAAACACTCTTTTACTTTTTTTGTTTGAGAAACGAGTCAAAATAGTTTATGTTTGCCGCAGGTAACCCTAATTACTAGACTTGTTTATGAAAAGATCAATTGTCCTTTTGTGGGCTGTATCGGCCCTGTTGGTATCATGCGGCACGCGCGATGGCTCATCGGCCATACCCGTTGAAGATGCCCAAAGCAAGCATTTCCTTGATGAATATACCGGCGGCAGGACCTACCTGATGTTTGATGACAGATCACTTGATGCCGATGTCAACGGAATTGAGGATGTCCGGATTGATGACGGTAAAGTGTTCGTGATGTATCGTCCCGCCTCAAACGGTATTTTTAATGTGGTAGATGAGTTATCAGTGTTTGACATGGATGGCCGTTTTCTCAACAAGATAGGCCTCCGGGGACGTGGCCGTAATGAGTATATGAGTATCATATCCTGGTGTATAGATGCGCAGAATAAACAAGTCTTGATAGTAGACAGTGACAATACCATAAAGAGATATGCTTATGATGGCACTTACATTTCATCGGTCTCATTTGACGAGCTTGTACCTATTTCGAGCGTAATGATATGCGGCGGTAGGTTGTATGCCAATATGCTTGTGCCCAATCATGTGGCCGATGATATCATTGAACTGAAAGAGGACGGAACGTATGTTCCCCTGATGGATGGCAGAGATATCATGCAGGATATGGGACCGTTTGAGGGCTCTTTAAGTGGCATCGGCCCTACCAAACAGTTGTTTGACCCGGGATTGGAGTCATTTTACCATCTGCGCGTCTATGACGATGTCCTGTACAGGATAAAAGACGGACAGGTTGAGCCATGCGGAAGGTTTGACTTTATAAAGCGGGTTGAAGAAGATGAGGAGGAGTTCTATTTCTCCAGGGAACTGTTGTATTCCCGTCCGTTGCTATCAATTGAAACTGCTGATAAGTTCATGATAAAGATCAGAGAGGTGACTGACAATATGGTATCAGGTTATGTGCATTATGTATACGACAAGTCAACGCAAAAGTGCAAGCGTTACAAATCCGGCTACGACCGTAATGTGGGTACTATAATCAACAACTTTGACATTGTCGGCATAACCGGTGACGTCATCATAACCAGAGCCACTCCCGAGGGTGCCAGGTACATACTTGAGAATGCGGCCGATAAAGTTCCGCAGTCAGATCTGGAGAAACTCAAGGTCCTTGCCGAAAGAGAGAACGAGGCGCTGATATTCCATCGCCCCTAACGGACTTATTTCAGAAGTTCTGCGATTTTCTTTTCAAGGTCTTTGCCGCGTAGGTTGGTGGCTACGATCTTGCCGGTGCTTGCCTCAACCAGGAAGTTTGCCGGGATGGAGTTGATGTTGTACATCTTGGCTACCTCATTGTCCCAGTACTTGACATCACTCACGTGAATCCAGTTCATATCGTTGACCTTGATGGCATTGAGCCATGCGTCCTTTGAACGGTCAAGTGATACTCCAAGGATCTGGAATCCCTTACCAAAGTATTTGCTGTATGTCTCCTTGAGGAAAGGAACCTCACGCATGCAGGGACCGCACCATGAAGCCCAGAAGTCTATAAGAACGTACTTGACATCAGGAGTAGCCAGCACATCCTTTGATGATATTACATTGCCGAACTGATCGGTCTGGCTGAATTCAATATACTGCTTTCCGGGAGCGGTCTCCAGCTTCTTTTGGTTGCTTTCATCTATTGATTTCCACATCTCAGACTGGCGGACATCGGCAGTAAGGATATCAAGAAGGCTTCTGATTATCTCGGGATCCTCCTCGTAGGCAAGTTCCCTGAGACAATATACAGAGTAGATCTTGTCAGGATACAGAGCTAAGCCTTCAATGAGCTTCTGGTGATATTTGGAATCAACCTCTTCCATTACGCCCTCCTGATCACGGTTCTTGTCATAATAGTCTGAGAGCTCATTCTCAAACTTGGTGAACTCGGTGATAAGGTCGTTTGACTTGCTGCCGGTAACATAGTATCCATCAAACTCTGTTGAGGGGAATACTGACAGCAGGCCGGGTTCCAATGCAACCACGCAACTGTTTTTGGCACCACGGACGGTGCGGGCATCGGCCACATATACTATCTGGGGGATAGCGGCATCGCCGTTGAATGTAAACTCACCGTCTTTTACTGTAGTGGAATCTATTATCTTGTTTGAGCAGATAAGATAAACTGTCTTGGCATCAGAATCATTGAAGTTTCCGTGCAAGTAATAAGTGGTATTACCGGTGCATGCGGTCAGGACTGCAGCAAGAAGAATGTATAATGCTTTTTTCATATTGGTTTTAAGTTATGAAAAGGGTTCCTTTATAGACACTTCAAAGTTATATACTAACTTTATATATAGCACTAAAAGGGGCCGAACTATTTGAAAAAAAACGATAAAAATAGTTCTGAATTTGTTGCACGTAAAAAATCCAAACTCTATATTTGCAACACAAACGAATTGAAAAGTCGCATGCTTAGATTGTAAAAACAGTTCTAAGATGTGACTTTTTTTGTTTGCTGATTATTAACTGATCTTCTACCGATTGATGTATAGATTATTCGTCAATATGATGACCTTGTTTGCGTCCTTTTCATCTCAGAGCTACAATTCTGATTTGGATTATAGTCCCAAGCCGGCCTATGCAGAGAGGCCCGGTTTGGGATTTGTTTTGCGTGTCCATAAATATCTTTCATCTGCACTTTTAGTACCCGTTGGAAAACACACCCGTAACACGTTGAAAGACACAAATGTCCCAGCTGTTTCGGCCACCCGTACCGGTCAGGACCTACATTCATTTGGTATCAGGCAAGGTCCTGATCCGGACGGTTGGGAAACTCTTAAATCTGATAACATGATTTGGAATGCAGTTGTGATAATTGCTGCGCGACTCTTGCAAAGTACCATGTCAATACACCTGATTAGTCCAAATCCTATTTATAACCTTAAATCTGAATACCGCAAAGAATCTGGTTTGAAATCCTGTATTATTAGAGTTATTTAAAACAAAAATCTATTAATCAATTAATTAAACACGCTATGAAAAAGAATAGTCTATTTATGCTTTCTATTTTGACAGTTACATTGTCAGTTTTTTCTGTAGGTTCTGTAAGACGTGCTTTGTTGTTTGATACCAGAATCGCTTATGCAGATGCGTCAATAATATATATTATTGGAAGAGATGGTAGTGAGCATGCGGCGCTCGATAATTTTTATCCAAGAACACATGACTACGCAAACCCAAGTGAATGGAGCGCAGGAGCTGGTGTGGATTGGAATAATGTCAGATCGCAATTGAACCTGTCTAAGAGAGCACTTAATGCATGTAGGATAGTGGAAACTCATTGTGAGCACGAAGATGATAGTGCGTGTCCGTTTGCTTTGACTGGTGCAGCAATTGTTACACCAAGTGGTCAAGTTTATCAGTTGTGGTCTAATCCGTTCTAAATCTAAAAACAGAATAATAGTTATTATGAAGAAAAAAAAGGGTCTTATTCTTATTAGTCTGGCTCTGATGGCATCTCTTTTATCAGTAGATGCTTTTCGTAAGGCTTTTGTGTTTGATGCAAGAATTGCATACGCCGCTAATGAGCCTACTTATGGTTGGATGTATGATATTAATGGTGATGAAATCCAGGTTCAGTTTCAATCTACTATAGCATGCAGAAATCTAACTATCAAGGAATTCAATAGTATATACGGATTCAGTTTGAGTTCAGGTACATCTGTTATTGAACAATGGTGTAGACAACATGATAATTCTATATGTGAATTAAGTTGTGTAGGTGCATTTCTTGTTAATAATGGGTCATTGCAATTATTGCCGGTAGTCCCGGAGTATATGTGTTTTTGATTTCATATTTGGGGCTTCGGCCCCAAATATTAGCAACTTAATAATTATGAAACAGCTTGTTACATTATTCTTTTTTCTTTCATTTCTCTTGTCATGCTCAAGCAAGAAAGATATGGAGTTATATAGCTATGAGCCAAAACAGGTAATTGATTTGACGGATCAATCCGACGGCTTTGATTTAACAGAAAGGATTAAAAGCATAGATGTCTTAAACCTTACAGTTGAAGACAGTTGGGTTCATCTGAAATATCCCAGAATGGCGATTTCCGATGAAGGCTACTATTTCCTTTCTGATAGGACGTATTTCCTGATAGGGTATGACAAAACCGGCAAACTGAAGTTTGCCAAACCGATAAAAGGACGAGGTAGAGGTGAGATTGTAGATGTTGGAAACATGTTTATGAAAAATGATACATTGATGATTTATGACAGAGTATTGGGCAGATTGTTATGTTATACTGAAGAAGGGTCTTTTATCTCATTCTTAAATAAAAATGAAGTTAAAGCAGAAAAACTCTACAAAACCGATGACTGCTATTGGGGGCTTTCAATTTTTTGTGATCATGAATTTGATAACCATTACTGTGCCAAGTACGATAATGAAGGTATATGTATTGACAACTACTTGACATTGCCGTCGCACTACATAGGTTTTGACTACACTGTGGGTTATACTGACATGTCGTATATGTATCATGACACTCTTAGATTTATGCTTGCGCATGATTACACAATCTTTTCTCTTACCAAAAATGGTTTGGAATCAACCTATCGTTTCAAATCTGATCGTGAAATGCCGATTGATTATTTTGAAGGAATGACAAGTCTTGAAAAAATGAAACCTGAGGTTTATGCAAAAACATGGTCAGCCGGATTTACCGGTTATTTCTCTGAGTTTGCAGAGACAGACAGATACCTGATGTTAGATTTTGCTGCGAATGTGTTGAATCAGATGATGCTGTATGATAAGAAAACAAATTCTTATGGTCTATTGTTGAGCCCGGATTCTTTTTTTGAGGAATCAATGGTTCCGGAGTTGACCACACAGGATATTTGGAGATATATTATGTTCTCATTTACAAGACTATGTGTTTATGACAACTCTGTTTATGGTTGCGCTTCATACGGACTTTATTACATATTGTCAAAGACAGAATCTCTTCATGATGAAAAAATAAAGGCATTTTATGCTCAAGTAAAGCACTTTGTTGAAACTCAGAAAATTGAAGAAGGTGATATGTTCTTTTTCAAGATGGATTTTCAATAATACAGTATTGGTATGAGAAGAATAATATGGTTCTTGTCTTGTCTGACAATTCTTACAATATTCCTTTCATCGTGTAATTTCGGCAACAAAGAGCAGAAGATAGAGGGAAAGAAGCTGGTATGTGACAGCCTGCTGTTGTTTAAGGACTGGGAGTATTCATTAGTCTGTGACACCATTTTCAAGGGCGTATCAGTTCTGTTGTGGATTGATTCGACAAAGTGTTCCCAATGTGAGTTGGAACGTCTTGATAATTATGACTCATTTAACAGCCTATGCCGGAAGACTATGGGCAAGGAATGTCGCTTTAGGGTAGTAATCTCTTTGTCAGAACTATATGGTCTCGGATATCTTATAAATGACGTCAAGTATCTGAACCATTCTTTTGATGTAATGATTGATTTCAAAAACTATTTTTCATCCTTGTTTGAGTGTAATGACAGGTTTCTTCTAGTTCTCAAGGATGGGCGTGTCCTCAAGTATTATTGTATGGAAAACACTGAAGGGGATGCTTACAGGATGGATGATTGTTTGAATTATCTGAAAAAGATGTATGAAGAGCAGTATAATAACCATGAAAAACAACGATGATTCCGGTAATAAGAGTAAGTGGTATGTTTCAATAGACATTGTCATTTTATTGCTGATAATATGTGTGTTGACATGTCAATACCGACATGGAGCCTACACCTCCTTAACAGACTTTCTGCAGGATATAAGACTAAGGAGAGCCATACTGATTTTTTTCTATTATTCCTTATCTCGGTTGGCATTCAGTTTTTTCAAAAAAGAGTCTTATGCCATAACTCTTGTCCTTCTTCTGACTGTCTCATTAAGTGAGGCGTATATTGGTATTCTGCAATTGTTGCAGGGAGCCCCGTATCCGGTTGGGACTATGTTGAATCCCAACATTTTTGCCTGTCTGCTTTCAATTACCAGCAGTATTATTGTAGTGTTGGTTTTCAAGTTGAAAAAAAGGATGCTTAAAGTCCTGAGTTATGTGATTGTCGGCGCTTTTGCGGTGTTGATGTTTATTTCAAAAAGTCGTTTGGCATTGCTGTCAGTGATTGTACCTTTGATGTGTTTTTGGAGCTTGAATCCACGTTTTTCGGGTTTCATTAGGAAACATGTAATTACAATTTCCGTATTGCTTATGGCTTTGTTCGCAGTTCTTTACTTTTGGAAAAAGCCATCGGCCGATGGGCGTTTGTATATGGCTAAAATTGCTGCGATGGTAATTGCCCGCAATGAAACGCGGGGATCAGGAATGGACAGTTATGCCGGAGCATTCGGAGACGAACAGTACCGATACTTCAGTGACTATTCTGACCATGCGGATATAAACACACTTGTCAGTTTGGACAATAACGACAGCAAATATGCGTGTACCCCTTTGACCGCTTTCAATGAGTTTCTCAGGATTGGGGTTGAATATGGCCTGATAACAATGTTGCTTGCCTTATATGTTTTTATCAGAGGAATAATTCTTCTTATAAGGAATGGAAACCCACTTGGATATGGTTTATTGTCTTTGTTTGTTGTTGCACAATTCTCATATCCTCATTGTTATCCTGTATATTGTCTGTTGCTCTCCGTTTTTATTGGGGCTGCAGGAAGTCTGGATATTGGGGAAACAAAGACAGGATTCAGTTGCGTTCCCTGGATTTTCAACTCGATTGATATGCTTCTGTTGGGAGCAGTGCTGTTTCTTGAATTACCCCAGATAGAACAGAAAAATGCACTTGAAAAAAAGGAAAAGGATATAGCTTTCTTTTTCAGGAACCAGGAATATTCGGCAGTATGTGATTATTGCGAGGAACTGGGTGACATGAGAATGTTCAGTTTGAATTTATTGTATGAGTATGGTGTATCTCTCAGTATTACAGGGCAACATGAAAAAAGTGATTCTGTATTGCGCTTGGGCGTATCCCGCAGTAGTGATCCTGTCTTTTGGCATGAAATAGGTCATAATTATGTCCGAAGCAAAAACTACGATAAGGCTGAACAATCCTATATCAGATCTTTTTTGACGGTTCCAAACAGAATGACCCCATTGTTTTATCTTGCTCAGTTATATCATAATACAGGTGATAAAGAGAAACTGGAGAGGATAGCTTCTTTCTCAGATACGTTTAAACCTAAGATTCCTTCTTACACAACCCAAGAGTATCATGATAAAATAATGCAAATGGCCAATGGAGAATGACAGTATTAAATCAAAGGGGCATAAAAAAGAACACGGTTTTTTCTTCTACGTCTTTGTGGCTTTATTGTTCTGTGTCCTTATGAGGATGTTGTTTGTGAACTCTTACACGATAGTAACTCCGTCAATGGTTCCTACAATACAGCCTGGTGACAAGGTGAATGCCATCAAACTGTTGTTGTTTACTCGAAAGATAAGGCCGAATGACATCATTTTCTTTAATAAACCGGTCGAGACGGATAAGGTCGAGGTATACTGTAAACGGGTACTTGGATGCCCGGGAGACAGGATAGGTGCGGTTGACGGTCATTACTGGAACGATAAGTATCTCAAACCGATAGGGGTGTCAGAGGAACAGGAGAGATTGAGATGGATGTTCGATGGCTTTTTTAAGGCAACGAACAGTTTTGAGGTTATTCCTTTTTCAGATCCCGATTGGAATATAAAGAACTGGGGTCCTATAGTGGTTCCGGCGAAAGGATGGACGGCTACTTTGAATGATCTTACCCGTGAACTATACCGCCAAGTAATAGAAAAAGAAACTGGAGAGGTTTTGGAGGATTCCCTTAGGGAGTACACATTCCAAAAGGATTATTACTTCGCGGTGGGTGATAATGCGATGTCGTCATTTGACTCGCGGTATTGGGGGTTTATCCCGGAGGATTACATAATCGGAATTGTGGGAGGCAAGAGATTTCGGAACAAATAAATAGTTACTTTTGTGGAGACTAACTCTGTAACTATGGGACTTATTCTTAAGAAGCGCTTTCTATTGGTGGCACTATACCTGTTTTGCTTTATTCCTTTGGCTTTCTCACAATCGGCTCATGCTTTGTACATGAAGGACGGCAGTAGAATCATCGGACAGATTCTGGAGGTGGATTCCGTTAATAATGATATCAAGGTTCTTCTTGTTGACGGAACCAGGCTTTCTGTTCCCCAGAGTAGAGTTGAAGAGATAAACTGGTCTTATGTCATAAGGAATACAGCTCCCGGCGCCATTTACAGATATGGCGATTCGTTCCGTTGGAAGTACAATGACACGGAGTTGTCCGATAAGAACTATGAAAAATACTTTGATGATGATCTGTATCATAACTATGTGACCGGCAGTAACATGTTCAACCTGGGCGGAGCCGGCCTGCTGTATGGTATCACCTGCGCGGTTATGACTGTATTGAGTTTTGATGCTAAGGCCGATCATCAGAGAGCAGCTTTCTTTGCATATGCCGGCGGCGCTGTCGTACTTACCGGTGCCGGCATTGTCTTAACCAAAAAAGGAAAGGATCGTCTGGACTGGGTGGAGAGAACGTTCAACAGCCGGAATGCTGCCGATAACGAGACGTCATTCTCTTCAAAAAGCAAAAGCTCCATTCAACTGAATCCGTCGGTTCTTATGACGGCTCAGCGTGACATGGGTGTGGGCGCTACGTTAAGCTTATCTTTCTAAGCGGTCGTAGGTGGTGTTGAAGACGGTCACCTGGCCGTTTTTGCGGAATCCGTTCTTTGTGTAAAGGCTGTAGGCGGTCTCGTTTTCGGGGTCGACCAGTATGGTTGCAAGCGGGATTCCGGCCTCGTCGCGCAGCCGGAACATCTCCTGGATTAAGGCCGATGCAATTCCCCTGCGTTGGAACTCGGGCAGCACGGACAGTGAGTCAAGGTAGAACTCTCCGGCACATGTCTCATCATCCTTGGATTCGTAGTCATCACCCACATAGATGCGTATCATTGGGAATGTGATATCACGCATCCGGCGGTATTGGGCACCGTCATAAGCTACCATCAGTCCGGCAGGAACGCCATCGTAGAGCGCAATGGTTGAGTTACGCCAGCTATAGAGCGTGTCATCACGGCGTGATATGCCGGCCAGATGTTCAATGTGACTGTCATCGGCCTCATCAATATGCAGTGCGCGCAGCACATTCTCGGCTATGAACCGTGCATCGGCCACTGTTGCTTTCCTGAGTGTTATCATACCGCAAAGATATATAGGTTTGTTGAAAAGTAGTACAATTGGGGTCTGTCCCCAATTGTACTCTTTTTTGTATCTTCGCACAATAATATGTACATGCGCGTATGGTACTCAACTGGATTTGGATCTCATTCTTTCTTATTGCATTTGCAGTGGCTGTGATCAGGCTCTGCATGGGTGATGCGGGAGTGTTTCAGGAGATTATGGACTCTACGTTCTCATCGGCCAAAACGGGCTTTGAAATTTCACTCGGACTTACGGGTGTCCTGTCACTGTGGCTGGGTATAATGAAGATAGGCGAGAAGGGCGGTCTGGTCAATACCTTTGCCCGCTGGCTCAGCCCCGTGTTCTCACGCCTGTTCCCTGAACTGCCCAAGAACGATCCTGCCTACGGACATATATTCATGAACGTTGCCGCCAACATGCTGGGTCTGGACAACGCCGCTACTCCCATGGGCCTTAAGGCTATGGAGCGTATGCAGGAACTCAACAAGACCAAGGATGTGGCTTCAAATCCCATGATCATGTTCCTGGTACTCAACACATCGGGACTGACCATCATTCCGGTAAGCGTGCTGGTATACCGCGCGCAGATGGGTGCCGCACAGCCGGCCGATGTATTCATTCCCATCCTGCTGGCTACCTTCTTCTCGACGCTGGTGGGCCTGCTGGTTACCTGCTTCATCCAGAAGATCCATTTCGACAAGGTCCTGATAGGTTTTGTGGGCGGACTGAGCTTGCTCGTCGCCCTGATCATATGGGGATTCTCACAGCTTCCGGCAGTTAAGATAGGCCCGGTATCAACATCGGTTGCAAACATCATCCTGTTCGTGGTGATAATAGGCTTTATCATATCGGGCATCAAGGCTAAGATCAATGTATATGAGGCTTTTGTGGAGGGAGCCAAGGACGGCTTTACCACAGCGGTCAAGATCATACCTTACCTGATTGCCATTCTGGTGGGTATAGGCGTGTTCCGTGCATCGGGCGCAATGGATGCCGTGGTGAACGGCGTTGCATGGTGCGCCGATAAGTGCGGACTGGACACCCAGTTCGTGGGCGCTCTGCCTACCGCTCTCATGAAGCCTCTGTCCGGCGGCGGCGCACGCGGTCTGATGATCGATGCCATGACTACCTACGGGGCCGATTCGTTCACCGGACGTCTGGCCTGCCTGTTCCAGGGCTCGACCGATACCACATTCTACATCCTGGCCGTTTACTTTGGCAGTGTGAACATCAAGAACACACGTCATGCCGTGGGCTGCGGACTGCTGGCCGACCTGGCGGGTATAATAGCTGCCATATTCCTGGCTTATCTGTTCTTTGCATAAACTTTAAAAGCGATGATATCATTCCTGACTGAAAACATAAAGATGCCCAAGCTGGACCGAAAGGCAGTAAGGGCATGGATTACCGAAGTTGCCGCCTCTTATGAGGGCCGGAAGGTAGGTGATCTGAACTATATCTTCTGTAACGATGACCGTATCCTGGAGGTGAACAAGGAGTTTCTTGGACATGACTACTATACGGATATCATAACCTTTGACTACAGTGAGCCGGGCCGGGTGAGCGGTGATATGTTCATCAGTCTGGACACCGTGTTGAGTAACAGTTCCAAGTTTCATACGTCTTATGAGAAAGAACTGATGAGAGTAATCATTCACGGGGTGCTGCATCTGTGCGGCATCAACGACAAGGGTCCGGGTGAGCGCGCCGTAATGGAGGCTGCCGAGGAGAAGGCCCTTGATATGTGGTACAAGAAATAATTAGAGCGGATGAGAAAAATACTATTGTCTGCAACACTGTTGCTTGCAGGCGCATATGCGGGCGTATCGGCCCAGAGTCGCCTGACCGATGCCGATACACGTCTGCTTGACGAGTGCCGTACCGTATTCACGCAGGGTGATTACGGTGCTGCCGGTTCGCTGCTTGACGAGTGGGTCAAGGTGGCCGAGAACCGCAAGCAGGCGCTGACTGAGGAGATTGAGTACATGCAGGTGGTGATTGCGGCTGAGCGAGACCTGTCGACCGCCATGCCTGCCATCCAGATATTCATGTCCAGGTATCCGGGCTCAATGTACAACAACAGGATGCTTGCCCTGATGGGCTCGTCCCATTTTGTGCTGCGTGAGTACCAGGATGCCATTGAGTGCTTTGACGAGTGTGACCCGCTGCTTCTGGACAGCAAGGACTGTCAGCGTATGGTTCGCCATAACGCCATCTCCCTGTTCCGATGCGGACGCGCCCAGGAGGGTTACCTGCAGCTCAACATTCTGGCCCGTCTGGTTGAGGAGCCTGATGAGGATGAGGACATAGTTTTCTACCGCGCATACTACGATTATGTGAACGGTCGCAGCGCCGATGCCAAGACCGGTTTTGAGAACTCACTTGAGACCCGTCATGATGATGAGGCCCGTCTTTACCTGGCCGATATCTCTCTGAACGCCGGTTCCGATATGACCCAGGCCTACAACACCGCTAATGAGCTGGTTGCCACAACCGAGGATCCTTACATTGAGGCCGAGGCCGAGCGTATTCTTGGTGAGTACTGGTATCGCAAGGCTGATTACGCCAAGGCAGTTGACCTGTTGACCAGCTATCTTACCACCGGCCAGAGCCAGGATATCCGATATGACACCTATCTGCTGGGAATGTCAGAGTTCCAGACAGGTGATATGGACAAGGCAATCGAGTGCCTCTCACAGGTTACCGGTCCCGATGACGCCGTGACCCAGAACGCACTGCTGCACATTGGTCTTGCATCACTCAAGAAGGGTGACAAGAACGCCGCACGTATGGCGTTTGAGCGTGCATCGAACATACCCGGCAAGTCCGAAGTCAGGGAGCAGGCTCTCTACAACTACGCAATGGTAATCCATGAGACATCATACTCACCGTTCGCCGAGTCAGTGACATCATTCGAGCGTTTCCTGAACGAATATCCCAAGTCTGCCTATGCCGACAAGGTTAGCAGCTACCTGGTAGATGTCTACATGAATACCACCAGCTATGATGCCGCGCTGGCGTCAATAGCCAAGATACAGAACCCCGGAGCATCCATCCTGGCCGCAAAGATGCAGCTGCTCTACAAGAAGGCCATGGACGATATGGCAGCAGGTAACTACGATGACGTACCCTCTATACTGACCGATGTCATAGCACTTGAGCGTTACGACAAAAAGACCGCCAATGAGGCGCTGTTCTGGCGCGGCGAGTGCTACTACCGCATGGGTCAGACAGACCGTGCCGAGGCCGATTACAGCCGATACCTGGCACTTAAGGGAAGTGCAGTGACTCACAGCAGCGCCCTTGCCAACTACGGTCTGGGTTACATCTACTACAACAACAAGGAATACAACAAGAGCGGCAAGGCATTCACCAGAGTACTGGAGTCTGCACGTCAGGCCGGTCTGGAGAATGAGATCATAGCCGATGCCGCCCTGCGTGCCGGTGACTGCATGTTCTACGGCCGCCAGTATGACCAGGCCAAGGAGTATTACGGAACCGCACTCAACCTTGTACCTTCAACCGGTGACTATGCCCTCTATCAGACCGGACTGGTTAACGGACTGCAGCGTAACTACCGCCAGAAGATACTTGACCTTGACAAGCTTACCGTCAACTATCCGCAGTCTCCCTATGTGCCGTCAGCACTTTATGAGGAGGGCCGCGCCTACCAGCAGACTGACCAGCCCGAGCAGGCCGTTGCGGTATTCAACAGGATCATCACGGAATATCCAAATACAGACTTGGCGCGCAAGGCATCGGCCGAAGTAGCCCTTATCTACTACCAGACCGATAAGTACGACCTTGCCATTGCAGCCTACAAGGATGTCATTGCCCGCTACCCGGGCAGCGACGAGGCCCGTACCGCACTTGTGGACCTCAAGTCCATCTATGTGGAGAAGGGAGATATCAACACCTATCTGACATATACAGAGACCGTTCAGGGTGCCACACCCATAGCAGTGAGCGAGCGTGATTCTCTCTCATATACCGCAGCCGAGGGCCTCTTCAGCCGCGGACAGAAGGCCGATGCCAAGGCCCGTTTCAAGGAGTATCTGCAGCAGTATCCCAACGGCGCCTTTGCAGCCAACGCTTGGTACTATCAGGGACTGCTGCTTGAAGAGGAGAATGACTATGAGGAGGCCTATGAGAGCTTCATGCACAGTGCCGCCTATGAGAGCAGCCGATTCTGCGAGAGCGCTCTTGACCACGCATCCGGCATGGCCTGGTCAGTGGGTGACTGGGAGACCGCGATGGATACCTACATCCGCCTCTACTCCAAGACCACCAATGCCGACCGTCAGCGTACCAGCCTGTTCCGCATAGTAAGCTGTGCAGGTCAGATAAGCGAGAATGATGCCGTCCTGATGTATGCTGACAAGGCACTGCAGACACAGCTCACCGCCGAGCAGAAGACAGAGGTCACATACTGGAAGGCACAGGCCCTGCTGGATGGCGGCAAGCGTGCCGAGGCCCGTCCTCTGTTTGAGGAACTCTGCAAGGACACCCGCTCCAGATTCGGAGCCGAGTCAGACTACCTTCTCAGCCAGCTGCTGTTTGACAGCGGTGACAAGGAGGGAGCCGAGAAGGTTATAATGGATTTCATACAGGAGGGAACACCCCATATGTACTGGCTGGCACGCAGCTTCATACTGCTCAGTGACATCTATAAGTCCCAGGGTAAGGATGTTGAGGCGCGTCAGTATCTGCTCTCGCTCAAATCCAACTATACCGAGGATGATGACATTGCTGATATGATTGCCAAACGACTTGAAGAATGACCGTTATGAAAAGATATATACTTCCGGTCCTTATGACCGTAATATGCTGGGGCGGTGTAAACGCACAGAATGATGTGCTCCCCTCCAGATCACTCACCATCGAGGGTTCATACAACCCGTCAATGTCGGACCAGGGCAAGATAATGCCGGTGCCCGAGCGTCCGCGTACCGAGCGCCAGGCCACAACAGTCAGTTACCGTACCGAGGCCAACCCCCATCAGGGTTATGAGCGCACTCCCATGGGTGTGTTCGGCGAGCAGTCCGATGATATCAAGGAGAACAGCTACTATGGCCTGATTCGTCTGGGTTACGGACTCAGAAACGTCACTGACGGACTTCTTGATGCAGGCTGGAAGATCTCAGACAGAGACCTGCTTACCATCTCCGGACTCATGGACGGATGGTCCACCAAACCCGACGGACAGTGGAAATCCAAGATGTTCAACTCAGACCTCAAGCTCGAGTACTCTCACCGTTTCGACAGCCTGACCGTGGGCCTGTACGGCGCGTACGGACACTCCGGTTTCAACTACCGTGAGGGTAAGGATACTACCGCCGCATTGCTGGCATTAAGCGATCTTGGCGTTGGTATAAACAGGGCCGAAGCAGGTCTGTGGCTCAACGGAGAGTTCCGTAAGGTTGACTGGCACCTGAACGCAGGCATGCAGTGGTACACCCGTAAGGGAATGACTGTGAACGGAGTCGGTCTGTCTGACAGTGAGCGTCTGCTTCGCATTGATGCCGGCGCAGAACTCCCGCTGTTTGGCGGAACAGCCGGACTTGATTACCGTCAGAAAACAGCCTCATATGACTGGACCGGACTGTACGGAGCTACCTACGGCAACTTTACCACATTAACCCTGTCTCCTTACTGGAAGATTACCTGGCGTGACATTGAGACCCGTCTGGGACTCAACATGGATATCCGCACCGGAGCCGGAAACAAGTTCCTGCTCTCACCCATGGTAACCGCCCAGTACAATGTCAACGGGCAGATCAAGGTGTTTGCCGGAGTGACAGGCGGAATCAAGGACAACAGCATGCGTACCCTTGCCGGTATTTCTCCCTACTGGTCTGAGGTAAGTCGTATCAGAGACGGATATGAACTCATGAACGCCTCGATAGGAGCATCCTACTCACAGGGCACATGGCTCACCCTCTCACTGTGCGGCGGTTACCGTCATACCATCGATGACCTGTTCCAGACAGTACAGGACAGCATCATCATCACCTCTCTGCTCAGTCAGGAGGGATCGGACGTAGTATATGCCCGCCTGGATGCCGACATGCAGTTTGCCGACAGGGCACAGGTCAAGATGGACCTTACCTGCAACGGCTATACCGGCAAGTACTCAGAGGGCCTTCTGGCACTCAAGCCGGTAGTTGAAGGCTCACTGTTCGGAAAGGTGAATATCATACCCGGACTGGACGCCATGGTTACATACCGCGCAATGGTGTTCGGCAAGGTTGACGGCACCCGTATGCCCATGGTAAATGACTTGGCTCTGACGGTTGATTATGACTTCCGTCCCAACCTCTCGTTCTACCTTACCGGCAACCGTCTGGCAGGAGGTAACTACTACTATTACGCAGGCTACCGCGCCATCAAACCTTCAGTGCTTGTAGGGGCCACTTACCGCTTCTGACTTTTTATTAATATTTATATTAATAAGGTGGATGGAGATAATTTTTTATGTCCGTCCACCTTTTCTATATGTTTTTTTTGTTCTACTTTTGCCGCGCCTTTAGTGCATAAACTTTAATTGAATATCATGCAGAAGAATCTGGTAATTGTGGAGTCTCCGGCCAAGGCCAAGACAATCGAGAAGTTTCTGGGAGCCGATTACAAAGTGATGTCAAGTTACGGACACATCTGTGACCTGAAGAAAAAG
>JAEEGG010010971.1_pt1 | contig 19889 bp, 17 predicted proteins | sample 9134161 | NCBI WGS metagenome assembly JAEEGG01 (sample SAMN16246543, study PRJNA631951) | gut metagenome | biome: gut microbiome; feature: rumen; material: CR-attached | host: Bos | place: Iran: Karaj | collected 2018-10 | reverse complement strand
AATTCCATTTTGAATTGACCTCTTACACGGACGCTCAAGGTAAGGAACGTCCCTGTTACTCACTCACGAAGACCGAGTGCCTCTACATCGCCACGAAGTTCAACGACGAGGCGCGCGCACGCTTGGTATTAAGGTGGCAGCAGTTGGAGGAGGACCGTCGCGAGGCTTTGGAGTGGTCGCGTATTCTCTGCCGCGATGAAGATGACGCAGAAGACGACGGACGGCGATAGCGACACCGACGACGAGGAAAATAGGGATAAAGAAACGAGTGGAGTGAAAATTTTATGCGTAGCATACAATAAACGGAAAAAGTTTCCGTTATAATAAAAAATAGATTGCGAATGGACAAGAATTCTACTCCAAAATACTTTCTAAACGACGATAAGGATAACCCACGCTATATTTCCGACGGCATGAACGAGTTTGAACGAAACACCAAACGGCTGATAGACCTCTTCACGGCGTCGATAGCCCTCATTATTTTCTCACCGCTTTTCCTGATATGCTATTTTGCTGTGAAGCGCGAGGACGGCGGACCAGCCATATTCAAGCAGGAACGCATCGGACGTTTTGGACGTCCGTTCTACATTTACAAGTTCCGCTCCATGAAGATGGATGCTGAGAAGGACGGTCCCGCCTTGTATCAGCACGACAAAGAGACACGCATGACGAAGGTGGGAAAATTTCTGCGCGAACACCATTTGGACGAATTGCCGCAGCTGTGGAACGTGGTGAAGGGCGAGATGGCATTTATCGGGCCGCGTCCGGAGCGCAAATACTATATCGACCAGATTATGGAGCACGACAAGCGCTATGTCTATCTGTATCAGGTACGACCGGGCGTCACGTCGTATGCCACGCTGTATAATGGCTATACGGACACGATGGAGAAGATGTTGCGACGTTTGGATCTTGACCTGTACTATCTGGAGCACCGCTCATTGTGGTTTGACTTCAAACTGCTGGTGCTGACCTTCATCAACATTGCATTCGGCAAGAAATTCTAAAAACACTTATGACTCATAAGCAAATCTTATTATTCGCAGTATGCGGCCTGTGTGTTGCGTCTGTTAAGGCACAGGACACGCAGACCAGCGTCACCTACGACGTGACGGCAGAGACTGCCGTGGGTTCGGGCGACTATACGTCCTATCAGCTGGCAACGAACCGTCATCATGTGTTGTCGACGCGTCCCAATACAGCCTATATGCGCGGTGCCGTCAACGTAGAGCACCAGTGGGCCAAGGACTGGAAACTGTCGGGGGCAGTGGATGGCATTGCCTCTGTACATGCCGACCATAAGGCGTACCTGCAGCAGTGCTACGTCAACCTGCAGTGGAAGGACTTCTTCGTGGAGGCTGGTGCCCGCGAGCTGCAACCCGTACTGCGTGACCCCGTGCTGTCGAGCGGTGCGTTCGCCAAGGGCAACAACGCCAAACCCATACCGCAGATTCATGTGGGCACAAACGGCTTTTTGACGGTGCCCTATACCAAAGGCTGGGTGCAGGTGAACGCTGACTTCGGCTACGGTAAACTGATGGACAGCGACTATCGCGAAAAACAGTTCAACAGGGCGGGTAGCGGCAACTGGCACTACGCCACTGGCATCCTATACCACCAGAAACACCTCTATATCCGCAGCAATCCGGAAAAGCCCGTCTTCGTCACCGTCGGCATCGAGCACGTGGCACAGTTCGGCGGTACAGGTTATAGCATCGAGACGGGCAAAATGGTGAGCAAGAAGAAACCCACCAATCTGAAAGCCTTCTGGAAAACCATTTTCCCCGTAGGTGATAGCCAGTATTACGAAAACGACGCACTGGAGGACTGGGTATATGGCAACCATCTGGGTTCGATGACTGTACAGCTGGGCTGGAACATCAACGCCGAACATCAAGTGCAGGCCTACGTAGACGACATCTTCGAGGACGGCTCCGGCATGCGCAAAGGCAATGGCTGGGACGGCCTGTGGGGTGTGGAGTATAAGAACAAGGCAAAGGGTCGTCAGTATGTGCGCGGCGCCGTTGTAGAATATCTGCAAACCACCAACCAGTCAGGTCCGTTGCACTGGGACAGTGGTGATTACCCAGAGCCTATCCGCAGTCAGATTACCGACCTCGTAACTGGCGACGACAACTACTACAACCACATGTTCTATGGTCCCTACGACCACTACGGCATGGCTATGGGCAATGCACTGCTCGTCTCTCCAATATATAATAAGGATGGCTTTGCCGACTTCCGCGACAACCGCGTAAAAGCTTGGCACATAGGCGTGAACGGCGAGATTACCGACCACTTGTCGTACCTCGTCAAAGGCTCGTATCGCGAGGGGTGGGGCACCTACTCTAATCCCCTACCCGACAAGCACCACTCGTTCGACGCCATGCTGCAGGGCATCTATACCACAGGACCCTGGCAGTTCTCCGCTGCCTACGCCTTTGACAAGGGCAACATCTATGGCGACTGCAACACGTTTAACATTAAAATTGGTTATCATGGCAAGATACTTTAAATACATCATCCTTCTTACATCATCCATCTTCCTTCTTACCTCCTGTCAGGAAGGCGGTGATGCCGGCGACCTGTGGGGTCAGTGGCGTATGGACGGTTCCGACTCGAAATATATCAGTTTCTCTGGGTCAGTGACATGGATAAAAGACGCGCAGTTAGGCCATATCTTCGGCAACTTCCAGCACCAGGGCGACAGCCTCTTCATACAGTGCTACTCTGAAAAAGGCGAACGGGTGGACACCATGGTCGTCGAACAATCGTTCGGCTTCAAGCCTATTAACAACATCCGTTTGAAAATAGCCACACTGGACAGCGACAACCTGGTATTGACCAAGAACGGCCAGACGTGGAGCTTCCGGAAGTACTAATATAATAAGGTATAGAATGAATGATAGGGATTTCCCCCAACGAGTTTAGGGGAAATCCTTTTTATATACCCTTTTTTCTTCATAATTTTGCAACGTGAAAAGATAACTCGATTGTTGAACAAGTAAAAAAATACGATTATGAAGAAGATGATGATAGCCCTGGTAGCAATGCTGACAATAGCAGCAACGGGCAAGGCAATGAGCTACGAGCAGGCAAGGAACGAGGCCCTCTTCCTGACCGACAAGATGGCTTACGAACTGAACCTGACAGACGCACAGTATGAGGCTGCATTCGAAATCAACCTCGACTATCTGATGGGTGTGACAAGCTACGACGACGTGTTTGGCACCTATTGGGAGCGTCGCAATCTGGATCTGAGCTATATCCTGCTGGACTGGCAGTGGAACGCCTTCTGTGCAGCCTCCTATTTCTATCGCCCACTCTACTGGCGTAACGGTTTCTGGCACTTCGGCATCTATCTGCGCTATCCGCACCGCGACCATTTCTTCTATGGACGACCGGCATTCTATGCTACCTATCGCGGTGGACATGCCTGGCACAGAGTAGGCGGACGCGGCTACTATCACGGCCGCATCGACCACTTCCGTCACGCAGCAGCTCCCGGACGTTCTCATGTGGGTATGCACAACCGTCTGAACAGTACAAGCCCGTCGCACCACCGTCCTTCGTCTGTGACTCCGAGTCATTCAAGTCGCCCCGAGATGAACACGAATCATTCAAGTCACTCCAGCCGCCCCGAGATGAACACGAATCATTCAAGTCACTCCAGTCGTCCTGAGATGAACTCGAATCAGACGAACCATTCGAGCCATTCTGCAACGAGCGGAAGCGGTTCACTCGGCAGAAGCCACAGCAGTGGCAGCTTCGGCAGGAGCAGCAGCGGTGTCAGCAGTTCGCACAGCAGCGGAAGCTTCAGCAGAAGCAGCAGCGGTGTCAGCAGTTCGCACAGCAGCGGAAGCTTCAGCAGAAGTAGTGGCGGAGCTACTCGTAGCAGCGGTAGCTTTAGCGGTGCAGGCCGCAGTAGTGGTGGCGGACATAGCTACGGCGGACGTCGATAAGACGCGCACCTCAGCATTCATCATACGCTGCACGTCACGCATAGGACACTGGGCATAGACAGCCAGAATGGCTTTGTTGATGATGCCATGACCAACGGCCACCACCCGACAATCCGGGTAGGTGGTCGTTATATATATAAGAAAGGAACGTGCGCGTTCTAACAATGCAACTTCACTCTCGATGTCGTCCGGCCACACCTCACCCCGCAAATCGGGGATAAAACGCCCCGTAAAGCTGCCCCAGTCGCGTTCGCGCAACAGTTCGGTAGTCACTACGGGCAGTCCGTGAGGCGCAGCAATATACTCCGCTGTCTGAATGGCACGATGTAAATCGCTGGCGACAACAGCATCTATGGGTTCTGACGACAGCCGTTCGGCCACCGTCCGAGCCTGTTCCCTACCCTGTTCATTGAGCTCGCCCTGCGTCTGTCCTTGCATGATTTGGGCGGCATTATCTACGGTTTCTCCGTGTCGTACTAATAAAATTGTTGTCATTTGCGCACAAAAATACAAAAAAACCATAAACTATAAACTATAAACTATAAACTTTTTGTAACTTTGCAGCAAAATATTAAAAGAAAACCATTATGAAACTGTTTCAGAGTTCCATTTTCAGAGCAATGTGTGCCATCATTGTCGGTATACTGCTCATCAAGTTTCCGAAAGACGGCGTGACGTGGCTCACGATGGCCATCGGCGTACTGTTCCTGATATCAGGCGTGATAGCAGTCATTGCCTATACACATGCTCGGAAACATGCTTCCGAATATACCATTATCGACAAGCAAGGCCGCGTTATCAGCGGAAGTCAGCCCACCTTCCCTATCGTCGGAGCGGGCAGCATCATCTTCGGACTGACGCTGGCCGTGACGCCAGGTCTCTTCATCAATGGACTGATGTATGTTCTGGGAGCCATCATGATATTAGGCGGACTGAACCTGTTGGTCAGCCTCATCGCTGCACGAAGACTAGGACAGATACCCTTTGGTTTCTGGATTGCGCCGTCGCTAATTCTGCTGACAGGCCTCTTCGTCATACTGAAGCCAATGAAGTCAGCCGAACTGCCGTTGCTCATTCTGGGTTGGTGCTCACTGCTCTACGGTGTTACAGAATTGGTCAACGCGCTGAAAATCCATAGCATCCGCAAGGCTGCCAACCGTCAGGCAGAGGAGATGGAGCGCCAACGGAAACTGAACGAGGAAACGGTAGCCGAAGAGATTAGTTCGGAGATAGACAATGCGCCTGCGGAGACAGAAAACGTACCTGCAGAGATAGAGAACGTACCTGCAGAGACGGAAAACGTACCCACGGAGGTTACCGCTCAGGACGAGAAACAAGAAAACGCTCCCGCGGAGAACCGCGAGAGCGAAGAAGATTATCCTGACTTTATCGGATAGTCAGCCTACACATTCGTGACAATACCCTCGATATAGGTTCGGAGGATATGAATGCCGGTCTTATTGTCACCGCCTGACGGGATAATGAGGTCGGCATACTTCTTGGTAGGCTCGATGAACTGCTCGTGCATAGGTTTCAGCACCTTCTCGTAGCGGTCGAGTACTTGGTCGACGGTACGGCCGCGCTCTACGACGTCACGACGGATATTGCGAATGAGACGCACGTCGGCATCAGTATCCACAAATATTTTCAGGTCCATCATGTCGCGCAACTTTTTATGGTGAAGCGTCATGATACCCTCCAGGATAATGACGGGCTTCGGCTCTACATGTACCGTTTCCGGCAAACGGTTGGAGATGATGTACGAGTACGTAGGCTGTTCAACGGCCTGTCCGTTTTTCAACATACGGATATGCTCCGTCAGCAGCTTCCAGTCGAAAGCATCGGGATGGTCGAAGTTGATGGCACGACGCTCTTCGTCCGTCATTCCCGTCGTATCGTTATAATACGAGTCGAGGGGGACGACAGCGGCACAATGAGGAGGCAGTGCCTGAGCGATTTTCTTGACGACGGTGGTCTTACCCGAACCTGTACCGCCTGCTATTCCAATAATTGTCATTTAACTATTTTGCTTCTTTTACGAGATAAACCAATGTGGGCAGGTGGTCGCTATAGCCGTCAAGCCAAACACCACCGGCATGGGTACGCAGCGTACCGCCCTTGTACTTGCCGTCCTGCTGGAACAGATAGTCGCGACGGAATATCTGGGGCTGGAAGAAGGTCAGAGAATCGTATTTCTTAGTGCCCTCAAGGTCAAGCAGATTGCGCGACATGATAATCTGGTCGAACAGGTTCCAGGCATTGTTGTACTGAAGCGTACCGGTACCACTGTCGTGAATCTTCCAGAAGGGATTGTACAAACCACCCTCTTCTACGTCCTTCATCTCGCGACGGGCACCAAGCGCCTCAGACATGGACTTGTCGCGCGGGTCGTCGTTCATATCGCCCATGATGAAGATTTTTACGTTGGGATCGTCTTTCTGCAGCGAGTCCTTCACCACACGAATCTGACGACCACCGAGCTCACGGTAGTAAGAGTCGGCACCACGCGAAGGCAGGTGATTGACGATAATGGTGACATGTTCGCCAGCCAACGTACCACTTACCACGAGGAAACCACGAGTAGCACGACCCTTCTCGATATCCTCCTGTTTATCATATATATAAGGTACGAGCTTCGTGTCGCGAATGGTGAACTGCGAAGGATTGTAAATCAAAGCACAGTCGACACCGCGCTGGTCGGGACCTTCTATGTGAACAAACTGATAGTTGCGGGCCTTCAGAGGCTCCTGATTGCAGAGATCTTCCATGCAATGGGCATTCTCGACCTCACTGACACCGATAGCAGCACAACCGTACGGCAACTTGTCGGTACCCATCTCGGCCAACACGCGTGCCATATTGCGCAACTTGTGATTGTACTTCATCTCCGTCCACTTGTTACGGCCGTCGGGCAAGTACTCATAGTCGTTATGCCCTTCGTCGTGTTGAGTGTCGAAGAGGTTCTCCAGGTTATAAAAACCAATTGCATAGGCGTTGAGCTTGCGCTCCTGAGCCTGTACGTTCATCGTTCCTACCAGGAACATGACGCTGATAATTGACAATAACTTTTTCATATAGTCTCAGATTTTTGTGGCGAAGATAGTGATTATTTTTGAATTTTACTACATTTTTTGAAAAAAATTCGCAAAAACGTATCATTTTTCACATTTTATTTGTTATCTTTGCAGCATATAATTGAATTCAATGACTAAAAATTAATTTTTATGAAGAAAAAGCTGAAATTAGTTGTGATGGCTCTTTGCCTCGCTCCAACAGTTTTTGCACAGACTGACAACGAAACGCAGCAGGAAGAGCAGAATGCTATTGGAACCGAGCAGGCCTTCACCTTCACGGAAGCTCAGCTGGGTGAAGATGATGACATGTCGCAGAACGTGAGCATCATCTCGTCGAACCAGAACATCTACGCCTCAAAGGTAGGATTCCAGTTCAGCCCCGTGCGTTTCCGTTATCGTGCTTTTAACCAAAAGTACAATGAGATTTACATTAACGGTGTTCAGATGAACGACATGGAGAGCGGACAGTTCCGCTTCTCGCTGATTGGTGGTCTGAACCGTGTGACGAACAACAGTAGGGAGGCTTCCCTGCCGTTCGAGGCTACCAACTACGCCATGTCGGCTATGGGCGGTTCGAATAACTACGACTTCCGTCCCAGTCATATGCGTACTGGTCAGCACGCCTCGTTAGCGGCAGCCAACCGTAACTACACCTTCCGCGGTGTCTATGCCTACAACACAGGTCTGCGTCCTGACGGTTGGGCATTCTCGGCCAATGTCACTTATCGTTGGGCCAACATGGAGACAGCGTACATCGAGGGTACGTTCTACAACTCGCTCTCCTACTTCCTGGGAGCCGAGAAGAAGTTGAACGACAAGCACGCTATCTCGCTGGTCACATGGGGTAACCCCACGGAACGCGCCGGACAAGGTGCCTCAACGGACGAAATGTACTGGCTGGCCAACAACCGTTACTACAACCCCTATTGGGGCTACCAGAACGGCAAGAAGCGCAGCTCACGTATCGTCAACGACTTCCAGCCCAGCGTGATGTTCACATGGGATTGGAATATCGATGATAAGTCGAAGCTTACCACGACGCTGACAGGTCGCTATAGTATATATAAGAACACGCGCCTGAACTATAATGACGTAGAGAAGCCTCAGGCCGACTACTGGAAGAACCTGCCGTCAAGCTACTACGACGTATGGTATCCGGAGGACAAGTCTGGACGTACGGAGTCGGGCTATGCCGACTTCTGGCGTGCACGCGACTACATGATGAGCGACAAGGCAAACCGTCAGCTGAACTTCGACCGCATGTACTATGCCAACCAGCAGATTGCCGAAAGAGGAGGCAATGCCGCGTACTTCATTCAGGCTAAGCACAACAACAACCTGAATATAGCACTGGCATCAACATTCAAGACAGAACTGGGCAAGAACAGCGTTTGGAACATGGGATTCCAGCTGGCTACCAATAAGGGTATGCACTATCAGACGATGGAGGACCTGTTGGGAGCAAGCCAGTTTACCAATCTCAACACATACGCCATCAGCAAATATTCCGCAGGTGACGACCATATCTACTATGACCTGAACAACAAGGATCAAGTGATTAAGGAAGGTGACCGTTTTGGTTACGACTATAACATGCTGGTGAACAAGGCTCATTTCTGGACATCGCTGCGTTACACCAAGGCACGTCTGCACGCCTTTGTAGCAGGCCGTGTCGGTGGTGTATCGATGCAACGTGACGGTAAGATGCGCAATGGCGTTGCCGAAGCAACGGGCGTATCGTCATACGGCAAGAGCGGCACGGGCCGTTTCTTAGAGGGTGGCGGTAAAGCCGGTATGGCTTACCTCTTAGGTAAAGGCCACACCATTACCTTGGGCTTAGGCTACGAGTTGAAGGCACCACAGCCACAGAATGCCTTCATATCGCCTGAGGTCAACAACGACTTCGTTTACAACCTGAAGAACGAGAAGGTGTTCAGCTCAGAGTTGGGCTATCAGTTCGAGACTTCTTGGTTGAAGGCTAACATCAACGGTTACTACAGTTACCTGAAGGATGTCACAGAGTGGCAGAACTTCTTCTACGACGACCTGAACTCGTTCTCATACGTCTCGATGACAGGCATCAAGAAGGCCTACTACGGTGTAGAATGGGGTCTGAACTTCAAGGTTACGCCTTCGTTCACCGTCAGAACCATCGGTACGGTCAGCGAGGCCAAGAACATGAACAACTCGAATGTCATCTACATGCACTCGACGGAAGGTACCTACCACAGTGATATAGTATATAATAAGAACATGCGCGAGAGTGGAACGCCGCTGACCGCCCTGAACCTGACACTGAGCTACAGCGCCAAGGGATGGTTCATCGACCTGGCAGGTAACTACTACGACCGCATCTACCTCTCCTACTCGCCCAGCTACCGTTACGGAACAACACTGGAGAACCGCCAGAAGATGTACGAGAACACCGGTATTGCTGCCGAGAAGGTATTCGATACGAACGAAGCCGGCGACAAGATTCTGTTGAGCGACGCTGTTGCACAACAGAAGGGCAAGGGTGGATTCATGCTCGACCTGTCAATCGGCAAGAGCATCCGCATGAAGAAGGGCAACCTCTCCATCAACCTCTCGATTACCAACCTGCTGAACAACCAGAAGATGGTGACAGGCGGTTACGAGCAGAGCCGAAGCAACTACTCGGTGAGCGATGACGGAACTGTGGGTAATGCCCGCGTCTATAAGTTCGACCGTAACCCGATGAAGTTCTACGCTTACGGTATTAATGGTATGCTGAACATCGGTTATAATTTCTAACTCAATGCTGACGACTATGAAGACTAAGAAATATATTCTCTTCGCACTGGCAGTCTTGGGACTGACCACATCGTGCATGAAAGGCGACTGGGATGCTCCTTCGAAAGAGAATGGTATGGCGGCCTACGGCAATCAAGACATCAAGCCTACCAACCTCAAGACCATCGCTGAGTTGAAGGCACTCTATGCCACCGAAATCAACAACAACAGTCTGGCACAGGTTACCAAGCCGATGCAGATACAGGGTATCGTGACGGGTAACGACGTGCAGGGCAATATCTACAACAGCCTCTATATTCAGGACAATACCGGTGCTATTGCTATCAGCGTTGGTCAGGGTGGTCTCTACGGTGCATTCGCTGAAGGTCAGACAGTTCTCATCGAACTGAATGGCCTCTACATCGGAGGTTACGGCAAGCAGCCGCAGTTGGGAACGACCTATACCAACCCCAACAAGGAAGGTGCCACGCCGCAGGTAGGTCGTATGACCCGCTATATGTGGAACGAGCACTATAAGCTCGTGCCTCCCGTGTCTGGTTTGATGATTACTCCTACCGAGGTAAAGTTCAACCTGAACAGTCTCGACATTGCCAACGACTGCGCTAAGCTTATCACCTTGAAGGGCGTCGAGTTGGCTGAAGCCGACGGCAAGGCCGTGTTTGCGCCCAGTGACGGTAGCGTCAGCCTGACTGCCAATTGTGCTAACCGCAACATCAAGGGTGTCGGCAACGTCGTGCTGCGTACCAGCACGTACGCCGACTTCGCCAACTATCCCATGCCGACTGGGCGTGTGGACATCACGGGCGTTGCAACCCGCTACAACGACACATGGCAGTTCCTCATGCGTACCATTGATGATATCAAAGCAACCTCATTGGCTCCCGATGACGTTCCACCTACGGCAACACCTAAGGGAAGCGGTACGCAGGCTGACCCATATAATGTAGCTGCAGTAGCCGCTTACACCAGCAGTCTGGATGCAGACAAGCAGTCGGGCGAGGTCTATACCGTTGGTATTATCGTCAAAGTAAGTGACATCGACCTCACAGGCACCTACGGCAATGCTTCTTATCTCATCAGCGACACAGCCGACGGCGCTACAGGCACCTTCTCGATTTATCGTGGCTATGGTCTGAATGGCGAGAAGTTCAATACTCCTGGTGCTACTATCATCAAGGAAGGTATGAAGGTTATCATCAAGGGCAAGGTGGTTAACTACAAAGGTAACACACCTCAGTATGCTCAAGGCAGCACCATTGTCTCTATTATCTCTCCAAATTAATTACTCATTCAACGAATCAATAAAAACTAAAACGATATGAAAAGATTAAATTATCTGATTGCGATGGCCCTGATGGCCTTCACATTCACAAGCTGCGAAGACGTTCCCAACCCCTTCGGACAGATTGTTCCTCCCAATGGAAGCGGTGACGATGTCGTAGAATTTGAGCCTGCCGGTAGTGGTACGCTGGCTGACCCATACAATGTTCAGGCCATTATCAATACGGTATCTGCTTTGGAAGCCGGTGTGGGGTTAGAGAAGGAGATGTATGTCAAGGGGTATGTCACCAGCATTCCCAACAACGGAATCTCATCAAGCTACAACAACGCTACGTTCTACATCTCAGACGACAAGGAAGGCAACAACCGTTTCTATATCTACCGTGCGAAAGGTCTTGGCGGTGGTGACATCACCGACGAGAGCTTTATCAAAGTTGGTGACGAGGTAGTAGTATACGGCAATGGGTGGGTCAACTATAACGGTAACACCCCCGAGACTCAGCAAGGTAAGGCCTACGTCTACTCAGTCAATGGCAACACAGGTGGTGACACACCTGCACCAACACCCGGTGAAGCTAAAGGTAAGGGAACGGCTGACGATCCCTTCAACATTGCCGCAGCTATTAAGAAGTGTCAGGAAGTTGGCGAGACTGCATCTACAGATAAGTATTATATTAAGGGTATTGTCGTTAAGGGTGGTACTGTTTCCGGTGGTTTCGGTAACCTAACCTTCACTTTGGGTGACACCAAGGATGCCACTGAAGTCTTCACGGCATTCCAGGTAGCTGGTACTGATGGCGAGAAGTTGGCTGACGGCTACGAGGTAAAAGCTGGTTCTGAAGTTGTAGTCTATGGACCTGTTGTTAATTACAAGGGCAACACTCCTGAAACGACAGGCAAGAGTGCTGCACAGATTGTTACCATCGACGGCAAGAAGACCAGCGAGAGCGGTGGTGGTGACACACCTGCTGGCGGCAATGACGGTTCATTAGAGAAACCTTTCACTCCCGCTGAGGCCAACGCCTTTATTGCCACTTTGGCTGCTGACACGAACACGGACAAGGACTACTACATTAAGGGTAAGATTGTGAAATATGCCAATAATGGCGACTTCGGTACAAAGTATGGCAACGCTTCGTTCTATATCTCTGCAGATGGCAGCGAGAGCGGCGAACAGTTCTACGTCTTCCGCACACTCTATCTCGGTAATGTGAAGTACACCGATGATTCATGGGCAAAGCCAGCTGTTGGCGACGAGGTGGTTATCTGCGGCAAGTTGGTGAACTATCAAGGCAAGACACCTGAGACTGTAGCCAACCAGAACTACATCTACTCTTGGGATAAACAAAGCGGTGGCGGCGACACACCTGCTGGCGGCAACGATGGCTCATTAGCCAAGCCCTTCACTCCCGCTGAGGCCAACGCCTTTATTGGCACCTTGGCTGCTGACACGAACACGGACAACGATTACTACATTAAAGGTAAGATTGTAAAATATGCTAATAATGGCGAGTTCGGAACACAGTACGGCAACGCTTCGTTCTATATTTCTGCAGATGGCAGTGAAAGCGGCGAGCAGTTCTACGTTTTCCGTACGCTCTATCTTGGCAACAAGAAGTACAGCGATGATTCATGGGCTAAGCCCAAGGCTGGCGACGAAGTGATTATTTGCGGCAAGCTGGTCAACTACAAGGGCAACACACCTGAGACGGTTGCCAACAAGAGCTACATCTACTCTCTGAACGGCAAGACAGAATAACACATTTCACTCTTGATATCCAAACGGCTGCAACCAATAAAGGCTTGCAGCCGTTTATCTATTTAAAAGTTTTTTGAGAAATATTTGGTGGGACGGATTTTTTTTCGTACCTTTGCACCCGCTTTTATGCACAATAGACAAGTAACATATAATAATTAACAAGAAAAAATGAAAAAAGGTATTCATCCAGAAAACTATCGCCCCGTCGTGTTCAAGGACATGTCCAACGGCGATATGTTCCTTTCGCGTTCTACCGCAAAGACTAATGACACCGTAGAATTCGAAGGCGAAACTTACCCTGTGGTAAAGATTGAAATTTCGAGCACTTCTCACCCCTTCTACACCGGTAAGAGCAAGCTCGTCGACACCGCTGGTCGTGTTGATAAGTTCATGAGCCGCTACGGTAAGGCTGCGAAGAAATAAGATATTTCACGCCAACGAACAAGACATCTAGGGCGCGTCCAAAGGTAGTTGCATATGCCTTGTGGTCGCGCCTTTTTCAGCTAAACACAAAACACTAAAACACTAAACAGCTTATGAAGACAACTAAAGTTTTATTCTTTTTACTGACAGCATCACTCACCCTCGCCTCTTGTGGCGACGATGAAGACATTATTATCCAGAAAGGCAATGGCTCGTCATCGGAGGCTGCCGTCAACAGTAACAAGAACACCTCTGGTCCTGCAGAGGCTCAATATTGTTTGGAATTTCCGAAACTGAAAGGCGGAAGCAGTATTGTTACTGTCCACAAGTCTATATTAAATAAGAACACGCGCAACGAAGGTGTTAACTACAGCGTAGAATGGGACTACAATATCAGCGCTCAGCGCTGGAGCTGCTATCAGTTATATAGCAGCATCAACTACCATAGTTCCTATAACGTATCAAGATACTATGCAGATAACGATGGAAGCTTGTCGGCGCAATGCCAGTATCCAAACGATTCCGACCTACCAGCGGAGTATCGTTTCGCCACCGACCCTTTCAAGTATTCCAACTATGATCACGGTCATATCTGTCCGTCTGCAGACCGTCTGAGAGCTACGGAATGCAACTATCAGACATTCTTCATCACCAATATGCAGCCGCAGTACAACAAATTTAATGCCGGACTATGGGCAAAAATGGAGGAAGATGTACGTTCTTGGGCCAATCAGTCTGACACTCTTTATGTCTGCAAAGGCGGCACCATCGATAAGAGTTCTAACATCCTGGAATATATCTTCCAAAGCAGCCATCAAAGCACCAAGGTTAACGACAAACACATCCCTGTCCCTAAATACTTCTTTATGGCTGTGCTGAGCAGAAAAGGCAGCCAATGGCAGGCGATGGGCTATTGGGTAGAGCAGGTGAATGCCGACCGTTCGAACGACAATCGTAAGAACTACGCCATCAGCATTGACCAATTAGAGAGCCTTACAGGCATTGATTTCTTCTGCAATCTTCCCGACGATATAGAGACGAAAGTAGAAAAGTCGTTGTCATCAAGTTATTGGTTTTAAATAAAAAAACATAAAACATTTGGTAAAAAGGGGGAAAATTCGTATCTTTGCTGACTGGTAAAGATACGAATTATATTATATTTAACACATAACTAAAAAAATGAAGACAGTTTATGATTTCTCTGTCAAGGACAGAAAAGGTAAGGATGTATCCCTGAAAGAGTATGCCAACGAGGTTCTGCTGATTGTAAACACAGCTACCAAGTGTGGTTTCACCCCTCAGTACGACGAGTTGGAAGCCCTCTACCAAAAATATCATGGTCAGGGTTTTGAGATTCTCGACTTCCCCTGCAACCAGTTTGGACAGCAGGCCCCCGGTACCGATGAGTCTATCCACGAGTTCTGTAAGTTGAACTTCGGCACAGAATTCCCACGTTTCAAGAAGGTGAAAGTGAATGGCGACGATGCTGAACCGCTCTATAAGTTCCTGCAGGAGCAGAAAAGCTTTGCCGGTTGGGACATGGAGCACCCCATCGCTCATATTTTGGACGACATGCTTACCAAGACCGATCCTGACTACAAGGAGAAGAGCGATATCAAATGGAACTTCACCAAGTTCTTGATTAATAAGAAGGGACAAGTTGTAGCACGCTTTGAACCCACAGAGAAGATTGAAAACATCGAAGCTCAGATCAAAGAATTGCTATAATAATGGAACATACTAAATGTTTAATCATAGGCAGCGGCCCCGCAGGGTACACCGCTGCCATTTACGCATCAAGAGCCAATCTCAGCCCTATTGAGTATTGCGGCATGCAGCCTGGCGGACAACTCACACAGACCACAGAGGTTGAAAACTTCCCCGGCTATCCTCACGGTGTAGACGGCAACCAGATGATGATGGACCTTCGTGAACAAGCTGAGCGCTTTGGCACAGACATCCGAGACGGCGAAATCACGAAAGTCGATTTCTCACAGCGTCCTTACAAGGCATGGGATGATGCCGGACGCGAGATAGAAGCCGACACGGTGATAATAGCCACAGGAGCTTCAGCCAAGTACTTAGGACTTGACGACGAGCAAAAATACAACGGCATGGGTGTCAGCGCCTGTGCTACCTGTGATGGTTTCTTCTATCGCAAAAAAACTGTAGCTGTCGTAGGTGGCGGTGACACTGCCTGCGAAGACGCACTCTACTTGAGCGGACTGGCCAAGAAAGTATATATGATTGTTCGCAAGCCTTTCTTACGTGCCTCAAAGGTGATGCAGCAGCGAGTCATGGAACGTGAGAACATCGAAATCCTGTTCGAGCACAATACCCTTGGTCTCTTTGGCGAGGATGGCGTAGAAGGTGCTCATCTGGTGAAACGCAAGGGTGAGACCGACGAACAGCTTGTAGATATCCAGATTGACGGTTTCTTCCTGGCTATTGGTCACAAGCCCAATACTGATATTTTCAAAGAGTGGCTTGAAACCGACGAGACTGGCTATCTGAAGAAAATTGAAGGTACACCTCGTACCAAGTTATCAGGCGTCTTTGTTGCTGGTGACTGTGCTGATCCCACGTATCGTCAAGCCATCAGTGCCGCAGGAACTGGTTGCCAGGCTGCCATTGAAGCAGAACGTTTCTTGCTGGCTAACTAATATATCCCTGAGCATTTGGATAACTCTATAAACGACAACAATGGAAAAAGCCTCGCTTCCCAGCGAGGCTTTTTCGTAAAAACTAAATTAATCAACCATAAACCTTAACCATTAAAAATCTTCAAAGCCAATGAAAAGGGCAATGCCCTTTGTGAAAGAATCAGAAATGCTCTCATTTCTTTAAGACATTGCAAAGATATAACTTTTATTGGATATAAAGGTTTAGATAACATTAAATTTAGTTTGAAAATCGTTAATTATACGTTTTTTGAACCTAATTTATCGTTTTTCAAACCAAATTCCAACCATTTAAGACTTTTTTACTATCATTTTATCGTTTTTTGGAATAAAATATGTACCTTCGCGGCATCAAAATCTTCAAGAAATGGAGCATCTGAACCTCATACTCATCGTATCAGCCGGTATAATAGTCGTTATTATTATATTAATTAGGTGGCTTTATGCACGAAGTATGCGCATTCGCAGTCAACTCCAAATGAACTATATCTTCAACAATATTACCCACGAACTATTGACGCCTCTTACCATTATCTCCGCTTCTGTCGAGAAACTTCGCGAAGAACACCCAGACAGCAGGCGCGATTTGGAATTAATGGATTTGAACATCCAACGTAGTGTCCGATTGTTGCAACAGATTCTTGAAACCAGCAAGTTTCAGGCTGGTGAACTGAAGATTTTGGTAAGTCAAGGCGACGTTATGCAATATATCAAGGAAACTGCACGAAGTCTGGAACCTCTGATGACCCGTAAGCATCTGACATTCACTGTCACCTGCAAGCCCGAGAGCATGATGGGGTGGTTGGATACCGACAAGATGGACAAGATCATCTTCAACCTTCTCTCGAATGCCGCTAAATATACCCATGAAGGTGGTTCTGTGACACTACAGGTAGCTACCAACAATCGTTACGACCATATCATCATACAGGTAAAAGACACAGGAGTGGGCATTCCCAAAGAAAAGATGAAACACCTTTTTTCGCGATTCTACGATGGTGACTATCGCAACAATCGAACCTCAGGAACAGGTTTGGGACTGGCTCTCACGCGCGATCTTATATATTTACATGGCGGGCGCATTACCTGCGACAGTGTTGAAGGGCAAGGCACGACCTTTACCCTCGAAGTACCCATCAACAAAGAATCCTTTGCCCCATCACAGATTGACGAAAAGCACCAAATGCAGATACACATCCCAGAGAACAGCATTGCAGACTTGCCACAAGCAGAGAGTTTGACAGAAGACACAGCACCTACTGCCGCCGCCAGCGCATCTCACGTACTGGTAGTCGAAGATAATATTGAACTGCTCCGACTGATGAAACGCCTTTTGCAACCACGTTATCACGTTCTGACGGCGAACAATGGCCGAGAAGCCCTTCAGATAATACAGACCAACAGGATTGACATTGTGGTATCCGACGTCATGATGTCTGAGATGGATGGATACGAATTGACCGACCATATCAAACATAACGAGATTTATAGTCACCTTCCCATTATTCTGCTAACAGCAAAAACCACCGAGGACGACCAGCAGAAGGCCCTCTTGACTGGTGCTGATGGATATATCAGCAAGCCTTTCAAGATTCGCGACCTACAATTACGTATTGACAACTTGATAGAAAACCGACAGCGCATATATGCCGAAATGCCAGCATTGGTCGAGGAGGCCTCAGACACCATGAATCCTGAAGACAAGGAATTCCTGGAGCGTGCAAGCCAGTGTGTACATCGCAATATAAGCGATTCCGACTACGACCGTGAGGCCTTTGCTGCCGATATGGGCACAAGCATAAGCACGCTATACAACCGTCTCAGGGAGTTGACGGGCAAGAGTATGGCCAACTTCATCCGCGACATCCGCATTCAAGAAGCCTGCAAGATTGCCAAGAACGAACACACTACACGCGTCAGCGATATTGCCTATCGCGTTGGGTTCCGCGATGCCAAATATTTTGCCACAGCCTTTAAGCGTATCACGGGTAAACAACCTAAAGAGTATTTCTCTGAACTGAGAAACGAGGGATAGTTGTTTCTGTTTATAGTTTATAGTTTAGAGTTTAGAGCTTACGACTTACGTATAATCCAATGAAGGTCAGCAGGCCATTGAGCATCAGCAGTTCATAACCAAAATGATAGCCAATTGTCCGCCCTACCCCCTCATCAATAGCATAGCACAACAACGGCGAAGCGACAGCAATATATGGCACCAAACGGTCGTTCACTCCCTGTTTCGTCAACAGTCCATAGGCAAACAAGCCCAATAGCGGGCCATAGGTATAGCCACAGATGATGTAAATGGCATCAATCAGGCTGGTAGAGTTGACCGCCTTGAAAAACAAAATGAATAACACGAAAATGGCACACATCGCAACATGTGTACGCTTACGCAGGCGTTCATCATCTTTCCTTCCCATGACATCGACACTGTAAATAGTAGTCAGCGATGTCAATGCCGAGTCTGCACTTGAGAATGATGCCGCAACTATTCCCAAGGCAAACAATATCATCACCAACGAGCCCGCCTGTTCCACATACGTCGGCAACAGCTCGTCACTCATAACAGGTATCGTAAGTCCTTGTTTCTGATACCACATCGTCAAAAGAACGCCCAACGACAGGAACAGCAAATTGGCAGGAAGGAAGGCCAAACCATATGTACACATATCCTTCTGCGCACCACGTAACGTCTTACAAGTCAGGTTCTTCTGCATCATGTCCTGGTCTACTCCCGTCATCACCAATACAATGAACACACCACTCAGGAATTGTTTCCAGAAGTTTTGCTTTGACACCCAATCATCCAAGACAAATACCCTTGACAGTTCACTCTGACTAACAACACTGGCAGTATCACTTATCGACAGGTTCAAATCCGTTGCCACCTTATATATAATAATAAGGAGAGCGGTAAACAAACAGAGCGTCTGCAGTGAATCCGTCCAAACCAGTGTCTTGATGCCCCCCTTTCTAGTATACAACCAAATCAACAACACCAGCATCACCACTGTCAACGCAAAAGGCACACCCAGCGGTTCAAAGACAAAACGTTGCAGGATGATACATACCACATAGAAGCGCACGGCAGCACCCGTCATCTTCGATAAAAGGAAAAACCACGAGCCCGTCTTGTGCGAGCATTCTCCCAAACGTTGTCCCAGATAGGCATATATCGACGTAAGATTCAGCTTATAGTATAACGGCAGCAGCACAAAAGCCACTATGACATACCCAAGAATAAAGCCCATACAAGTCTGCAGATAGTTCATTTGTGACGTCAGAACCATGCCAGGCACAGAGACAAAAGTGATGCCCGATATCGAGGCTCCAATCATGCCGAAAGCAACCATATACCAAGACGACTTTCGATCAGCCCGATAGAAGGTATCATTGGTTGCCCGCCTGCCTGTCCATCTACTAAAAGCAAAAAGCAGGGCAAAATATGCTAATACTACAGCTATAATTGTCATAATTGTGTGCAAAATTACAAAAAAAACTAAACTATAAACTATAAACTATAAACTTTTTATTACCTTTGCAGGCGGTAATTATTCACCAACAACAAAAAACAATGGCAAAACAGAAAAAATTCCTCCTTCAGGAGAGTGAGATTCCTACACAGTGGTACAACATTCAGGCCGACATGCCCAATAAACCCATGCCGCCCATCCATCCTGCTACCAAGCAACCCCTTGGTGTTGATGACCTGGCACACATCTTCCCACGCGAATGCTGTGTGCAGGAACTGGACACCGAACACCGCTGGATAGACATTCCTGAGGACGTACTCGAGAAGTACAAGTACTATCGTTCTACCCCGCTGGTTCGTGCCTATGCCCTCGAAGAGGCGCTCGGTACCCCTGCCCACATCTATTTCAAGAACGAGTCAACCAACCCCTTAGGTTCACACAAAATCAACTCTGCCCTGCCT
>JAEEGG010010962.1_pt1 | contig 19897 bp, 24 predicted proteins | sample 9134161 | NCBI WGS metagenome assembly JAEEGG01 (sample SAMN16246543, study PRJNA631951) | gut metagenome | biome: gut microbiome; feature: rumen; material: CR-attached | host: Bos | place: Iran: Karaj | collected 2018-10 | reverse complement strand
GTGTTTAGGTGATAATGATGTATCTTTGACATCGCAAACAAGGAGAGAGAAGATTGGTTGTGAAACCGGTTCATCTAAATTTCAATTATTGGAAAAGGACTGGAAAGGCTGATAGCGATATCAGCTTTTTCTATTTGTGTGCAGTTGGGTTCCTGAGTGAGTATCGGCCATTTATGAGCCGCCCCGTAATTATCGGCTTTCGTGAAAGGCGATGATTACGGGACGGAAAAGAGTGGAGCTCTGAATTATCGGTTCAACCTTCTTTGTAGTAAGTCTATATAAGAGGTCTTGAGTTCCTGAGAGAGGAATGAATTCCGGATTGCTTCTTCAAACTTAGGTAGAAGATCTGAATACTTTTTCTTAATCCTGTCGAATACTATTTCAGGAACGCCACAGGTCTTGAATGCAGCCTTAAAATCTGCATCCTTTATTCTCTTCTTTTTCCCGTTTAGATTAAGAGCCAACTCTTCATCATCGGCAGGATTGCTTATGACAACATTCAACAGGTCATAGGCCGGAGTGAGTACAGGTTCTCCATCAGGTGAATACAGAGAGAAGTTTTTAAGATGCATATCGTTATTCCCGGTAAGCCATGAGAAATACAACAACTCCAGATAATCTACCATATCCAGTTGGGCACTAGCTGAGTATTTACGGATAGCCTTTCCTATCTGCTCATATGAACTGCGGTATTTGTGTTCAGTCTGACGTTCCGTAAGCTGACACATATCCTCCATAGCTATCTTCTCACCATTATCGGTGCGGTCTATACGTTTGGTCAGGTAGCCGATGCTGCCGTCTTTCATCCGGATGAGGGTATGTGGTACAACTTTTATTTTTGCTATCTCTGCCAGATGCATAGTCAGATCTTCATTCTCAGGCAACATGGCAAAGCGTTCCGTTTGAGGTTTGAAGATGTAGCCACCCCATAAGCCTACGATGGTAAGCTTTTGGGAATCCTTATGCTTATCCAGATTCAAGGATAACTTAGGCTGGACACCTGTCAAAGTAGTCTGTGATTGTATAACCTGTGCAGCCAATTTATCCATCTCACCACGAGTGTAATCCAACAATGGGGCTGTTCCTGTTCCAAAGAACTTACGGCAGCAGGATTTATGGAAATCAACCTCACCGGGCTGGAGTTCCTTATAACAGTATAAACACTTACTCATTACTATCCTCTTTTAATGGAATAACACTGACTGCACCTATACAGTCCTTACAACAGAGTAGAAGCAGAGAAAATCTGTCCAGTTCACTGATATCAGTATTACGCAGGGCAACATCCAATAGCCAGCCCTCAGGAATAAGCCCGTCAAAGAACGGGAAAAGGACACTTGACTTGAATGGCTTATCCGTTAACGGAAGCGTAAGACTTACGGGCTTGGATGCTGTATCAGAGAGATACCCCTCATTATACTGGAACTCATAGCCCTCATCGGTCTCTTTAAGGATTCCGGCATCCTTACCTTTATATTGAATTAATGCAGTTTTCATTTAAGTTTCTTTTGAGGAACCAGTTCATAACCGAACAAATCAAATACCTGCACAACTTTATCCATCCGGACTGTGGTTTTGCCCTGCTCCAACTGGCGTACAAAGTTGAGGCCCACACCAGATTTCATTGCCAAATCAACCTGCGTCATTCTGTGCTCTTTACGCAGGGATTTCAATGTTGATGAAATGACCATATTATCCATAATTACATCCGATCGGATGCAAATATATGCAATAAAAACGAAATTACATCATATCGGATGTAAAAATTCAGAATAAGCGGTAATTACATCCGATGGGATATAATTTAAGAAGGATGTGGAAATAAATTCCCGTTTTACAAACTATAATCTGGGCACTGCGGCTCTAATTAAGCCGCCCCGTAATTATCGGCTTTCGTGAAAGGCGATAGTTACGGGACGGAACCGATGCTGTGCATCGGAGGTTACGCAGGTGTGTTGGTGATTTGCTTGCGCAGATCCTGGACTTCGGTCTTTAGTTGAGCATTCTCTTTGCAGAGTTGATCTACTGAGTACTTGAGCTCGCCGTTCTCTTTGCGGAGGGCTACTACCTCACGATTTACTGTGGTCAGGTCTTCTATGAGGCGTTTGTTCTCCATGGAGAGGATATCGATGGAGTCTTGCATTGACTTGAGAGCGTCGTTGCGGCGCTTGCGCTTGCCGGCCAGCCAGCCTACTACTGCAGTGACTGTGGGGACCAGGCAATCGGTGATGATTGTTGCTATTTGCGTTTCCATGGTACTGCTATTTTTATGAGTAATACAATTTGATTTCTTGCTCTCTCCGTTTGATTAATCCGGGGAGTTTCTTGTTGCCCGCGTAAACCCATCGGCGGAACTCATCGGCTATAGAGGGGTCGTTGGGGTTCTTGAGGATTTTCTTCTTGAGGGTGGAGACGTTGAAGGCCTGGACCCCTACGTTGAAGACGAAACTGACGAGGGCATCGAACCGCTCTTGGGTGAGGTCGACGTCCATCTGATTGATGCAGTGTTCGGCATTGCGGATGTCTTGTTTTAGGAATCCATCGGCTGTTTTCTCGGTTATCAGCATGCCTTGGTTGACGCCATCGGTGTGGCCGTAGCCGATTGTCCAGATGCCTGCCGGGCAAAGGTATGAGTTGAGGCGTAGCTGCTCAAAACTCTTGATCAATAGTGTTGCGTAGTTTGTTGATTTCATGGTTTTGTGTTTTATGGTTTATGATTTGAACGGTGTGTCATTGGCGGATGCTCCACTTTAATAATAGGAGGAGGGCTATGGCCGCCAGTATTATGTAGAGGATGAGCTTGAGATTGGGTGAGGCCCTGGGTTGAGGGGATTGTTTTTCATGGTACTGGGTGTTTTGTGTGGTGGTTGTGTCTTGGGTTGATATCTGGGTTGTTGCGGATTCCTGGTCTTCCGATTGGGTTTCCTCCTCTTGGATGATGATGGTGCCGCCTCCTTGGTTTATCAGCTGGGTGATGAAATCCTGGGACGGTGATTGGGTATCGGGCGATGGTATTGGGGGTAATGCGGGTGTTTGCATCGGAAGAAAAGTTATGGTGGTGGTCTTCCGGTGGGTGGACATCAGGTGTTGGGTGGTGCTGTCTATCTCTTTCTGGGAGATGGATGTGGCGGTGGATTGGGCGGTGGTGATGCTTTTGGTGCTGTGACAGGCGGGTATCAGGAGGGTCATTGCGATGATGGCGAAAAGGTGGTACGGTGGTACATTTTTCATGGTGGTACACGGCTAAAAGTGGTACATTTTATGTGTTTTTCATCTCATATACCACAAAAGTACACAATCTTTAGGAACTATGAAAATGGCCCTGGAATATATTTTGAGGGTGTTTCTGAGTATTGCTGATTGAAAAAAGTGGTACAAAAGTGGTACACTTTTCGGGCTTTGAAAAACAAAAATCGCTTCAGAGGGTATTCTGAAGCGATTTCCCGGTGATCCGCTCGGGGTTCGAACCCGAGACCCCATCCTTAAAAGGGATGTGCTCTACCTGCTGAGCTAGCGGATCTACCTCTAATTGCTGTTAAGCGGGTGCAAAATTATGCCTTTTTGCGGATGTAGGCAAACTTTTACAGATTTATTTGACAATCTTGATGGTGCGGTTGCCGGTTTTGAGCAGATAGATACCTGATGGCAGGTCATTCAGGTCAAACGGCTTGTCACAACTGATGTTGGTGTGTGTCTTGACGGGACGTCCGCTCAGATCATAGATGGTGTATGTCTCTTCAAACTGAAGTTTCTCTGCTTCAGAGAGCTTAAGGCTCTTGGTTGTACCGTCGGAATAGGTGGTAACAACGTTGCCGTCCTTGAAAGATATCTTGCGGAGATTGTCAAGTTCCAGATTCTGAGTGAGGCTGTCGCTGGCGGCAGAAACCGCATCCTGACTGAACGAAGGTGCAGTCAGAAGGGCAGTAAGAGCAAAAAGGAGCAGCCTTCTCATAAGGTCAGAAATCAAATTTGTAACTCAGGCAGATGAATGAACCCGCGGGCTCGTCATCATCATGTTGGTTCTGCCACATGTATGCCACTTCAAAGTTATGCATTTTATTGAAACTGAACTCAACACCTGCTGTTAATCTTGACTTTTCAGATTTGAAGCCGTTATCAAGACCGTGGAACACCTCATATGATACGAACGGGTCATACTTCCAGTGAGGAATGTCGTAATCCACGCTGATCTTGGAACGGAGAACATTCTTGTTTGATCCCGATTTCCCGGAGATATCATTACGGGTGTAATAAGCCCTCTCTTCGGAGCCTACAAAATACGTGTGTTTGCTGTAGCCCTTATTTACCCAGTTTGTCTGACCATCCTCAAACCTGTACTTGTCCACATTATAGCTGACACTGTCTGTATGGGTGAACTGGTAGGTCTCACGCAGAGATATCTTGAAACGTCCAACCTCCCAACCTGCCTGCAGTGAGGCCGTTACACGGTGACGGTCGTCAACATATGAGTCCTTCAGGTTGAAGTCAAGTTCGTTGTCCAGATAGAACTGGGGCTCCAGCTTGTTCTCAATGCCTTCATCATCATCCTTGTACTTGGTTGACCAGCTGTGGTAAACGTTCATGTACTTGTATCCCAGACCGGCCTTGACGGTAAAGGTCTTGGCATCATTACGGTACAGGCGCTTGTCCAGAGAGAGACCTATGCTCCAGCGGTCCGTATTCTTGAAATTGTCAGTCTGATAGTATTTAGCCTCGACTCCTGCGTCCAGACCTTTGGTGATCTTCTTTTCAACCCCTATGCCGCTGCGCAAACCCCAGTTTGTCTGGGCCGATAAGCATACGGAAAAAAGGAACGCACCTGCTGTCAGAAGAAACTTTCTCATTTGATCTTTCCGGTTTTCATTACTGAATCAATGGTGCCGAACTCATCCATGATGGGCTCGTAGTATATCTTGATGATAGCCGAGTCCTTGAGGAAATCGACGTTGCCCACCTCGATGCGGATGATCTTGAGGCCCAGACGTTTCTCCAGGTCGGCCTTGAGTTCATCCTCCTTGCCGTGTGCCACAAGCTTGACATTGTCATACTTGATGAGTTTGGAGGGTACATGTTTCATCCACTTGGTATTCTCGCAGATGGCAAGTGCGATGATGAATATCAGGTTGGTGCCCAGAAGCTCAAAGTAGCTTACGCTGGTGGCAAGTCCGTTGATTGCAGCCACTGCAATGATAACGAACATATAGGTCATCTCACGGATGGGAACCTGCTCGGTACGGTACTTGATGATGCCGAATATGGCGAACAGACCCAGAGCGAATCCTATCTTGAGCTTTACGCCTCCCATCAGGTAGATGAGCAGGAATATGCTCACTCCAATGATAGAGAAAGTGAAATAGTAGTCACGTCTCTTGGCTTTGGGATAGTAGAAAGCATGTACTATGATTCCTATGGTAATAACATTGATGAGGAGACGCATGATCATCTCCCAAACACTTGACCATACAGGCCAGAACGGTGTTGAACCAAGTGAGGCGAACAGGCCCTCGGCCTCATCACCAAACAGTTCCTCTTCTTCGGATGCCGCAGCGGCCAGCTGGCTGAGTCCGCCCGCCAGCGGGGCTAAAAGATTCATAAGCATATCGATGTCAGTTTTTCAATTTTTCTAATCCTTTCATTAAACAGATTGCGCTTTATACCAGGGGTGGTAAGCGCCATGCCGATGCAGTACTTGCTGAATCCGCTCGGGAAGATGCGGAGTTTGCGCAGCAGGTCCTGAATGGGTGAGTATGTATTTCCGTCACGCTTTACCTCAATTACCACCAGATTGTCCATTGTGCGGTCCAGACCGGTCTCTGCATTATGGAATGAGAGCTCGCGGTCAATGGTAAGACGCTCCGTCTTGGCATTGTTGACCAGAGTTATGCGCTTGAAGTGGTTTGCCACCTTGGGCGTGAGGTCACTGAGCGGTATGGGAAGCATTGCATGCTCCTGGAGGAACTCGGCCGCTCCGTCCTGTACGTACGTATCGGCCCCCGTCAGATGTATGCGCTTTTTCTTGGTGCGTCCGTGATTGTTCTTGAGTTTTACCTCAAAGAAATTGTCACCGGTATCTACATAGGTGCGGATGCGGACCTTCTGTCTGGTGAGACGTCCGTTGTGGTGGTTCAGGTACATCGTGTTGAACCTGTCATCAAGATACTGGGTGCTGTACTCTGACTGGCGGATTCCATTAATGGATTGGACCATATACTCGTCGGCTGCAAGCTCCAGAAGTTCCCTGAGCTGATCCTCATTGGCTAGATACTTGCTGTCAATCCTGTTCATAAGGCGTATGGAAGACATCTCGTCAAGAGAGATAGTCTTGAATCCTTCCAGAATATGTGCACAATCAGTTAGCATAAGGTCCTTATCCTTTTTAGGTGACGCAAAATTACTAATTTAATGCGGTTTATTGAAAGAAAATGGTTTATCTTTGCTTTATCGAAATAAAGTCAAAGTTATGTTAGATGTAAATATTTGTCTCAGCGAGGCTGAGGAGCAGATGGAAATGGCCATCATGCATCTTGAGGATGAGTTCGCACATATCCGTGCCGGTAAGGCCAATATCCGCATCCTTGATGATATCCGTGTTGACTCTTACGGTTCAATGGTTGCGCTCAACAATGTTGCAGCGCTCTCAACCCCTGATCCCCGTACCATCGCAATCCGTCCCTGGGACAAGAACATGATCAAGGTAATAGAGAAGGCTATCATCGACTCTGCAGTAGGAATCATGCCCACCAACAACGGTGAGGTTATCCGTCTGGCCATTCCTCCTCTCACCGAGGAGCGCCGTCGTGACCTGGTAAAGCAGAGCGGTAAGGTAAATGAGGAGTCCAAGATCTCTATCCGCAATAGCCGTCGTAACACTCTTGATATCCTCAAGAAGGCTCAGAAGGACGGACTGCCCGAGGATGCCGAGAAGGACGCTGAGGAGAAACTCCAGAAACTTCACGACAAGTATATCAAAAAGGCCGATGAGCTCTTTGCCGAGAAGGAGAAGGAGATCATGACCGTCTAAGCTGCCCATGCGCGGATTAGTTATTCGTAATACAGGCAGCAGTTATCTGGTACGTTCAGATGACGGACGCGATCAGGAGTGCCGTATCAAGGGTACATTCCGCATAAAAGGCATAAAAAGTACAAATCCCGTAGCCGTAGGTGACTACGTCGAGTATGCTCCGGCACGTGAAGGCGAGCCGGCATACATAACAAACATAGAGGAGCGCAGGAACTATATCATCCGGCGTTCCTCTAATCTTTCCAAGCAGTCACACATTCTGGCCTGCAACCTGGACCAGTGCATGCTGGTGGTAACCGTCAACCATCCTGTAACTTCTACCGTTTTCATCGACCGATTCCTTGCATCGGCGTGGGCTTACAGAGTCCCCGTGATTCTGGTGTTCAACAAGTCGGACCTGCTCAATGAAGAAGACAAGGCTACACTCCAGGAACTGTTCTCCCTTTATCAGGAGATTGGTTACGAATGCATCCAGTGTGACGCCCTGCACGGTGACGGAACAGATAATGTCCGTGCCGCGCTCAAGGATAAGGTTACTCTTATAGCCGGCAACTCCGGAGTAGGCAAGAGCACTCTTGTAAACCGCATCCTTCCTGAACTCAACCAGCGTACCGGTGAGATTTCCGAGAAGCATGACACCGGCATGCACACAACCACATTCTCCGAGATGTTCCCGCTGCCTGAGGGCGGTTGGATAATTGACACTCCGGGTATCAAGGGATTCGGAACCTTTGACATGGAGCATGAGGAGATAAGCCACTATTTCCCCGAGATATTCAAGTACTCAGCTGATTGCAGATACGGTAACTGCATGCACACCAATGAGCCCGACTGCGCCGTGAAACATGCGGTGGAAACGGGGAAAATTCACATTTCCCGCTATACGAGTTACCTGAGTATGCTTGAGGATGAAGAGGAGGGAAAGTACCGTAAGGACCTCTGATTCTTACCTCTTCTTACGAAAGAATTCCTGCACAATTTCTGCGCATTCATCGGCCATTATGCCGCTTGTGACTTCTGTCTTTGGATGGAGGGCTTTGGGGGCGTAAAGGGTATAGCCGCGTTTTTCATCGCTGGCTCCGTAGACCAGTCGCTGCAGCTGTGACCAGCCAATGGCTCCGGCACACATGGTGCAGGGCTCAAGGGTCACGTAAAGGGTGCATTGGTCCAGATATTTGCCTCCAAGATAAGAGGCGGCGGCTGTGATGGCCTGCATCTCGGCGTGGGCAGTGACATCAGTCAGGGTCTCAGTAAGATTATGCGCACGGGCTATGACCATACCCTTGCATACTACCACCGCACCTACGGGAATCTCACCCTCAGACGCAGCGGCCCTGGCCTCATCAAAGGCCATTTTCATGAACCTGATATCCTGCTCCTGTTGTGTCATCGGCGCATCTCCTGTTCGTTGAACAGAGTAGGATAATCCTGATCCAGATTCTTGATGATGAACGTGATGAGAGTCTCTCTCATCCAGCGGCTACGGTTGCTGATCCTGTACTTGCGCAGATAATTCTCAATTGTCTGCTTCTCGCTTTCGTTGACCAGGAAGCTGTAGCGCTCGTTTCTTACAGAATGTTCCTTCTTATCCATAATTACCTACGAAGATATTGATTTTAAGCCACAATGCCACAGATTATCGCTAAATTTGCGTTACAAAACCTGACGACTATGGCAAAACACAACGAATTAGGCAAGCAGGGCGAGGAGTATGCTGCCGATTACCTTGACGAACTGGGTTATAAGATCCTGGACCGTAACTGGATGTGCGGGCACAAGGACCTGGATATAGTGGCCACCAAGGACGGAACACTGGTATTCGTAGAGGTCAAGACCAGGAGCTGCATGGATTGGGGAGACCCAGAGGAGGCTGTAAATGAAAAGAAGATAAGGAATCTGGTTCATGCGGCCGATGCCTACATACGTTACAAACGCCTTGACATGGATGTGAGGTTTGACATTATATCCATTATAATGGATGATACAGGTTTTTACAGAGTTGAACATATAGAAGAGGCGTTCTTTCCGCCGATGGAATGATGAAAAGTATAAAATGGCACAGGAGTGACAGCATAGGTTCTACCAACACCTATCTGCGTGAGTTGAACGGAGGTGACCCCTCATATCAGTATGAGGTGGCGGTTGCAACATTCCAGACAGCAGGCCGCGGCCAGAAAGGAAACTCTTGGGAGTCAGAATCCGGCAAGAACCTTCTGTTCAGCATACTTGCCCATCCGGGGAATATTAAGGTACAGGAACAGTTCTATATATCTGAGGCCATAGCGCTTGCAGTGTCGGACAGCGTAATGGCTGCCGTAGGCCCCGAATATGCCGCCGATGTATCGGTGAAATGGTCAAATGATGTCTATTGGAAAGACTTCAAGATGGCCGGAATCCTGATTGAGAACACGATTCAGGGAAGCTCGATACTTGATACTGTAGTGGGCGTAGGACTTGACGTCAACCAGGAGGTTTTTGTAAGCGATGCACCCAACCCCATTTCTCTTAAGAATATTACAGGCAGAGAGTTTGATCTGGAGGCTCTCCTTAGTGACATAATAGCCCGTTTCATCGGCTATATGGAGAAGGAACCCGATGACCGTCCCATGGTTGATGCGCTCTATCACAGCCGTCTCTACCGGCGGGAGGGATTGCACCGATTCCGCGATGAAAAGGGCGAATTCCGTGCAAGTATTGAAGGCGTTTGCCCCGACGGATGTCTTATGCTCAAGACCGATAACGGAGAGCACAGGGTATATGAATTCAAGCAGGTCCAGTTCATCCTGAATGAAAAATGACTACATTCGCATAACGAAACAAATTACAATATGGCAAGATTTAAAAGGATATTGCTCAAGCTCAGCGGCGAGAGCCTGATGGGTGAGCAGAAATACGGAATAGACGAGAAGCGTCTTGGTGAGTATGCACAGCAGATCAAGGAGATCCATGACATGGGCGTACAGATTGGTATCGTAATAGGCGGCGGAAACATATTCCGCGGTCTTAAGGGAGCCGGTAAGGGCTTTGACCGTGTAAAGGGTGACCAGATGGGTATGCTGGCAACCGTAATCAACGGTCTGGGACTTAGCTCTGCACTCACATCGATCGACTGCCCCAATAAGGTGCTCACCGCAATCCGCATGGAGCCCATTGGCGAACTTTATTCAAAATGGAAAGCCATTGACGCCATGGAGCAGGGTCAGGTAGCCATCCTGGTAGGAGGTACCGGCAATCCTTACTTTACCACTGATACAGGTTCTTCACTGCGCGGCATCGAGATTGAGGCCGATGTAATGCTCAAGGGTACCCGCGTGGACGGTGTCTACACCGCAGATCCCGAGAAGGATCCCACAGCCACAAAGTTTGATGAAATCACATTCGATGAGATTTACAACCGCAACCTCAAGGTGATGGACCTTACCGCCACCACCATGTGCAAGGAAAACGGTCTGTCAATCTACGTATTCAATATGGATGTACCCGGCAACCTCAAGAAGGTTATGGCGGGCGAGCCGATAGGCACTCTGGTGCACAAGTAAAAATGAAGGGGAGCCCGAACGGCTCCCCTTTTTTTATTCTCCAGCGTTTTTGATCTTAAGGTAATTGCAGGACAGAATCTTGCCTTCAGCGTCACGCAGGTGCATGGCACCGCCCTGGCAGTAACGCCACACCTTGCAGTCGCCGCATTCGTCTTTCTTCATCCACTTGCGGTCGCGGTAGAGTTTGAAGCTGTTCTCCCACAGATCCCAGAAGTTGTCAGTATGGATATTGCCCTGGTTGTAGTCACTACGGATGCTCAGACAGCCGGAGATGGCACCGTCATAACGGATTGAGGCAACTGAGAGTCCGGCAACACAGCGGAACACATGGTCACGGACCACGCCCTCATAGGGTCCTAGGAAACCTTCACACGAATAGTTGAGTCTGATCCTGCCCTCACGGCGAACTGAAGCGATAAAGTTCAACAACTGTACGTACTGCTCATTAGTGAGCATCAGGTCATCATCACCTGCTGCACGGCCCATGGGCGCAACTGTAAAGATTCGCCACTGTCTTACTCCGCGGCTAATAAGATACTCCTTGAACTTCTCCAAAGAACCGAAATTCCGCTGGTTGACACAGGTTATCAGGTCCCATGTCAGTCCCTTATGCTCTTTGAACCAGTCTATGGCGGCATCGGCACGCTTGAAACTCAGTTCGCTGCCGCGCATCCAGTTATGCTCATCCTCAAATCCGTCAAAGCTCATTCCTATGGTGTCAAGACCTGTCTCGACAAGCTCATTCACCGCTTCACGGGTCAGAAGCATACCGTTTGAGACCATACCCCACAGGAAACCGCGTTTCTTAATCTCGGCTCCCACCTGCATGATATCCTTGCGGACCATAGGCTCACCGCCTGTGGTGACGATCACGCATCGGCCACGATCAAAATCCTTAGGGGAACTGTCCAGAACGCCCAACAAATCACTCAGCGGAGGATCTGCCATACCGGCGGTCTTGCGGCAGTCACTTCCGCAGTGACGGCAGCTCAGGTTACAGCGCAGGGTACACTCCCAGAAGAGCTGGGTAAGCGTATGCTCCAGCACCTCGGTCCTCAGGGCCGCTCTGCCGGTTTCAAGAACAAGTCTTTTTGGAAAGGACAGTCTGCAATCCATTATCTGCGGCGGGAGTTATTTATCTCCTTTGAAAGATTATCGATTTTTTCTCTCATCTCCCTGTTCTCCTGGGCTCGGCGCTCCATCACTTCAGGCGGACCATAGACAACCACATTCATACGGGAGTTGAGTTCACCCTTAAGGGTGTTGACCTCATCAATCTTGGCCCTTACCTCCTTTGAGTCACCGGGTAATGCGGCCATGGGAGTATAATCGTTCATTGAGCCGGAATCCTCATCATTCACCTCTTCCTCAACCGGTTCGGGTTCAACGGTCTTGTTCAGCTTCTTGCTGCGGCACGAACTCATCAACGCCAGCAGGACAACAGAAAAAGAGCAGACCAACAGCGTCCATCCCTTTGACAGAACTATCCTGAATCTTTTGTATGCCATGACAATTGATATTAAGGTTTGTACTGCACCTGCTCCGTCTCCACATCATTGTAGAACGCAGCTGCGGTGCGTGCGTTGTATACTTCTGATATAGGATAGAGTTCCGGAAGGTTAAATGATTTGAGCATCATATTGTACTTGTCGGGATCCTCTTGCGGAAGCAGGAAAGGCTTTCCTGTCTTGCCGTCAGGGCCGATATACGCGATGTAGGGACGTCCGTAAACCAGGTCGTCACGCTTGGATGCAAATACTATCCAGCGGCTGTTGGCACTCCAGCTGTGATATGTATCGGCACCGTATGCGTTGATGCCCGGCAGGACATCAATCTTTCTTGTAGTAAGGTCAATGAGCCACAGTTCACTCTCCTTGTGCCAGACGGGGAATGTGCCGTATTCGGCTGCGGTTGCCATCAGCCAATGACCGTCGGGGGATGCCTTGAGGTGGCTGAATGAGAGGTTCTCACCGGCTGCGACAATGGTGATTGCCCTGTCGCCCATGCTTCCGGTCTCGGGATCAAAGGCCAGCACGGCTATGTCATAATGCATCTGAGCGATGCTGTCGGGCTGATTATGATGCGCGGCACGGCAGAAGAATATGGTCTTGCCGTCGGCCGAGAAGCAGGGGAACGTCTCCTGAAACTCATCGCCTGTGGTGGCCGGACTCTCAGTTACGGTCAGGTCATCAAAATCAACGACAACAAGGTCACTGCGCTTGTCATACACCTCCATTCTCATGTCAACCTGACTGTGGATGGCGAATGTGATATCGGCCGTAGTGAATACTCCGTACCGTCCATCGGCCGATATGTCTCCGTAGACGGTGTTACCGGTCATGTCGGTGCGGGTATTGAGTTTGGTGAGCTTGCCGTTACGGTTGAGTATGGTACCGCCCTTGGCACCGCGCAGATGCATGAAGGTTGTTCCGTTGCGGTTTGAGGTGTGGCAGTTCATGCAGCAGTAATCGGCATTACGGTTGTCACCCAGCAGAACCGACTTGAAACTCTCCATGTCACGCTGTTCAATCTGAATACCTTTCCAAACCTCATATGCGGGCTCTATCAGACGATAGCTCAGATACTTGTCAATGGGGTCGGCAACCACGGTCCATGAGAATGACTCCGAGCAGGCTGAACGGTCTGTCCGGTCTTTCCACTCAACATTGACTGAGAGCACATTACCCTTCTCAGCTTCAAGCATGCGGTGCCACTTCTTGAGAGGGAACTTTACCAATCCCTTGCGGCCCTTGAAAGAGTACTCACCGTCCTTTCCCTGGACCGTAACCGTAATTCCGCCGGCATTACCAACCCTGAAATTCAGAGGGGCGATATTGCACGGAATGGTGACGTCGCTGTAATCCGGGAACAAACCGTTGAAAGCATCTGTCTTACGGTCTGAGCAACCGGTCAGAAGAGATGTTGCAAAAGCCAATATTATGATAAACCTGTTCTTCATTTCATATTCGGGTTGGTTAGACTGACTGCCATGATGTAGTTCCAATATGTACCGGCTGCCTCCTCAGTGAGGACGTGCGGATTTTCAGACCTGGAACGGACCTCCATCAGGCGTATGAACTTGCTCGCAATTTCCTGTGAAATATGGTATTTCTCAACGGTCTCCCTAAATGACTCATTGGAGTTTACATTTATCAGCAAGGCCTCCTGATAGATATCAGGTACCTTGACAATCTGATCCAGTTTGCCAAGGTAGAATCTCTCATATGATTCAATGAAAGAGTTGATGTTCTTGTCAAGAAGGTATGAGCAGAGCAGGTAGTCAATGGCCACTTTGTTGTAAGGAGACTCCTGCGCCAGGATAGACAATGAAGACCTTATGTCACCCTGAGCAAAGAAATGATCTGTCTGAGCTGTACGGCTGCGCCATATGAGATACTGATCCGGTATACTGTCTGCCTCGATGCACTTGATCATGTCATCGGCCCACTCCCTGTGGTTTCTGGTACGGGACAGGATATTGAGGTATTTGTATGCCACTGCATAGTCACCCGTTACCACACCTATCTCGGCCAGACGGCGCAGCATACGTGTCGAATAGTGTCCCGGCATCACGGTCTGTGCCAAAAAAGCGCAGTCAGTTGCCTGTGACACATCGCCTATCTCCAGCAGGGCATCGGTAAAGTACATCATTGAGAAACAGGGATCGCCCTTGCCGGTAGAGAGGAAGAGACCGCGTGAAGACAAACCCCATCGGCCGTGAAGCAGTTCATCGGGCAGACGGCCCTCACGGGCATTGCACAGATGCCAGTAATATATGCAGTATCTGTTTGTCGTCTCCCTTGATGCCATCCTCTTGACCTCTTGCCAGTCATTCCTATAAGCCAGCGTACCTATCTTGATCACATTCTCCAGCTCCTTATCGGCGGTTGTCAGGAACAACGTATCACTCAAAAACAACACGAACGGAATGATGAGCATTCTTACTCTTATGTTCCTTATACGGGATGACAAAGTGGAAAGAACCATTACAATCACTACCAGAGCAGGTTCAAACAGAAGCCACTTTACATCAGGGATAATGTGTTTGGGATATACAGGCCAGATGAGAGTCTGAAGCAAGGTCAGATTATACAGTCTTCCTATCAGCCCCATTGCAATCAGTCCAGCCAGAAGGCACATCAAAGTCTGAACGGCATCACGTCTTTTAAGGTAACCCAGCATAAACGCCAGGGTGAGCGCATGACCGCCGGTTATCACAAATATTACCGGAACCGACAGACCGTAAATCCAGGGAGCAAATCTTGAATCCTTGAGATGAGCCAGGGCACAAGCCGTCCAGACCGAGAGGGTTAGTCCGACAGTGGCCGATACCGGATAATTGGGGAACGGGATGAAATAACCCTCCAGCAATACAGGGAGGATAAGCAACATCATGACAACATGATGCTTTGGGTTGGCAATCCTGTAGAACCGGTATAATCCGGCCGTAGTCAACAGCAGCAACAGCATGCTCAGCAGAACGCCCGTCCAGGAGTTGATGTAGAATTGGGTCAGCCAGTCTCCTAAGACCGATACTATGACACCGGGATTTGAAAGGTACCAGCTTATACGGTCAGCACCCCAAAGAAATATGCTTATCTGTTCCTTGAATTCAAGGCGATAAGATGCCTGATGGAACAATACTCCAAAAATTGTTACCAGCACCAATACCGCACACACAGCATCCAGGAATCTGTATTTTCTCATCATTTCACATTCTTGGTTTTGTAAATGCAAACATAATGAAAAAAAGCGGTTGATACGGGGATTTTGACTACTTTTGTCTTCTGCAACGCACGCGCGCACACACGATGGCAGGAAAACTATATCTGGTACCCACACCGGTGGGAAATCTTGAGGACATCACCTTGAGGGCATTACGCATACTCAAGGAGGTGGACCTTATCCTGGCCGAGGACACCCGTACCAGTTCAGTGCTGCTCAAGCACTATGACATTCACAAACCGCTGCAGTCTCACCACAAGTTCAACGAGCATGAGACATCGGCCCAGATAGCCCGCCGCATCCAGGCCGGCGAGTCGATAGCACTCATCAGCGATGCCGGTACTCCGGGCATATCGGACCCCGGATTCATGCTGGTAAGGGAGTGCGTACAGCAGGGTGTCGACGTGGAGTGCCTACCGGGCGCCACGGCATTCGTGCCTGCACTGATTGACTCCGGACTGCCCTGTGACAGGTTCCTCTTTGAGGGATTCCTGCCGCAGAAGAAGGGCCGCCAGACCCGAATCAATGCATTGAAGGACGAGCCCCGCACCATCGTATTCTACGAGTCTCCGTTCCGTCTGGTTAAGGCGCTGGAGCAGTTCATCGAGGCGTATGGTCCGGACCGTCAGGTTGCCGTATGCCGTGAGATTTCAAAGGTGCATGAGGATTGCGTGCGCGGAACATTAACAGAAGTACTTGCTCACTTCAAGGCCCACGAGCCCAAGGGTGAGATAGTAATAGTATTGGGAGGAGCAGATAAATGAAGGAAGAGTTCCAAGTCATAACAGAGAAAAAGGCTGAAACCGCCATACTGGTTGGTATCATCACACAGGATCAGGACGAGCGCAAGACAAACGAATATCTTGACGAGCTGGAGTTCCTGGCCGATACCGCCGGAGTCCGCGTGATGCGCCGTTTCACACAGAAGATACCCCAGGCACTTGCCGCCACCTACGTAGGTAAAGGTAAGCTTGAGGAGATGCGTGATTACATAAAGCGCATGGAGGACATGGAGAATGAGGTGGGTATGGCCATCTTTGATGATGAGCTCACCGCCAAGCAGATGTCTGCCATAGAGAGTGTGCTGAACGTAAAGGTCCTGGACCGCACATCCCTAATCCTGGATATATTCGCCATGCGCGCCCAGACAGCCCACGCCAAGACTCAGGTGGAGCTGGCGCAGTACCGCTATCTGCTGCCCCGTCTGCAGCGAATGTGGACTCACCTGGAGCGTCAGGGAGGTGGATCCGGTGCCGGCGGCGGTAAGGGTTCGGTAGGTCTTCGCGGACCTGGTGAGACCCAGCTTGAGATGGACCGCCGTATCATCACCAAGCGTATTAGCTGGCTCAAGGAGCAGCTGGCCGATATTGACCGCCAGAAATCAACCATGCGCAAGAACCGCGGCCGTCTTATCCGCGTTGCCCTGGTAGGTTACACCAACGTAGGCAAGTCAACCCTTATGAACCTGCTCTCCAAGAGTGATGTCTTTGCTGAGAACAAGCTCTTTGCAACCCTTGACACAACCGTCCGCAAGGTGGTGGTTGACAACCTGCCGTTCCTGCTTTCAGATACCGTAGGATTCATACGCAAGCTGCCCACAGACCTGGTTGAGTCATTCAAGTCAACCCTTGATGAGGTCCGTGAGGCAGACCTTCTTATACATGTGGTAGATATCTCCCACCCCGATTTTGAGGACCAGATGAAGGTGGTTGACAAGACTCTTGCTGATCTGGGTGCAGCCGAGAAACCGGTAATAGTTCTCTTCAACAAAATAGATGCATACACATGGGTGGAAAAGGAGGCCGATGACCTGACCCCTGTCACACGTGAAAACATCACATTTGATGAACTGCAGCGCACATGGATGGGTCGTCTGAACGGCGAGTGCCTGTTTGTATCGGCCCTCAAAAAGACCGGCATTGAAAATATGAGAAAGGTATTATACGATAGAGTAAAGCAGTTGCACGTACAGAAGTACCCTTACAACGATTTCCTCTACCCGGATATGGACGATAATCAAAACACAAAATAAATATGGCAAATTTCAAGTACGCCCCGATGTTTCAGTTGGGCAAGGACGAGACAGAGTACTATCTGCTCACCAAGGATTATGTAAGTGTAAGCGAGTTTGAAGGCAAACCCATTCTGAAGGTTCAGAAGGAGGGTCTCACCAAGATGGCCAACGCCGCATTCCGCGATGTAAGCTTCCTGCTGCGCCGTTCACACAACGAGCAGGTTGCCAAGATTCTGCGTGACCCCGAGGCATCAGACAACGATAAGTATGTAGCACTGACATTCCTGCGCAACGCAGAGGTATCGGCCAAGGGTAAGCTCCCTCTGTGCCAGGATACCGGTACCGCCATCATCCACGGTGAGAAGGGCCAGCAGGTATGGACCGGTTTCTGTGATGAGGAGGCTCTGTCAGAGGGCGTTTACAAGACTTATACTGAGGAGAACCTGCGTTACAGCCAGAATGCTCCCCTGGATATGTACAATGAGGTGAACACCAAGTGCAACCTGCCCGCCCAGATTGACATCGAGGCTACCGAGGGCATGGAGTACCGCTTCCTTATGGTTACCAAGGGCGGCGGCTCTGCCAACAAGACATACCTCTATCAGGAGACCAAGGCACGCATCCAGAACCCCGGCACACTGATTCCTTTCCTGGTTGAGAAGATGAAGAGCCTGGGTACAGCTGCCTGCCCTCCCTACCACATCGCATTCGTAATAGGCGGTACCAGCGCTGAGAAGAACCTTCTCACAGTTAAGCTGGCATCAACCCACTACTACGACTCACTGCCCACCACCGGTGACGAGACCGGTCGCGCATTCCGTGACGTTGAGCTTGAGAAGCAGCTCCTGCAGGAGGCTTACAAGATCGGTCTGGGTGCCCAGTTCGGCGGTAAGTACATGGCACATGACGTTCGCGTTATCCGTCTGCCGCGCCACGGCGCAAGCTGCCCCATAGGTCTGGGTGTAAGCTGCTCTGCTGACCGTAACATCAAGGCCAAGATCAACAAGGACGGTATCTGGATTGAGAAGATGGATGACAAACCATACGAACTTATTCCCGAAGAGCTCCGTCAGGCCGGCGAGGGCGATGCAGTAAAGGTTGACCTGAACCGCCCCATGGCTGAGGTCTGCAAGCAGCTCTCACAGTATCCCGTAAGCACACGTCTTAGCCTTAACGGCACAATCATAGTAGGTCGTGACATAGCCCACGCCAAGATCAAGGCACGCCTTGACGCCGGTGAGCCTATGCCTCAGTACCTCAAGGAGCACCCCATCTACTACGCTGGTCCCGCCAAGACACCTGCCGGTATGGCTTGCGGTTCTATGGGCCCCACCACAGCAGGTCGTATGGACCCGTACGTGGATGAGTTCCAGGATAACGGCGGCTCCATGATCATGCTGGCCAAGGGTAACCGCTCACAGGCCGTTACCGACGCCTGCAAGAAGCACGGCGGATTCTATCTGGGTTCAATAGGCGGCCCCGCTGCCATCCTGGCCCAGAACAACATCAAGTCAATCGAGTGCGTCGAGTATCCCGAGCTTGGCATGGAGGCCATCTGGAAAATCGAAGTTGAGGACTTCCCGGCATTCATCCTCGTTGACGATAAAGGCAACGATTTCTTCAAGCAACTCAAGCCTTGCCAGGGTTGCAGCATTTTGAAGTAAATGTACTTTAGGGACATAATAGGACAGCAGGATGTGATTGAGCGGCTCGTCAAGGACGCTCAGGCCGGAACTGTGCCCCACGCACTGCTGTTCTGCGGTCCCGAGGGGGTAGGCAAGCTGCAGACAGCCATTGCATTTGCACGCTATCTGTTGTGCCGCGACAAAGGTACTGCTGCAGACTCTTGCGGCAAATGCCCGGCCTGCGTCAAGATGGACAAGCTGGTCCACCCTGACCTGCACTTTGTATTCCCCGTTATAAACAAAAGCAAAAGCTCAGAGCGGTCAACCGTATCGGACGACGAGATACAGACCTGGCGCGAGACAGTACTGGAACAGCAATACTTTGGCTTTGAGGAGTGGTTATCGGCCATAGATGCCGAAAACAAGCAGGCCAGCATATTTGTAACAGAGAGCGAGCGTATCACATCCAAACTCTCGCTCAAGTCCGTAGAGGGCGGTTACAAGATTATGATAATCTGGCATGCCGAGAAGATGAACCAGCAGTGCGCCAACTCTCTGCTGAAACTGCTTGAGGAGCCGCCTGCCCAGACGGTATTCATACTTACAACCGATACCCCCGAGCAGATGCTGGAGACCATACTGAGCCGCACACAGCGCATTGACTTCCGGCGCATTCCGGAGCATGAGATTGAAACAAGGCTTCAGGGACCCGGCTATCAGCTGGACCAGGATACGGCTCAAAAGATTGCGCACCTGAGCGGCGGCAGTTGGCTCAAAGCCATAAGTGCACTGCGAGTAAATGCCGAGAGCGATGAGTTCTTTGACTACTTTACACAACTGATGCGTCTGTCTTACGGCCGCAAGCTCAAAGACCTGAAACGGTGGTCGGAGAGCATAGCCGGTGGAGGACGCGAGTGGCAGAAACGGTTCCTTGCCTACTGCCAGCGTATGATACGCGAGAACTTTATCAGCA
>JAEEGG010010959.1_pt1 | contig 19901 bp, 16 predicted proteins | sample 9134161 | NCBI WGS metagenome assembly JAEEGG01 (sample SAMN16246543, study PRJNA631951) | gut metagenome | biome: gut microbiome; feature: rumen; material: CR-attached | host: Bos | place: Iran: Karaj | collected 2018-10 | reverse complement strand
TTATACATAACTATATCCTACAAATATTATAACATATTACTAATATTTTGATGTTTTTAAACAAAAAAGATTAAGTTTAACTTAATCTTTTAATTATTTAACAATATATTTTTTTCGATGAATAAATAAATTAATAATTAAAAACAAATGTCTAAATCCATCTCTTATTGTCTTTAAATGAGGTTTACGATCACGTAAATCTTTTCTTAATATTGTTGATACTTGGCACATCTTTAGATTATTAATTTTAGCTTTAATAATCATTTCACTAGCATATTCCATACCAGGACATGTTAGATTAATTTTTCTTAATGATTTAGTATTATACATTCTAAGACCACAATGATAATCTTTAACAGGTGTTCTAAAGAACATATTAGCAAATCCTGATAAGAATCTAACGCCAATTTTATGAGATAATGGCATGGCCTTCTTTTTGATTCCACCCATGAAACGATTACCAACAACTAAATCATAACCATCTCTAACTTTTTCGATAAAATCTTCTAAGTTACTAAAATCATAACTTCCATCACAGTCTCCCATGACACAATATTTTCCTTTAGCATGTTTTGTTCCATTAATTAGTGCGTTTCCATAACCTCTATCTTTGCAAATAGAAACTCTTACTCCTAAAGATTTAGCAACCTTAACACTATCATCTTCACTATTATTATCAGATACTAATATTTCCGCATTTAACTTATGTTTTTTTATATAATCTTTTATTTCGTTTATACAAAACGGTAATGTTTTTTCTTCATTCAAACAAGGTAATATAAATGTAAATTCTACCATGACATCCTCCATTTTCAATTATACATTATTCAATATTAAAATCAATTTAATTTACATTTAAAAAGATTAAGTTTAACTTAATCTTTTCTTGTTTATAATATTTTTTTATCTTTTAATTCTTTTAAAGTTTTAGAATCCCAACTAGAAGCTTGAACTTCAGATAAATGTTTCTTTCCAAGTAATAACATAAGAATTCTTGTTATACCTATACCACCACCAATACTATATGGTATTTCTTCTTTAATAATACTTTGATGATACGGTAAACTTATTCTATCTTGACATCCTGATTTCTCTAATTGACTAATTAATGAATCTTTATCTACTCTAATACCCATTGAAGTTAATTCCATTGCTTTATCAATAGCTTTATCATATACTAGCCAGTCACCATCAAGGCTCCAATCATCATAATCAGGGCTTCGTAAATCATGAACAAAACCGGATTTTAATTTATCACCTATTCCTATTATGAAGACAGCTCCTTTTTCTTTAGTAATTAATTCTTCTCTTTCTTTTGAAGTTTTATCAGGATACTTATCTTCAAGTTCTTGACTAGTAATAAAATAAATACTTTTTGGTAAATCTAGCGAAATAAACTTATATTTCTTTTTTAAATATAATAATGTTTGTCTTAAAGATTTATATATCTTTTTTACAGTTTCACATAAGTAATCAATTGTTCGATCTTCCTTACTTATTACTTTTTCCCAGTCCCATTGTTCTACATACATTGAATGAATGGAATCAATATCTTCATCTCGTCTAATTGCTTTCATATCTGTAAGAAGCCCTGTATGAATTGGAAATTGATAACGACCTAGGGCATCCCTTTTCCATTTAGCAAGAGAATGTACTATTTCAAACTTTTCACCTTCTTTAATAAAACTTACACTTTTTTCTTTACCTGATAATTCATCTTGTAACCCCGTATCACTTCTTACAAATAATGGGGATTGCACTTTAGTAAGTGATAATCTTACTTCTAATTGTTTTTCAAAATATTTTTTGATTTCATCAATTATTTTAATTGTTTCTAAATAACTTAATTCTTTTTTCATTTTAATTACCTTCTTTCTTTATTTATTTTTTATAAATAAATAGATTATTGTAGGTAGTCTCTATTTTATTTATGTTTATAAAATAGATATAAAATGAAATATAAAATATCTACTTTATAATTTGTCTAATTTATTATTACCATTATTATCATCTTCCATATAAATCACCTCACTATATATAAAAATACCCGTATCATCCTACAATAAGGACGAATACGGGTATCCGTGGTGCCACCTTAATTTATTACATAAAAACCATTTATATAAATAAATGGTTTGTTTCGTAATCTCTTTATTCAGTTCTAACAAACCTAGGAATAAGATAACGGATTCCTATCCGGACTAGTCTACTCATTTCTTTTCGGTAGTCTGCTCAGAAGTGTTCTTTCACTAAACGTTATTATTAGTTCACACTATACCTAACTCACTCGAATAACTAATTTAGTTACTTTTCTTCATCAATGCAATATAAATTATATCATAAAATGGGATAATAGTCAAAATGAACTATTTAAATATTCTTTTAATATTGGAAGAACATCAATGTGTTTTTCAAAGAAAATATTATTTTTAATCATATCTTCTATTTCATTTATTTTAACCCACTTAACTTCATCAACTTCTTCAATTTGAAGTTTTAAAGATAATTTATCATTATTACATCCATAAACATAATAATCAAAAAATGTATTATTACCTTTTATCGTTTTTATTAACTTTGGTCTTTCTATCTTTAATCCTATCTCTTCATACGTTTCAGATACTATTCCTTCTATACTACTTTCTCCTTTTTTAGGATGTCCAGTAATAAACGCATATTTACCACCTTTATCTTTACTTCTTTTCTCGATTAATACTTCATTATCTTTTAACAAAAATAAAGTAACGACTAATATAAAGCGATTATTGGGAATATTATCATTTTTATAAATCCATTCATTTGTTATTTCTTTATTTTCATCATATAAATCTCTTTTTTCCATATATTATTTCCTCTTTTGAAATATAAATGAGTCTACACTTCGATGATCATCTAATATAATACTATTATTTTCATAAATATTAAATCTTGTATATGTATCAATTTCAATTTTATTTTCATCATATATGTTATAAATACCTTTTCCTATTTTAAATAATTGATAAATGGCATCTCTTATTTCATCTATTTTGATATTTTGAAAATTATGAATTATTGGTACTTTACTTAAAAAATCATATTCAAGTGATAAAGATACTGGCCAATCACGTGGTCTTAATATATTCATTTTAGCTACTAACTCTTTTGTAACTTTCTGAATTTCAATTTTAATACTTGGTTTATCATAACTATTATATACAGCAATTGTACCAATATACACAGGGTTAAAATATGAATTATCAACACTATGTACTACAAAATCAAGTAAATTATTTTTCTTTTTCTCATTTATTATATAACTAATTACATCTTCTATTTTCGTAATTGTTGCCATTGGTAAATTTAATTCACTACCATATTTATTACAACCACGAACACGAAATAAACAATCAACATCTTTATATTTCTCATATATCAATCGTAAATCACTATCATTTTCAATAAAAGTAGAATTAATTGAATAATCATAAAAATTATCATTTAAAAACTTTAATCCTTCTATCTTTTTCATATTATTATTCCTAACTAATTATTTTAAAATCATTATTACCATACTCAATATATGCATATAAAGATTTAGTTTCTATTTCTTTTTTCATATATGGTAACAAAGTAATTTCTTTTTTAGTTCTTCTCTTTCCTTCTAAATATAATTCTAATGTTACTTCTTCACCTGATTTATTTTCTAATATAATTGTTTTTTTATTATTTAAATTTTCAATAAAACAATTAACTTTCTCAACAAGAAAAATATCATTATCTTTAGTAGAAGATTTTATTATTTTACCATCATCTATTAGATAGAAATTAACTACATATTTACCTGGTATAAATGAATCATCAATTAATATTGGATAATATAAATCTTTTTCATAAAGCTTATTATTACCTCTTATTAAAAGATTATTTTTAAGTTCTAAAATCAATTCATTATTTGGATTAAATAATTCTAAACAATAAGAAATATTCTTATGATTATCTAGTATTCCTTTAAATCCCATATGAAATATTACATATTCACCATTACAAACTTTTCTTGGAAATATTGCCATATAAATATCCTCCTTATAATAAAGTAAGTTAGATAGAAGAACTATCTAACTTAAATTAATTAACCACACATGCAGCAAGTTAGAAGTTTCTTATTCTTTTTAACTTCTTTTACTACTTTTTTAGTATTTTTCATTGATACTTTTCTCCTTGCATATTATTTATTTAAATTATCTAATTATCGATAATTAGATAATTCAAACCTTAATTAATCATCAAGTAAACATAAAGGATCTTCTTCGTATAATGATTTTTTTAATGCTAATGCTGAACCTCGACATCCACCACAAATATATTTATAAGCACATTTTGAGCATTTACCTTTTAAATTATCTTTATAATTTCTTATATTGGTAAAGAACTCATTTTTTAAAATATCATCTAAAGCTTTTGCTTTTATATTATCTGCTGTGACTGGTATATATGAACAAGCTCCTACAAATCCTAAATAGTTAATATAAATATTTTCATCTCCTGCTTGGCAACCAGCATAAATCCTTTTTAAATCATCATTCTCTAGATCAATTCCAAAGATTTCGGGGAATATTGGAATTAAGCAAGGATCTCCTGTTTTAAAAATAATGTTATTTTCTTTACAAACATTTATAACATTTTTTATGATTTCTCGATATTCTTCATTTGAAAGTAACATTTTTTCTTTAGCATTACCAAAAACAATTACTCTTCGAACATTGAATTCACTTGCACCTTTTTTCGCAACTGTTTTTATAACATCATATATATCTTCTTTTGTTTCATTTGATAAAGTATATTTAATGGCAAATTTAATCTTATTTGCTTTTAACATATCTAATGTTTCCATAACTTTATCAAATGTACCAGGAACTTGTCTAAACTCATCATGAACCTTTTTCATTCCATCTAAACTAATTGATAAAATAAGATTTTTATATTTCTTTAATATTTTGCATTTTTCTTCTGTTAACAAAGTTCCATTTGTGGTTATAACAAGTTTTTTAAATGATTTTGCATAATCTATTAATTCAAAAATATCTTTTCTAATAAAGGGTTCTCCACCTGATAATATTAATTGTTTTACTCCTAAATATTTTAATTGCGATATTAATTCTTTTCCTTCTTTTAAAGATAGTTGCGTAAGATCATTCTTTTTCCATACTCTGCAATGCTTACAATTTAAATTACATTGGTTATTAACATCCCATTGAGCTAAATAAGCCATACTTCCCTCCAAAACGAATAAATTACAATTTTAATATATTTAATATACTTAAATTTATCCAATACTATTTTTTTATAAACACTATAGATTATTTTTATAACAAAAAAAAACTAGATTTCTCTAGTCTTTATTTTCTTTCTAACATTTTATCATATTGTTTATATAAATATTGAACACCATTTTCAAGTCTAAAATAATGAACAACATAAAAGATTAAGAATATTACAATAATTAAAGCGATTGCAAAAAATATATAATAGATAAAACCAAATGACATAAAAATAATAAATAATAAAGCATAAAATAATGTTACTAATAAATGAATTAATCTTTCATGTTGAAAAAATTGGATTTTAATAAGATGTTTTTTAATATCATCTTCATCAAACTTTTCTTTGTTATTTAATAAATTATCAATCTCTTTTATGTAATCAAATAAATATTTTTTCATATTATACCTCATATACTCTCTTATATTATACCATAACAAAAAAGTAGATTACGTCCTTTTGCATCTACTTTTTTATAACATTTTGATTTTTTTATCTACATACTCTTCCTGGTGCACGATAATAATCTTTCGTTGGAGTACCAGCTTCTTTATAATTTACGCCATTTCTTTTTCCGGAGATAAAAGTACCATATTCAAAATATAGATCACAAATTTTATTTTCATATTCATCTGTAGCATTTGTAAACCTAATAGTTTTAACACCATTCTTATCCCCTTTTTTGCATAAATCAACTGGTCTTTGATTTGGTTTCATGACATTTGACGTATCACTATCATAAAAATTGTTTTTATTGAAATCATATACAATAGAACCTTTTATTTTAGCTATTTTACCATTATTATCAGCTATTAAATTTCCATAATTCTCTATTCTTGCATTACCAGTCAAATAAAGTTTAGAATCATAATAATATTGCATATAACACATAGCGCTTAGATTCTCATTTCCATGTGGTCTAACACTATCATAAGTATTTGATATTACAACATTTTTTGGTTCTATATAATCAATAAATGGTGTATATGCAGCTGGGGTTGCACCATGATGTCCCATTTTATATACATCGATTGTAGAAATACCTTTTTTCGATAATTTCTCAGCAATTCGATATTCATCACCTTCCCCCATATCACCAGTAATTAATACTCTCTTTCCTTTATATGTGATTAATGCTCCTATCGAATTTCTATTTTCATCAGTTAATTTTTTTTCTTTAGATTCATCTGAATAATATCCGTCTGGAAATTTATTTTCTAAGATTAGTACTTCCATATCACCTATTTTAATCTTTATATCATCTTTCTTATTGGTTACATAAATCATGTTATTATCATTACCAATCGTATCTCTCATATTTACTAACATGTCGCAATATAGTTTTTTATAAGCAGAATTATTTTTTGTTAGTTCTGCTGGTTTATTAAAATAAAACTTCGTATTTTTATCAACATATCCTTCGCTAATAATATCATATAGTCCACCTACATGATCACTATGCCAATGAGTTAACATAACAAATTTTAATTTTCTACCATTTAAGATATTACCAATGTAATAATATGCATATTCAGGATCAGTTTCATTTTGAGAGTCATATCCAGCATCAATTAAACCAAACTCTCCCTTACTCTCAATTAGTGTTGCATCTCCTCTTCCAACATCAATAAAATGAATCTTATTATTTTGATCATTATATTTCTTAGCAGGTTCACTTTCTACTTTTATTGTTTTTGCACTTTTTTTACAATCGTTATATTCCTTTTCGAGGTCAAAACTGCCGTCACCGATTTTTCCTTCTTTACTTTCTACATCGTTAATAATAAATTGTTTTCTTTCCTTATTTACTGATACATCTATTGATGTTACCGTCACTCTTATCATTCCTTGATAGCCATCTTTTGTTTTAGCTGTTATGATAGCATCTCCTAATAAGACTGTATTTATATAATCTTCACCATTATTATATGCTGTTACTCTTCCGTTTTTATCCACTTGAACAAGAATTGTATTACTACTTGTCCAGGTGATTTTTTTATTTTGTTCTTCGGAAGGTAAAATAGCTTTTAAATCTACATAATTTCCATTACCATATTTCAAATATACCCGTGATGGTTCAATTTTAATCGTCTTATTTTGGTTAGAATTATTAGAAGATGGTGGTTCATTATAATAATCATTTTTTATTTTTTCCCATCTTGCATATAAAACCAACTTGTCGTCTTTAATACCATATTGGCCATTAATATAATTCCAAGTTCCGCTCCAATTTGTCCATTTATATCCATCATCTTTTCCATTCTCGTTTGTTGTCCAGCCAACAAATTCATAATTATCTTTGATAAATCCATCTTGATTATTATTAATCAAACATGGTTCTCCTATCCAACATATTTGGCTTAGAACGTTACCACTTGTTGCTCCATTACCATAATAAATAATTTCATACTTATCTTTTCTATCCCATCTTGCATACAAGTGTAATTCATTTTTATCTATGCCATACTGCCCATCTGAATACCTCCATGTTCCGCTCCAATTTGTCCAATTATAGCCATCATCTTTTCCATTATTATTCGTTGTCCAGCCAACAAAAGAATAACCAATTTTTACAAATTTAGAACTTTTAATTGAACACAATTCCCCATTAGTGCAAACTTGATGAGAGGTAAATCCAGCATTTGCACCATTTCCATGATAAATAATTATAAATTTATTTTTTTCTTTTTTAGCCCACATCGCATATAGTATTAATTGATTGTTCTTAATACCATATTGTCCATTGATATATTTCCATGTTCCACCCCATTCGGTCCAGCCAAAGCCATCATCTTGTCCATTACTTTTGGTTGTCCAGCCAACAAAAACATACCCATCTCTTTGAAAGCTATTATTCTTTATTTGGCATTGTTTGTTAGTATTACACTCATGACTTTTGACTTGTCCTTTAACGTTTTTATTACCGCCATTATATATTATTTCATAGGTATTATTATTACTTAAAGAAGATATCTTTGGATCATGATTTTTTTCATCATTATTTAACCTTTCTCTTATTAATATCATCGATATTGCAATTCCAATTAATAACACTATAAGTATAAATCGTTTCATATAAATCTTCTTTTTCATTTATTCCTCTATCTTACAACTCAATTATATATTAAAAAGAGTAGTCAATCAATTATTATAAAATCTACATTTTTGTTTTTACTGGGTATTTACCTGTAAAACATCCACGACATATTTTAAGTTTATTAACAAGTTCTGGTAGTCTTTCTACTCTTAAATATTCAAGACTATCAGCTCCTATTATCTTACATATTTCTTCTTTTGTATGATTATACGTAATTAATTCTTCTTTTTTAGGAACATCTATTCCAAAGAAACATGGACATATAAATGGTGGTGAACTAATTCGCATATGTATTTCTTTAGCTCCTGCTTCTCTTAATAAATTAATTATTTCTCTACTTGTTGTACCACGTACAATAGAGTCATCTATTAAAACAATTCTTTTATCTTTAACAACTTCTTTTAAGACATTCAACTTTATTTTAACCGCGATTGTTCTTTCACTTTGTTCAGGTTTTATAAAAGTTCTACCAATATAACTATTCTTAACAAAAGCATCTGCATAGGGAATTTTAGCTTTTTTTGCAAAACCTTTAGCTCCTGTATTACCTGAATTAGGTACACCTACTACCAAGTCAGCATCTACATAAGAATCTTTTGCTAAGAATTCACCAGCTTTAAACCTTGCATTATAGACACTAACATTATCAATATAACTATCTTCACGAGAAAAATATATATATTCAAAAATACATCTTCCTCTTTTAGATTCAGTAATGACATTATCTTTTACTGATGATATACCATCCTTTGTTATGGTTACGATTTCTCCTGGTTCAACATCACGAACATATGTTGCTCCAATAGTATCAAAAGCACATGTTTCACTTGATAAAATATAAGAATTATCTAATTTACCAATTGCTAATGGTTTAAAGCCATGAGGATCTCTTACACCAATAAGTTTTTTAGGAGATGCTATTACTAAAGAATAAGCTCCTTTTATTATTTTCATCGTCTTAGAAATTGCTTCTTCAATACTTTTTGATCTAACTCTTTCTCTAGCAATAAAATAAGCGATTACTTCAGAATCAATTGTAGTATGAAAAATAGCTCCATTTTTTTGCAATCTTTCTCTTAATTCATTAGTATTAACTAAATTACCATTATGAGCTACAGCTAATGTTCCTTTAATATAATTAAGTGCTAGGGGTTGGGCATTTTCTTTAACACTTTCCCCTGTTGTTGAATATCTAACATGTCCTATACCTAAATTACCTTCTAAGGACTTAATAATATCTTTATTAAAGACTTGGCTTACTAATCCCATATCTTTATAACATACAATATTTTTTTCATTTATATTGGTATTACTAACAGCGATACCACAACTTTCTTGACCACGATGTTGAAGAGCAAGTAATCCATAATAAATAATATTACTTACATTCTTTCCATCCAAATCATATATTCCAAATACCCCACATGCTTCTTTTATCTCACTATTTTTCATACATCATCCTATTTTTAAAATAATATAATAAGTATAATTTATATAATCATGATTTTCAACAAATTTCATACTTATTTCAAAAAAAACAAAAAACTAATTTTATTTAGCTTTTTGTTTTCCATCTCGAAGTTGATCACGAATTGGCTTATACATCTCTTTTAAATGTGCATAAATGGGAGTAACTAAGTTTGATAGTATAATTTTATCTTCAAGCAATCTATCTTCCCCATATACTATGGCTTCAAGAAGAGCTTGATCTTTTGGCTTTATTCCCATTGCTAAAAGATAATATTCATCATAAGTATATCCATCACATGCATATAATTTTTCTCCATTATGTAAACAATAGATATTTAAACCTAAACTATTACATTTCATTAAATACCTTATTACATCATCAATTGTATTTAACTCCATAGCCTCTTGTTCACTAACTAAAACAGCGTCTTCTCTTTTCATATAATCTCCCTCTTCAATATCATTGTATCAAATTATTATTAACTTTAAAATATTACTTAACATTTTACAAAAAAGACTAGATTACTCTAGTCTATCTTTTATTTTTCTTTTTACCGTTTAATATTATAACGATTAATGATACTATTGCTAATAATTCAAGTACCGAAATAACAATCCAAATGGTGTTATTTTCTTTTTTAACTTCATCTTCTTTTGGTTCAAGAATTGGATCTTTAGCTAAAGGAATTTCTTCTTTCTTTTCTTCTTCACCAATTTTATAAACATTAAATAAATATTCGTTAGCATCACCATTTTCAGCTGTAATAATTACTTTTACAACATTTAATCCAGGTTTTAAATCAGTATTATTTTCAATAGAAACTAAAGCTTTACTGTCATTTGTTTTTATATCAAATTCTACTTCATTAACATCTTCATCAACTAAAACATTATATTTTTTAGTATCACTACTAAATTTAATATCATAATTAGCTACATTTATAGATTTAACAGTATTATCTGTACTTAATTTTCCATAATTACCATCTTCATCTTGTCTAGCAATTTTTAATACATATGTTTTTGTAGATTCATTTTCAGCTTTAACGACAATTTTAAATTCATTAACATAATCATTTAAGGTTTTTTTACCAATACCAGATACACTAGCACGAGAATCTTCTGCAATAGCACTTATATTTATTTCATTAACATTATGATCTAATTTTACTAAATAACTTAATGTACTTTTATTAAAATCAAATGTACCAATATCAATCGTTAATGATTTTAAATAATTATTACTACTTCTTGGATCTGGTTTATTAACAATAATTGTATATGTTTTTTTAGAACCATTTTCTGCTGTTACTGTAACATTAAAAGTGTTTTTTCCATAATGAAGAGTTTTTGTTCCTGTTCCTGATATACTAGCTTTTGAATCTTCTGCTATTGCACTAATAGATATACTCTTATCTGAATTATCTTTCAAAGTATAATATGTTTTAGAACTTGAAAATCCTGGTACGGTTGTTCCATTTACTTTTAAACTAGATAAGGTATTAACACCAGATTTTGGTTTAGTAACTGTAACGGTTTTTGTTAAGTTAACATCTTTGGTACCACCAGAACCACTAGTAATATCGCCTGTTACTTTAAAAGTAATTGTTCCTTCACTTGTTGCTTTACAAGATAAAGAGAATTTCTTTGTTGTACTTTTACCATTAGAAGTAACATCAGCTTCTTTTTTAGAACAACTTGCGGCACCAGTACCTGTTATTTTAACATTCCATGCAGCTGTATCACTTAATGTTACTGTTACATTAACTGATTTACCTTTTTCAACAGAACTTTTATCAGTACTAATTGTTGCATTAGGGGCTGCTAAAACAACTTGTGGTAAAAATAATATCATTGCAATTATTAAATATAATTTTTTCTTCATCTTAAACTCCTTTTTGACTTAATTTATAGTCACCTAATAAATATTGTCTTAATCTTAATAAATCAAGAGATTTAATATCATTAGAACTATCAATCATACCAGCTTTTTTATATGCTCCTGATAGACTATTTACTTCTAACAAATAATTTCTCATTTGAAGTAGATCAGAAGAATTAATCTTACCATCACCACTTAAATCCCCTTTTATTACAACAGTATAACTTTCATTACCTCTTTTAATTATTGTTCCTGTTGATATAATTGTTGTCTTCGTATCAAAAGTTATATCTTTTCCTAATTTATTGTTAATATTTACAATCGTATCACCTAAAGTGAAATTATAAACGTAATTATCAATTACATCATAACCGTTTTTTATTAATATTTCTTTTAAAGTAGTTGTTGTCTGGGTTTCATTTTTAATCCATAAGGCAACTAAAGTAATATTACTTGTTACTGGTGTATTAAAATCATATTTCTTGTTATTTAATTGCCATTCTTTAAAGGTATATCCAACTCTTGTTGGATTATTAGGTTTAGTAACTTTGCCATTATTAACAATCGTTTGTGATTGAACACTACTACCACCATTAGAATTGAAACTAACAACAAATTTTAATTCTTTAACAGTAACTGTATAAGTTGCTGATTTACCACCATAAGATACCGTAATTGTTTGCGTACCCAACTTATTTGGATTATAACCAGTTACTTTAACATCACTTGAGGTCATTGGTATATTCTGAGTAGTACCATCATTATAAAGAACGGTTATTACACCACCAGTTAAATCTAAAGCTTCTCCCTGCTTATATTCTTTTTTCGTTGGAAATACTACTTTTTGCCATGATGCAACTTGCTTTACCGATACATTAAATGACGTTGTTTTTCCATCATATGATATGGTTATTTTTTGAGTATTATTATTTACTTGCGCAATGGAAACAATATCGATATCAACCGAAGTCATTGGAACAATTTTAGTTCCACCACCTTCGAAGATAACTTTTATTTGGCCACCTGTTAAATCAACAGCATCGCCACTACTATAAATAACTTTATTTGGTAGTTTATCAACTTCGATACTACTAATATCATTTATATATACATTAAAGTTTGCAACTGCTCCATCATAAGTAATAGTAATATTTTGATTACCTGCTTTAGTCTGATTATATCCAATAACTCTAACTAAATTAGAGGCCATAGATACACTTGTTTCAGGATCATTTCCATATTTTACTTTTAATGTTCCACCTGTTAAATCAAGTTTCTCACCTTTATTAAATGTCGTTTTATTAGGTAATTTTGTTACACTAACATTTGGTATATCTTTCTTTGCTGTTAAAACAAATACTGGAAATTCATAATCAATTTTATTCCATTCCTCATTAGTAAAACCATTTGAGTTATACATATTACCAATAATCGTTTCATTATTACTATCTTTACTATCAGAGAAACCACATTTACGATTTTCACATTCAAATTCAAAGACAACAGCAAAACTATTACCAGTTAAAGCAATTGGTTCATTTAAAGTCACATTTGTTTTAAAACCACCAATAATTGATGACACTCTTCCTAAATAAATCATTTTATCTTTATCAAAACTATCATCAATAGGATTTATATAATAACGAATTTTATCAGTTGAATCATGATCATAATATGTACCTAATAGAGCTGTAATATGACTTAGATATTCAGTATCAGTACCTTTAGTAAACTTTAATCCATAGCTTTTAAATAATCTTGTTGATGTTGTTGAATGTAATATACCTGTTGTTACAAACATCTTTTGGGCATATGTATAAGTCTTATAATCTCTAGCTAATGATACATCAATTGCACCAATTAATTGTTCTAAATATCCATAACTATCATAAGAAATGTAGAAATATCCATCATCACCCCAAGAGTTTCCCCATGAGTTTAAAACAATAAAAGCACCATCATGTTCTGGTTTTACTAAGAAATTATTTTTAGAATAATTATCATCCCAACCGACAATACTAACAGCATGTCCGCCACCCATACCTGTTAAACCACTCTTATAATAATAAGCAGCTGTAGCTTCGTTATAAGTATTAGCTCCATTAGGACTTCCAATAGCAGTTCTTAAAGAACCATATTTCATTAAATGAATCTTAATTATCTTAAGCCATTTATTTCTTGTCGTTTCATTAGTTAAATTATTTTTATCAATATTTGGAAAAGCAATCGAACTATTAAGTTTAAGAACAGGCTCGATATTTCTAAAATTATTATATTCGGAATCTGTATAATTCTTTAATGGAATATCATACTCCGTAGCTCCACCAAAAGTTTCAAGGAAAGTATATATTTGATCGATTGCTACACCATCACCACTTGAATAACTTTCATTATTATTTGATGAATTAGCATTAAAGATATTAGGTAATATACCCATAATACGAGATTGACCATACATATATTTAGATAACATATAATCAATATATCTTTCAGATAAATTAATTAATCTTCCTGTCTTCAAAGCATAATTAGTCTCAATAGATTTTAGTGATGCAAAAGCTTCACATAAATTTAAAACTAATTGGTTTTCAGCAGAAAGATTAATATTATATTGACTATTCAATTTGCTTTTTAAACTAAAACTACTTGGAACACTTGTATTATCAGGATTATATAGTTTATTTACATCTTCACTATTATAATCATCAATTGATAAAACAAAGTTCTTATTATCTTCATAAGGTAAATCAGTATCTGTATATCCATAACAGTCTTCAATATGAAAAGGAATTACAATAATTACTAAAATAAACATAATAAATCTTGATATGTTCTTTTTCATATACTACCTCTACTCTAGTATAAGTATACACTAAATAGGTAATTTATTTCTATAAAACGAGGCAAAAGACTTTTGTTTATTTACAGTCGTTTACAATTTATTTACAAATACATTTACACTTATAATCAAAGTAAAAAGACTAGGTTTTATTGCGGTCAACTAAAAGTAGACAAATTTATAAAAAGACACTTTAAAATCCTGATTCAATTTTATATTGAATTGGGGTTTTATAATTTAATGCATAACTAGGTCTTTCATTATTATAATAATCAATATATAATTTAATTAGATTTGGAACGTCATTGGAATGTTTTAAATCGAAGTCTATAAACAATTCTTCTTTAATCCAACCATTTAATGATTCATTTACTGGATTATCTGTAGGTGTGCCAGCTCGACTCATTGAATGTTGAATATTAAATTCATTAAGAAGATTGTTATATGGTTTAGAAGAATAAATAGAACCTTGATCGGTGTGTAAAATGATAGGTTCATCAATTTGTTCTTCTTTTATTTTGTTTAAAACTTGATTTAACCCATCAAAATAAGATTTTCTATCTCCCTTTCTAGAAGACAGTCCATAACCAACAATTTCTTTATTCCAAGCATCAAAATACAATGTTAATTCATAATAAACACCTTTCGCCCAAAATGCAGTCATATCTGAAACAATGACTTCAAAAGGTCTAGTTAGATATTTCCATCCATTCCAAACTAGATTACTAAATGTTTCATGTTCTTCATCCGGTTTTTTCCACCTATAATGTTTACCTTCATATCTTATATTTTCATATTTACATAATCTATGAACATAATTATCTTTATAAACAACACCATATTTATTTCTTATATGAGTATTAATCCATCGATATCCATGTGACTTATGTTTATTATGGATTTTCTTAATTAATTCTAAGTCGCTTTGTCTCGTTATCTCTTTTATACTTGGATGAAGTTTTCTATATTTCCATTTATAGTATCCTGATCTACTAATAGACATATATTCGCACAATAAGCTAATTGAATATTTACTTTTATATTCATCAACTATTTCATATTCTTTTCGAATGTAGTAACGAATTCCTTTTCGGCACCAACTCCTTTCACCATGTAACCTTTTTTTAATCTTGCAATCTCTATATCTTTCTTTAATAATTCAAGTTCTAATTCTTCAATTCTATTTTTAGGTTTTCTTAAATGAATTCCTATATTATTTTGCTCATTTATATGATGCTTTAAACCGTCAATTCCTTCTTTTTTATATTTGTTTAACCAAACATAAAAGTGTTGTCTTGTAAAATCGTATTCTTTTGATAATTTAATTGGGCTTTCACCGTTTAAATATCTTTTAATAATAAATTCTTTTGTTTTTGCTGATAACATCGTTTTCTTTTTTCTCATATTAATACCTCCAATTTTATAATAACAAAAAAATGTAAACAGTGTCTTTTTCACTGTCTACATTTAATGTACCACTTTATTTTCTAGTCTTTTTAATAGTAGTTATTATAATTAATATTATTATTATTTTTCTTTTTGTTAATAATCATAATTACTATTACAATTATTAATACAATTATAATTCCTAATAATATGAATACAATTGTATTATTATTTTCTTGGTCACCTGAAGGATCAACAATTACATCTTTTGGTATACGATCGTCATCATCTTTGGGAGGTGTTGGATCATCTTCCTTTGGTGGAGTTTGATCATCTTCCTTTGGCGGATCTTGTTTATCATCAACAGGAGGCTTTGGAGTATCAGTTCCACTGGTTCCTTTAACAACAACATCTTTTTTCAACGATATCTCTTTTGTTTCTGCTGATTCACTAGTAATATCACCGGTTACTTTAATATTTATTGTTCCTTCACTTGTTGCTTTACAAGATAAAGATATTTTTTTAGTTGTATTACTGGCATCACTTGTTACATCAGCTTCTCTTTTAGAACAACTAGAAGCTCCACTACCAACAATATTAATATTCCATGCTGCTGTATCTGTTAATGTTACAGTTACTGTAACCGTTTCTCCCTTTTTAATATTGTCTTTAGACGTTTTAATAGTTGCATTAGGGGATGCCAAAACAATTACTGGTAATAAGAAGATTATTAATAATACATAATATTTTTTCATTTTATCTCTCCTTTAACTTATTTTATACTTTCCTAGTAAGTATTGACGAAGTCTTAATAAATCAAGTGATTTTATATCATTAGTACTACTAATTTTTCCAGCTTGTTTATAAGCCCCTGTTAACTGCTTTTTGCCAATTAAATATGATTTCATAAATAGTAAGTCAGAAGAATTTATCTTACCATCACCACTTAAATCTCCTTTAATTACGGCAGTATAACTTTCATTATCTTTCTTTAAAATTGTTCCTGTTGAAATAGTTGATGTATTTGCTGTAATTGTAATATCATTACCTATCTTTTTCTTAATATCAGTAATTGTATCACCAACTTTAAAATTATATACATAACCATTTGATACATTATAACCATTTTTCTTTAAAATATCACTTAATTTAGTTACTACTGCTTCACTTGGTTTTTTTATTGTAACAACCGTCATAAAGCCTTCACTATCAAGATTAAGGGTTTTCTTAACATCACTAATATTAGGTCCCATATAAACACTAATCTTAATTGTATTATCATTATCATAATTTAAATTCTTTAAAGCGTTTAATATCTTAGTATCATTAAGATTATAATAAAGAGAATAAAAATTAGTTTGATTTGGTGCAATATAATATTTAGAATTATTAATTTGAATTTTAATCTTTTCAATCATGTAATTAGTTATAATAGTTCCTCTTAATTTATAATCTTTCTTTAAATAATTATATAAATTATCACTACTATTCTTTTTTTCAAAAACAAAGTTAACTTTTGGTTTTTCAATTGTTTTTTCACTTGTTACTCTATCTAATGATTTATATCGATATGGTAAATACATTTGATTATCAGAATCAAGTTCTATTTTAGAATCATTAGATAATTTTATATCACTAAGATATAAACTATTAAACATATATTTTTTATTTAATCGGAAATTAACTTCTTTTTTGTTACCTTTTGTATACAAGTCATCAATATTTGTTACATCGGTAAATGTTTTATCAGGAGTCATTGTCCAACGAGCATCTTTTTGATTAATGTGCGTTTTAACTTCGAAGTCATTTTCAGCCATATTAATATGTCTACCACGAGTTTCTGAAATGATTACATAGCTTTTAGAACCATCTATCGTTGAACCATTCTTTTTACAAAAATCTGTTTGATAATTATTCGTCTTAAATCTTTTATCAACACATTCAACATATGAATAACCTGTTACCATTCTTACATGACCATCTGTTATAAGAGCATCTCCTGGTCTTAATAATCCATAACCATTAAAGATTTGTTCTTTGCTATAAGTCTTTTTAATATAAGATGTATAGGCATTTCTTAAAGTAGATGTTCCAATATTTGTATTTTTAGAAATAGTACCATTCTTTCTCAAATTTTCTTCTATTTTAGCATAATCAATATTCATATTACCTAATAATCTAACTTGGGGATTAGATAAATATCTAGATGAACCAGCTAAACTATCAACATATGGTAATTCTTTGCCAATCGCAGAAAATGTTGAAGAACTACAATCAACTCCAACAAAATAACTAGATAATTTATTTGGAATATAATTATGGGTTGATACTTCAGTTTTCCTTTTATCGTTTGAAGTATCACGACCACTTGGTTCATAAACCCGTAATGGAGATAATGTTGTTTTACCTTTACTAAAAGTTTCTCCTTTAGACGTCTTTTCCGTATTTAAATATTTAGTAGCAAATTTATATTCTACAAGGCCACTATTTTTATTTTTTCCAGTGTGAGATAAGAAAGATGAAATTGTACCATCAACTTGATTTACATAAGCAAGGCCATAATATACTTTTCCATTATTATATTGTCTTGGTTCTCCTGTACATAAAGAACAATAATATAATAAGTTTCGATCAGTACTTACTCCCCATTTGATAGTAGCAACTGTAGCCATATTATTTGTCACATTTTGGCGAACAACTGTCGCTGATTTAGATGAATCTTTAAGGGTAATATATTTTTTATCACTTTTATATTTATCTTGATAAGCTGTTATAGATAATGAATACATTTTAAATAAGCCTGCGTATGATGGACCATTTGGATACCTATTTTGAACAGGATAATTTTCGTACGGATATATTCTTATTTTACTAACACTAACACCTTTTGGAACTTTCGATATTAAATTGTCTGATACAATTCTATATTGATTTAAATAATATTCAGTTTTATCTTTAGAATAATATATTCTTTTAATTAATTCATAATTATCTAATTTATATGGTCCATATTTTTTATTATTCACATCATAAATATAATATGTAATAGAATTTTGAGCGGTTAAACTTACATCATCTTTTTCAAAACCATAATCGATTACACAACGTAAGTCATTATAATCATCTTTTTTAACATTTGAACTCTTTATATCAATATCAATGAAAATCTTATCTCCTGATTTTAGAGTATTACTTTGAAGTAATTTTTTATCTTTATATAATTGATATCTATTACTTATATAAAAATATCGATATTTATTATTATCAGTTACATCAACACCTTCTATACTATGTTTAAAAGATGAATTAGACATATTAAATAAAGTCCAAGAAGGATAATCTTGTCCTTTTACTTTATTTGATAAATTATCAGTAAAATACTTAGTATTATTACATGTATTTTCTGTTTGTTTTAAAATAGTATCATTTTTATTGTAATAGCTATGAACACCTATTTTAATTGTTTCTTTTTTTACACTATTACATATACCATTAGCATTTTTAGAATCATATATAACTTTTGATGCTTTAACAATCATTATATTCATAAAAAATATTAAGATCGACATTACCAATAAATTTAGTGTTTTTTTCATACTACTCACCTTTTATTCTATCGATTCTTTTGTTCTTTATTTGTTATTTTATTATACATGCTTTGAGAATAAACAACATCTCCACCTATTAGTTTAAATCTTCTTGTTTCCATTCCATTAAAAGTTTTAGTTGATAACACAACATAATAAGGAATTGACATTATTTGTATTCCAGTAACATTATCGAAACATGAATTAAAACTATCATCACTATACACATTTTCACTATCAATAGGAGCTTGATGAGTTGCTTCTTCATTATTACACATAAAAGAATCTATCAAAGTTTTAATATCACAAGATCTAATTCCTAAATCATACATTGCCTTC
>JAEEGG010010951.1_pt1 | contig 19906 bp, 10 predicted proteins | sample 9134161 | NCBI WGS metagenome assembly JAEEGG01 (sample SAMN16246543, study PRJNA631951) | gut metagenome | biome: gut microbiome; feature: rumen; material: CR-attached | host: Bos | place: Iran: Karaj | collected 2018-10 | reverse complement strand
ACAGAAGAGCTAACTGCAATTTCTGTTGATATGAAAGAAATGAAGGAATCAGTAGAAAATGCTAATTCTGAAATAGAGAGAGTTAACAATCAGAGCGGCAAAGGAGGAAACACGGCATCTTTCATTAGAAGTGTGTGCAGAAAGCTCTCTGTCAGTATTAATGGTTTTTCAAACAAGTTTAGTGAGAGAATTGCTAAAATTGATAATTGTTGGTCAAGTATTGAGAATGGTTTTCTTGCGTTATTAGAGGACAAACATATACAATCAAAAACAAATATGGAAGCTATGAAATCCAATATAACCGCACTGGAAAGTTTGCTTGATGAAATAGACACTTCGGATACAGCATTGGATGGGTTTAAAACATCTATGGAAAATTGTCTAGGAATAGAAAGGAAACTTACGCAAGCGATAACTAATCTAATTGCAAAAACCGAGGAGTATCTATCTGTTACGGATAGAATGTCATCCTCGATAGAAAGAATATGTTCTCGTAGTGAAATAGTATTTAAAGAACTGGAAATATAATTTTCAAATCCTCTATTAGTTTTTAGTTCCTTTATTATCAAAAAATCATTGATTAATCTGTACCAATCAGCCGCAGAATCATGCGGCTGATTTAATATATATCCTTGCCGCCTAAAGTTGGCTCGGGCTTCTGCCCGTTCTTTCGGCTTGCCGAAACAAGACGCCGTAAGGCGATGCTTGGACTCACGGTTAAGGGAGTTATTACGGTGATTGTTCCCCCATAAAACGAAAGCCGCTCGGCGTTGCCGTGCAGTTTGAACTGCCGCAACGGGCGCGGCTTTATCCTGCTTGTATATCGATACCGCCCTAAAATAAAACTGAAAGCCCGAAACCCCTTGAAAACATTGAATAGTTGAAAAATCCAAAGCCTTCAAAAAATCCCGAAAAGCGTGGCTACGGATGCCGATTTCCCTTGTGGCTCTAAGCGAAACGGACTCTATGAGAGTACATAGCGGAGTGAACCATTATTCACGGGAGTAAATCTGACTGTTTTCGAACGCCCGAAAAGCCACCTGAAAACTGCCGTGCGATTCTCAATCACCCTGCGTAGAGAGGGTGTAGCGGTTAGAATGTGAATTGCCGATATTCGCACCTCAATACCGAGCCGACAAAGCGTAGCTTTTAATTCAGGGAGTATCGACGGATACTCCCTGATTATTTCGCAGCACGAAATGTCGGCTCGTCAGGGAACGGTGCGCCGAGGTCGTCGCACCCTACGAATGCGAACCTGATCTTTGCCGCACATCCTGTCAAAAAGCTCCCACAAATGCCGCACAATCGTTTTTGATCGCCTCGGCGGTTAGTTTTGCTACCGTGTTTTCATTCGGGCAAAAAACGCCCAAAGAATTGAAACAATAAATTCAATCATTTTGTGTTTGTGAAAAAGATATAAAAGTCCTCCCGAGAATCGAAAGATTCTTCGGAAGGGTTTATATATTATTTATGTGTAAATTATTGCACGGGGGTAGTGCAATTTTTTTCACTATGGAATGACACAAATTAGGCAGGGAATGAACTCACTCCCTGCCTGTCAATGATTATTGAATTGTCAGATGAGATTATTGATTCTCTTGTCGAGATAGAACAGATCAAATGCATCGACCGCCTTGTCGCCGTCATAATCGGCGCAGTAATACTGCTGAGTGATTATTGTGCCGTTGGGATAGTTGTCTTTTATGCCGTCATATTCAGCAGTAAGATAACTCTTATCAAGCAGATTTGCGGGAGAGCTGCTGTCAACCGCTGCACCTGAGATATGCGCTTTTGTCATGGCATAATCGGCAAGGTCGGTATTTCCGTCCTGATTGACATCACCCTTTGCGGTATTAATTGAATAAACATACCTGTCAACCTCTGCCGCATCGAAGCCGTCAACAACTCCATCGCCGTTAAGGTCGGCCTTAAGTTCCTGTATAGTAGTCATGTTGATTTCGCCAACCGATGCGGACAGTATAAACCCGATATCGTTAATGTCCTTTACGCTGTCCTCGTTTATGTCATATTGAGAATGAATAAACATTGTCAATACAGCTGTGTCATCCATGGAATATGTCTTTATACAGTACGGCGTTCCGCCTTCCAAATCGACTGAAAGCGCAAAGTTGCGGTCCGAATCGCTGATATCATCATCACTGGCGAGAAGATTTCCGCTCAGGTCATATACATCAATCGCCGGATTGAAATTACCCGTTGAGTAAAAAATGTATCTGTCATCCTCGGACGGAACGAAGAAATAAGTATTGAACTGCTGTTGCGCAATTTGCACTGAGTTCTCACCGACAGCGAATTTCGGAAGGACTGTTTCGTTGGAATAAGAATTGCCGTTGACCTCAGCTGTCGCCGTAAAAGTAATTTCATTTTCCGTCTGCGAATAGGTGGCATCTGCCGTAAATTCATACTGCGCACCGCAAACCGAACAGTTCAATTTGAATGTAGGCGATTCATAGTTATTCCACCTCCACTGTGTCGCTTCGGTATAACTATGCGCCTCTGTTTCGAACATAGCGTTGCAACGGGAACAGTTCTGCCAATGGTGCGTACTGTTATGGTTGTAGCTTTCGGACATAACATGCCCGAGAGCAGGGATTGTCAACGCCTCAAGCGTGGTTTCGTTCTGTCCTCCGGCATCGGTGAATATTTTGCCGCAGTTGTCAAACGTGCAGACGTAATGAGTTGCACAGCCGTCATGTGTGCAATCTGCTTGGACCTCAGGAACTAAAACAGGAGTGTGAACAAGGCTGTTCGTATAGGTGTTTCCGTGCTTATAAACCGTGCCACCCGTATATTGCGGTACGGCGTCACTCAAATCTCCACATTCAAGATTCTGATACCATACCTGAGTGCCGTCCGTAACACCCTCGTTGAGAAGCCAGGTAACCTCTCCCGTATTGAATTGACTGTACTCCTTTTTTTCGCTGCGTGTTACGGTTCCTTCGTTAACGTAGCACAAACTCACCACGCATCCGTTATTAAAGCCATAACAGTTATCAATAGTACCACCGCTTCTATTGTACACGCAAATTATAGCATCGTTATTGATATAGAATCTGATAGGACCATCGGAAACGCAGCTTTTAACAGTACCGAAGTTTTCATAGACAATACAACTATAATGTTGCCAGCCAAAGTAAATATAGCCGTGGGTACTGCAGTCTCTTACCGTACCGTAATTTACTCCTGCGAATACGCCGACAGACTGTTCGTCACCCATAGCGACGCTGGATATGCTACCGACATAACTGCAGCGTTCAATCAAACCGTAGTTTTCAGCGCACAAAAAGCCGTTTCTGCCATTCAAAAGCGTCACACTTTTCGGGGTAAACTTTAAATCACGAACTACACCGGAATGACCTATTTTTTTGAAGAATCCGTTTGTTATAGCCAAGCCATTTAACGTCGAATTTCCGTTTCCCGAAAACGTACCCTGATAACCGTCTGAGTTTGTGCCTATAGCCAATCTGAGATTATCACGTCCGTCGGGATTGCAGTTAATATCGTTCATAATTACCGCATTGGCCGTAGGATGAGAATTTGCATAATTGCAAAAGTATATAAGCTCATTAACGTTGGTAATCTGATAAGCACCGTTCACATACTCCGGAGTTTCCAGAGCAACGATTTTAGCGTTGGGCGAATTAAAAATCGTACAGCTCGGCGTTGAGCGGATATTGAAAAGATCGCACACATATTCACCGTCTGCAAAACCTAAAATTCTGAAACTGCTGTTAACCGTACCGTTAACGGAGCCGGAATACACTATAACGTTTGTACCATTAATGCCCTCACTGTTAAGAGTTCCGAAGCTTGTATAGATCTTTGACGGGGCCTCCGTTACGACACCGTCGAATTGAACGGCAACGGAAATCGGCTGTCCGTTGCGATAATTGCCGTCGCATACCTTATAATTGATAATTTCCAGAGGGTTCGTTTTGGCAACGAAAGCTCTGACCTTGAGCGCACTGATTACCCAATCGTCATCATCTTTGCCCGAAGCGTCAAAGCGGAAGGTAATCTCGTTTACCGATGGTGAAAATACAAGAGCATTGGCAGTCTCGTCAATGCTGCCGTAAGCGCTGTTAACCTTCTGATTACAGAAATTGCATGAATTCGTATCATAAGTTTCATACATTCCGTCATTATTGGAATTATAAGGGAATGAATAATATGTGCTGCTGTTGAGATCGTGCTCAAAGCCGCACATATAAAAAGAATTGTTTATGGTGCCGGGATTGCCATCGCTTGCATTGTCATCACAAGTTGACCGATTATCAAGGAGAATCTGAATATACTGATAACCGTCGTTAATCTCATGCATTTCGATAAACGGCTTCATATAAATCTTGGCACCGACAGCTGCCAGATACTCCTGAGGAAATCCCGCTTTGACGAAAAGCGGAGATGTGCTTACATTGAAAAGCTCGCTTTCATCAAATCCTTTATCGGTAACGGTATAGGTATTGCTGCCGCTTATCACATGGATACCTCTATATACGTCAAGATCCTTGATATAAGAGCGTATCGAGGTATGGCTGTCGTTAAGATCGTCAAACGCCTGCGGCTCGCCTGTCTTACTCGCATCAGCAAGTCTGAGTTCGGGACTGAATGTTCCGATATATACCATTTGATATCTCGTGTCTATATTGGCTTCGTACCCGCTCAGAGTCCTTTCGCAGTAAGCAAGCACCTGATTAATGGAGTTATAAACTTCAAAATGGTAACAACGGCGGTTTTCATAAATCTGATAACGGTTGACTGCACTGACGTTTTGCGGATTGTATTCGGAAACCGAAACGGTTTTCACGGTTTCACCGACGGCAAACGTCAGAGTTCCGTTAGCCGCAGCAAAATGCACGCCTGCAAGCGCAGTTTTGGAAACCGTTCTGTAATAGACAGTCTGCGCTATTGAACTATCAGAGCGTGTGATTGTGAACACGTTGCCGTCATTCGTAACTGTGAACTCTATCTCGGTATGCATATCGGTTGCCGATACCGATACCGTAAAAGGCGGTATTAGCGCAAGCATCATTAATATGCTGAGTAAAAATGCGAGTGATTTCTTTACTGTCCTTTTCATTTTTCTTCCTCCCTTGAGGTTTGTGGGAAATCGCTGGGTATAAAAGTCTAAATAATTTCAGCATAATTATACTATAAAATCTGTTTTTCTGTCAACGAAAACGAACATTCCAAAATAACTTTTCACAACTCCTTGACAAAGACTGCAAACAGAGTTAACATCCAACCGAGCCGAGAAAGGAGGAAAGAAAAATGGCGAAGAGAAAGCCGAAAAACCACTACGGCGAAGGGAGTATATTCTACTCCAACGTTAAGCAGAAATGGATGGCTCAGATAAATATCGGCAAGGACGAAAACGGCAAGGTGATTCGTAAATCGGTTACAGCCGAAACTCAGGAAGAAGTCAAAGCCAAGCTCGATGAATTGAAGCTCAGCATATACACCGGCAAGTTTGTCAATGCGAATACGATTACATTTTCACAGCTCGTTAAGCAAATCTACGATGAGAAGTTAGCAATGAATGAGATTCAGCCGCAGACATACTATCGGACAATGGAAACAGTCAAGCTCTGTAAGGAGATTAACGATATCCCCGTTCAGAAGATAGACAGCACAATGATAAAGCAGTTACTCTTGTCGAAGGTCGATTACGCTAACAGCACGATTAAGAAAATGTATATCATTCTTAATCAGTGTTTCAAGGAAGCATTGAAAAGAAAAATCATATCGGACAATCCGATGTTAGATGTACGCAAACCGAAATCCACGAAGAAGACAAAGAAGATTCGGGCACTGACACTTGACGAGCAGAAGAAGCTTGTTGAGATTATACGGAATGAGAATGTACGGTATGCAGAGCAGATGTTAATATCAATGTTCACGGGAATGAGAATGGGAGAGATAAATGCGCTCTCTGTTAATGACCTGAACACGAATTTCAATTTCATCAATATTGACAAGACAATCTCAAAAGGCGAACACGGAGAGGCGTTTGTGAACGATACGGCGAAGACAGAGAACGGCAACAGACAGATACCGATAAATGAAACCGTAAGACCTGTGATTGAAAAGATAATATCCGAATACAAGGCGACGGATGACAATGTACTGTTTCACACATCAGCAGGAACGCTGATAGCCACAAGCGTAGTGAACACGGAGTTTCGCAGAATAGTGAACAGATACAATATTCAGGACAAGACGGTCAAGGGAGATTTATCGCTTCACAGTTTGAGGCACACATACGCCACCCGTTGTATCGAAAGCGGAATGCCGCCGAAGGTGTTACAGCATCTTATGGGACACTCGGACATAAAAGTAACGCTCGATACATACGCAGATGTATTTGACAACTTCCAATCCATAAGCGTTGAGAAAGCAGACAGTTATCTGACAGAGGTTGGCTTGGCGGTGTAACGCAAGCCAGCGATAATAATTTCACAAAAGAGTTAACCCCGAAGCGTTAATTTGCTTCGGGGTTTGCATTATTATGTGATTTTAATGTGACCAGTCAGTGTTGGGATATGCGGAGTGTTCGAGCGACTCTTTTTTGAGTATAATTCCCGGTCTGTCAACTCTGAAGGTGTATATCTTTTTATAATCAAGATTCGCCGCAAGCTTCAGGGTTTTATCCTTAGTGTTATAAACGGCGCTCCAAAGCGCAACTACGCTCCACGGATATTTGCTATGCTTGTACTTTAAGCGAACGTGCGAAAGCAGATCCATAGCCTCAAGCTCCGTCATTACTCCGTCCTTTTCCTTTAATGCACACTTGATGGCGTTTGTGCGGTCTTCGCCGTGCTGTTCAATTTCAAATGAGCCGATATCCTTCGTTATACTGTAATTTGATACGTATTGCAGATTCATCCCGTCGTCCTCGTAAACGGAACCGTCAATCGGACAGTCGGGATTACCTCTCTCGTAAATGTGAAGGACATTGTCAATATATTCAATAACAACGCTTCTGCCGTCGGCATCGACAATCTGATAATGATAATTCGTCCAGATTGAATCGTGCATATTATACCGTTTGAAAAGCTCAATCGCCTCGTCAACATTTGCGCAGTTGTCAAGCACGGCGCGAATCATGGCGGTTGTAGTAATATCCTTTTTTGATGCATCCGTCTGATTTGTCGCTTTTGCCCGCATCTGCAGCACCGCAATTGCAAGTCCTTTCTCGTTCATACCGTCCACGCAACAGTAAGGTGCGATAAGAACCCGGTAGGAATTCAGGCGATTATATCGCAGGGATGAGCCGTAAAGCATAAAATTGGTATCGACTACCGAAACGGAGGCATATCCGTTTTTCGGATGAGTCCAGACAACAAAGCAGGGCGAGGTCTTGAAATCAAAGTTCCTTGCAAACAGATGGGCTCCGTCATCTGTAAAAGCGTCAAATGTTGAGCAGCCTGCGCCCTCATCACCGCCGATTTTGCACAGCTTTATGCCGAGAGTGAGAGCATCCGAAGCAAAAGCGGCAAGCTCGCCGATAGACGATACGCCTTTTTCCAGCAGCTCCGGTAAATGATAATCGTTTTTATAATCCAGCAAATATACGTTATCGTCGAGTTTTTCCACCGAGCGCATTGTTGTAAGCTGATGCTTTGAAAAAGCACGCAGCTTCTTTCCCGTCTTTTTAGCAGATTCTACCGCAGAATTCTTAATATCCGAAAAGCTTTTCATATTTTTCTTCCCTTTCATATTTTGGGGTGCCTGCTATTATTTTTATTATACTATATACAACTCTTTGAGTAAACAACTTTTTAACATGGAAAAAATCTGCCAAACTCAACCGCCAACCAAACGGAAGCTTAACAACCGCTGTAAACAGTAAGCGAGAGTGGGAAAGCACACCCCACTCTCGCACCAAAAACAGGATTGAACGTTTCGTTCAATCCTGTTTTTATATGTGTATTAAGATGTGACGTGTCGGGATTACCGCTCAACGCCGTCCACTCTGTATGCGGCGACGGCAAAGCGTCCGTTTTCCGTGTGATAACTGCAGGTTGAAAGAATAAGTATCTGCTCATTATCAGACGGAAAGGCGTCAGTTTCAATCTCGGATCTCGATTTGAATTCGTTTGCAATACGCTGAAATTCATCAGTATCGTAATTACCGACGTTGTCAAAGTAACGGTATTCATTTTTGCTGTTGACCTTTGTGCGGAAAACGGCAAAAACACGGTATGTCCTTTTATCCGTCAGAGTTTCAAATGTGAAATCCGGATGAGCGTCAAGCCATTCCTGATTCGCATACTTGTCAAGCGTGCCGAACATTGTACCCGTCTTCATATTGTGACCGTAAATGATGAAGATATCCGAATTTTCGTCACAACCCTCACCGATAAACGGAATGCCCGAAAAGGAATAGTTCTTATCAAAATCCCTGTGCAGATAGTACTGAGAATCGTTTTCGGGCGGCATAACTACAGGATAGTCGATGACCGTGTCGGGAATTGAAAGCCAGCCTACGAAATCGGAATTGTGCTCAGAGAGCCTGTAAAGACCCTTGCCGTCTGCGTTTTCATTTTCATCCTCTGCAATACGACGGATTTCGGAGAATCTCTCCTGCTCCTGCTTCTGAGGAAGATAGACCTTCAGTCCCTGATAAAGAGATATGACGAGTACGGTTATGAGTGCAGCCGCCAGAAGCGCCAGCACAGCTGTTTTTAATCTGCTTTTCTTTTCCGTACCGTCATCCCCTTTCACTTATTTTCTTTTCTTTTTCTTAATAATCATCACGGTTGCAAACGCAGCTACAATTACAACAAGCGTGACAGCATACGGCGTTACCGAAGTGTCGAAAATACCGGTCGGTATCGTACTGTCTCTGGTATTCGTTACGGCAAGCGTTGCGTCACCCGTCAGACGGAATGTCTTTGAAGTAACATCTTCGGCTGCGGCATCGCCTAACTTGAACGAGGTCTTATAGTAATCGTTGTTCTCCGCTATCGTGATATCGGTATCAAGAGGCAGAACAATAGTAACGCTCTCGCCGTGTCTGAGTGTGAAGCTGTCGCCCGTATGGAGCTTCTGCGTCTGAACAACGCCGTTCTTCGCCCACTCAAATTCAGCCGTCGGCAATACTCCGGCAACCGTCAGCGTAAACGTGAAGTCCTTTGCTCTGTTGCCCATATTGCCCGTAACGGTTTTGGTTATTGTAAGATTTGCGAACATATCAACGGGCGTGTTGGGTATGGCTATAGTACAGATATTCTCGTTTGTGCCCGTTATGCTGAGATAGTCGCCGTGTCCTGCGCTGTCAACAGTAATCTCGCCGAGCTGAGAAATCGTAAACTCTATGTCCTCGGTTAACAGCGCATAACCGTAAGCCGGCGAAAGCTCGGTAATATAATACTTACCCGCTTTGAGCGTATTGTCAATTTGCGGAATGACGCCATCCGTACCCGTAACAAGGTCCCCGTAACCGGGCATCGGGTTAAGGTCCTTAACCAAACCGCCGATACCGCTGACGCTTCTGTAAAGCGCAAAGTGCGCATTTGTAATCGGGTCGCCCGTGATGGAGTCAACCTTGACAGCGCTGAGGGTAAACGGCTTATTGAATATGTCGATATACGCTATAAGCTTGTCGCCCGCAATATCAGACTTTCTGCCGTTCTGCCACTCTGAGCTGTTGCCGCTTATAGTAACGGTATCGTCGTTTGCTATCGAGAATACCGCAGTATTACGGATACCGACATAAGCCGCGGGAGCCTCGGTTTCGGTCAGACTGTAATTGACGTTTCTCTCAAAGTCGTAAAGTATTGTAACTCTGCCGTGCGAATCCGAGGTGAACGTACCGAGGCGGTTATCACCCTGCATAAGCGTAAACTTACCGCCTGCAAGAGGCAGGTTGGTCTTCATATCGTAAAGTGTTATTACGACACCGCCCGTACGGGTGTTCGTTATAGTATCGGTTCTGACGTTTTTAAGATTCGACTGCTCGTCATCTGTGGAAACGGGTTCACCCTTGCTGTACTCAACGCTGTACGAATACGGGGCGGACGTGTTGGTGTTGCTTGCGACAGCATTGACAACGGTAAGGTCTCCGTCGTTAAGCTTACGTGTAAGGGCTGAATATGATGTTACTTTTCCGTCGGAATCGACAACGGGATTTGTAAGCTCAACCTCGTGTACTGCATAATCGGCAAAGGTCGTACCGCTTATCAGGCTGTCGAAGAAGTAACGTGCGGTTTTTCTCGAGTTTGTAATTTCTCTGAGTGTGTCGGGAACGAGCGTACCGCCGGCATAAACTGCGACATATACGGGATCGTGTGACTTGGTGAAGCTGCTGTCGCTCCACTGCTTATTGACATCAAGTCCCCAGCCTCGTTTATTCTGAACATACATCTTGGGCGATTCGTTTGCTCTGACCCAGCCGGAGTTAAGCGTGTCGCCGTCCTCGGCATGATACGTTCCGCTTTCACGTTCATAGGCAACGAAACTGTAGCCGACAGGTATTTCGTTATCCTTTTCAACGAGCATGAATTTCGTGCCGACGGTAACATTGGGTATATGAACCGTGTAACCGGCGGGTATCTTCGAAATTGCGCCGTTCATAGAGGTTTCAAAGGTAAGCGGCGCCTTCTCGCTGCCCGTCAGATTATCATAATCGCTGTAAGACGTCGGTACAAGTCTGCCGGCGCTTGCATCCCATCTGCAGAGATGGCCCTGATGGTCGGTGACATAGTATTTTGTCATATTCGCAAGCTCAAGGTTGTCGTCGGTGCCGTTTGAAAGATAAAGCCTGTAATTGAATACCGATTTATCCTGCGACGCATTAAGCACATGTCCCTGCTCATCAAACAAGGTCTTTTCAATGCTGATTGTACGAAGCGAATCGGGATCGACATGGTTTTCGAATACAATCGAGGGTCGCTGCGCAACGCTGATCCAGCCCGAATCGTACGAGCTTCTTCCCGAGCCGGTAATTGTATCTCCGGTCGCCGTAACGCCGTTAATCTTGACCGAGTCGTAAACCTCGTCGTTAATACCGCATTCGACTATTTTGTACTCAATGGTATTCGTCGGGAAATGTACCTCGGCGCTCTTACCCGGATTGAGCAGATAAACCGAGTTGTACGAAACCGTGCTGTTAGGCGGAGTATATACGGGAAGATAGTCAACCCTCTGAGTTGAATTCTGATAGGTGACGTTAATAATGTTGTTATCGTTAGTAAGCAGACGCTCAACGTTGTTTCCGTCCTTGTACCAGATCTGATAAGGATACTCAACAAGGTTGAAGTCAAGGTCATCGGAGCCCGTAACGGTCTTGGTAAGCATAACATTACCGGGCGTTACGTTACTGAGATTGAAGCGCATGTGAAGGTTGGAAGCTCCTGCGCCTCTCTCCATATAGAATACGCGCATCTGGTGCGTGGTGTAAGGTCTGAATACGGTTGAACCGGGTTCAAAGAATCCGGCGAGATAATTGTCAACTTCCTGCTGTGTAGCAGAGGGATTTCTTTCTCTGTAATTTTCTTCAAATACCTGACGGATTGTCTTCTGAACACCTTCGACTATTACCTGACCTGTCGAGAAGTTGACGCTTCCCTGAAGGGCGGAATGGATACCTCCGAGGTCGATAAGAAGCTCGCCGTCGGCATAGAACCAGAAGTCGTCGTCGCCAGTAAACTCGAAGATTATATCGTTGCCCCAGGCATCCTTACCGTTAGGAGTCGAGGTGAAGGTCGCGGTCATTTCCATACCGTTGTAATAATTCGGATTGCTTACAAGGTGCAGTCTTTCGTGCTTACGGGGATCACTGTCGGACAGCTTGCCGATAGATGTATTGCTGGGGTTTGCAAGTGCGCTGTAAAGGTTTTCAGGATTTTTAACCGCAAAGGAATTTGCCGTAATCTTATCGTAGGGGAAGAACTGACCGTGCTGAAGAGTCGGCTTGACACTCAAGTCGGTTGTGCCCAACTCCTTATAAACGGTAAAATTGGATGTGCGATTGCCGTTTGCGTCAAGAAGGGTTGCGAAGTTCTGACAGCTGTCATACTCATAGTAACCGCTGGCGTGATATGTACTCTCGAGGAACAGATGATTGACCGTCACAGCACCCGAATAAAGCTCGGAGAGCGGGCGGCTCGTTCTGACCGTCGTGGGATAACCGTCATTGCCGAGATTGGACGAAAGAAGATTCTTAGTCGCACCGTCCATACTTGTAGAATTTGTGCCTAAAAAGTCATTCTGTAAGTAGCCGTTCGTAGCGCTCTGAGTCGGGAAGTCGATCATCTTCATTGTAATTCCGTACTCGCTGTTGTCAACCGTGTCAACCTCTGTCAGAGTGCCGCTCGGAGTTTCAATAATTGCGAAATAGAAGGAGTCGGCGTCAGCCTTGGCACCGGAAAAAATTCTTCCGTTTGCAATATCGGCCTCAATTCCCGCATAAGCGTAATACGGCTCATCCCATGCAATAATTGAAGAATAGTATTCGCCGTATCCCCTGCCGGGAAGGTTTATACCGATAGTATTGTCGGAAAGAGTCTGTCCGTCCTTAATCTGAGGAGCGATATACTTTCTCGAATAGGGGTTATAAAGCTCAAAATAATTATTGGGGGTTACTCCGTCCTCGGCGTAATATTCGGTGAAATTCCAGAGTAACGTATTTATCTGGTTTCCTATCCAGGTAATGTTGTCGCCTCGTTCGTAGCACGGATAAAGCGAACCGTCATGGTCAATAGCATAGAAATCATACGACATAGTCGAGTCGTTCCATACACGGGTATATACAATAACATTTTCTCCGTTGGGAACCTCGGAAATGCTGACCTTATCCGCAAAGTAGGTGACGTAATCATCACTGCTCAAGGCAGACTTTTCAACGAAATACAGCCACTGTGACGCCGTGGTTGAATTTGAAGTTGCACCGTTGAATGAAGTGCCGTTGAAGTTAATTGATTTACCGTTTGCAGAGAGCGAAATCTGGTTCTTAGTATTTGACAGAACAGTTATCTCCGACGCCTGATCCTCATTGACAAGAGTCAGTGTATTGCCTATATTAAGATATTTTGTAGCACCGCCGACTTCTGTTGAAACCGTATAACGCTGACCTGCAACATGATGGAATGTCCACTCGGTAATATCGCTGTCCTCGGCAATATACAGAGTTTTGGATGCAGTATCCGTTCTCACGGTCATCGACACCATAGTCAGTGAGTTATTTGAAGCGTCAGCCATAAACGCATATCCGACAGTTCCGCCGGAGTAGCTCATAAGTCCTATACTCTTGCCGTCAAGCTTAAGGAAGTCCTCAGAAACCATAATCGAATCGGCAAACGCAATTTTAATGCTTGAGTTGTTGGCGTTATTGTGGTCTTTATAATATCGGATACCTCCGCCGCTTCCCGAATGCTGAAGGTACTTTGCTTCACCGCTCTTCTGAAGATAATACGAATTCGCTCTTCCGCCGGTTGATAGCTCTATAACATCCGCCTGAGCTTCGGTTCCCAGACCGACATTTACACCGCTGGTGTTGTAAATATACTTCGGCACGCCGCTAATTACGGTATAAATCTTGTATCCTGTACCGGACGGGGTGAAATGCCACGCACAAGCAAGTGAAGCATCCGTAGTTTCCGCTAATACGGCGTTTGAAACTATCGTTTGTGTGAAATAGTGTGCGGTATTTGATGTGTCTTCATAGTAAAGAAGGAATCCGTCATCCGAGCGGTCACCCGTCAGGTCGTTTAACGAACTGATTGTTTCTATGTCTCCCGAAGCCTGCGCGCCTATGTCAACAATAGCATAAACGCTGAAGCCCTTAGCCGAGAAGCTAAGCTTTCCGTCCTCAACGCTGAAGTCGGATATTTTTTCCTTCGTGCCGTCATCCTTTATGTGAAGCAGTTGAAGCTTTGAGCCCTGCTTTATTGCAGGGTTGCTGATTTCAACCTCAATGGGATAAATCGAATTGGGCTGATACTCTTCTTCGCCGTTCATAATGCTTATATCATAAGCCGCTATAACCTTTGCCCACGGAATATCGGCGAGCAATTCGTTCTTAGCGTTATCGCTGTTGTATTCTTCGGTTACGTCGGTTGCCTGAGCCTTTGCGCCCTTCGGCATCCAGCCGCTTAAGCTGAGCTTATCTTCCGAAGACCTGCCGTTAGGATAAGCCTCCAGACTGAGCGTTTCGAACTCGGCGGTCTCGCTGCTCTTCTTCACTGTTTCGGCGACAAGCGGAGCTATAACCTCACCTGCACTGCTCGAAATCATTGCAACAACAATGAGTACCAGAAGCGCAGAAACCAGCGGCTTTTTACACTTTTTCTTAAACGCGTTGACAAAACCCGTAATAAAGGAGAGCAAGCGTCTTAAAGCAGTATTAAATTTTTCATTTATGATTTTCATACGCAAACCCTCCTTTCTTATTATTCAGTGTTTGTCTGCAATAATGTTAATCAGTATTTTTCTTTTTCTTTATCATTTTGTTTGTGTCCGCCAGATATATGACTGACAGCCCGAGCAGGCCCGCCGAAGCAATCATGGCAACGAGGAAATAATGTTCCATCATTGTATCGTCGCTTGTTTTGGGATTGCGCTTGTCGGGTGGCGGCGAGACGTTGCTTCCCTCGTCAGAAGGCTCGGTTGGTTCGGGCGGCAAAAGAATGTTCGCAAACAACAGACACTCGGGCGTTCCGTCGCTGCCCGTATGTCCGGCAAACTTTTCATCGCCCTTATTGACAACTACAGTCGTTTTCAGAACTCCGTTGTCGTCCATTACGTAAATGCGCACGGTGTAAACCGTTGTGTCAAAGGTTATATCTCTGCCGTCAGGCTGCACCTGAACAGAATAGGTGTAGCTGCCGGGTTCGGAAAAATCTATATAGAACCGACCGACCTCCCCGTCAGCGAGTTTAAGCTCGCAGATTTCGGGAATCGGACAGTTAACTTCCGGTATTATTACTGCTGTGCCGCCCTGCTCTATTTCAACCGGTACCGAGACCTTTGCGGGAGTATAGCTGAATGCGAAAGCCACGGTGCTTGTTAACATCAGCAATGCGACAAGCAAAATGATGAATGTAAACAGTTTCTTCATCTGGATTCCTGACCTTGTATTTCGGTTAGTGTTCCGAAAACAATAATTCTTTCATAACTTTCTGCCGACTGGCAGGTTGACAGTCCTATAATTCTCTCTTGGGCGCTGACCGCTTCGGGATAATAAACGGCGGAATGTACGCTCAGATATTCAAGCAGCTCACTGTTGCTGATATCGGTGGGATTAAAGACCGTCTTTTCGGTCGCCTGAGTTTTACATGAGGCGAAGAAATCAATTCTGTAGTTTTTTCCGTTAAGGACCATAAGCGTTCCTGTTCTGTGCGCTTCAAAATATTCCTTGTCAATGAATGCGTCAAGTGCGCCGAACATAGCGCCGTATTCCATATGATGTCCGTAAACGAGTGAATAGTCGTCGGTGAAGTCGTTTTTGTTCCTTACGTCAAGGAAAATGCTTCCCGACAGGGAATAATTACCGTAGGGGTCCTTGTTGAGATACTCCTCATTGTTCTCTCCCTGCATTACGGGATAGTCAATCTTGGTATCGTCAACGCTTAACCATGCGACAGCGTCAGCCGACAGCTCTGCGAGGGCCTCGGGATGGCTCAGATCAGGCTTAAACCTGAGTATGCCCGTGTCATTTGCCCCTGCGAAAACCATATAGGCGTCTATCATCGCATAAAGACAGATAAGAAAGAGTATGAGAGATACAATGGCTACAATGCGGTCCACGCTTTTGTTGAGAAAAATAACCGTTTTGCGTACCGTTGTACTCACCTCTTTTCAGTAACCTAAATTTAACCATACGGCAACAATCCGTATCACCTGTGTTTTTTTACAGCGTACGGACCGTTGCCGTAACTGTATGGTTCATAATTCAAATAACGAATTCGCACTTTGGCTCACACTGAAAAGTTTTCAGTGTGAGCCGATATTCGTTTTTCCTTTAAGAAATTCGCTGAGAATTATTCAGCGTAGAGTGCAGATCTTCTCTTCTTGGCGATGAGGAAGATAATAACCGCGCCGAACAGGCAAAGTCCGATTGCGAACGGAGCAATTGCCATGATAACACCGGTCGGTATAATACCTGCACGGGTATCGGTGAAAGAAACGAGGATTGTGTTAGCATCGTTTTCATCGATATCACCGCTTGCGCCGTTGTTAGCTGCGGCAATGGTAGCCTCAGAAGCTGTCGGATCGGTATCGTCGTTATCGCCGGTAACCGTAACAGCGGGAGTATAGTCTTCTTCGTTCTCAACTATGTTGTAGGTTGTACCCATCGGGAGACCGAGAATGCTGATGGTCTGGCCGTCACGAACATAGAAGACCTGAGTGATTGAAGTAGCGCCGGCGGGAACTTCAAGCTCTGCGGGCTGAGTTGTTGTGCCCGAGATAACCGTTGTGGCATCATTGGGATCTGCAGCGATGGTTGCGTCTGCGCCGCCGGTTGCGTAGTCAACAGTATATTTGTTACCCGGAATAAGATTGTCGAGAGTAACTGTAACTGCGAAATACTTGTCTCTTGATGCCTGGTTGCCGTCAACTTCCTTTGCGATGCTGATTGTACCGGTGGGATAATGGTTAACGAAACCGTCGACCTTATCGGCAACAGCAGCGCCTGCAGTTGCAACGTCGCCCGAACCTGATGTTGCATTTCTCGCAGGAGCGGCAGCATTGCTGTGAAGAACTGTGCTGCTTACGGTGAGAACGCCTGCATCGTCGCTGGTAACGTAAACGTCAAGATAAAGCGGATCGGTAACAAGGCCTACCGCTGTATCGGTTGAGGAAACCTCGGTAAGATTGTAGCGATATACGCCGGGCTCGGTGAAGGTGCAAGCTGACAGGTTGATGGTTGCAGTCTGCTTAGCATACTTCTTTCCGCCTGTGAGCTCGGAAGAGTCAAGTATGTCGCCCGTCTGAACCGTTGTGTAGGTAGTATCGGTAGGCGCAAAGGTTACCGTGTTAACTGTAGCACCGGTGGGGCCTGCATATACTGCCATGTGGGTAGCATCGGCAGCTATGGCAGTACCGGGAGCTATAGCAAAGGTTACTACCGTGTTGGGAATGTAAGCGTCGCCCGGTACAACAAGGTACTTTTTGAACTGAACGCTTGCGGGACCGTTAACGGGAGTGTTGTTAACAGCTGAAGCTGAGATTGCTGCGATACTCATAACAAGTGCGAGAATTACGAGAACAGCAAGCATTGCTGAAAATCTTCTCTTCATAATTTTTACCTCCTTTATGAATTGAGAAAATTTGGTTTGTGAATTTATATCTGAACGCCGCCAAGACAGTTTACTGTCTAAAAGCCTCTGCGGCGAAAAGAAAAGATTATGGGACCGTCGAGATCGCTCAGATCAAAAGCTCCGCTTACCCGACTGTCATCCGTGTCCTCTCGGTAATCGTTGAGGATGAACACCTTACCCTCCGCGACAGTGTAGGGATATTCAATATCCGACTGCTCGCTGGGGTAGGTTGGATAATAAATGTCCTCAGCAGCGGCAACTCCGTTAACAAGCAGCTGACCGACGTCATTTATTTCGATAACGTTGCCCGGAAGTCCGACAACCCTGCCGACACATTTTTTGCCGTTTCGCTCGTACACAACCGCAGCATTAAGATACGGACGCTGAAGCCTTAACGAAACTACAAGGTCGCCGTCGTTTATCGCAGGGTGCATATTGTTTCCGTAGTGAATCGTCACCGCAAGAACGAAGCTTAATATCAGCCATACAGCGGCGGCAATGCACACAATTTTCACAACGAGACTTACAGCCAGTCGCTTTGTTGACGGCCGTTTGGGCTGCGGCTTGTTCTGAACCTGACTTTCGTTATCAAATTGTACCTTTTCGGTTGCGTTTTCTCTTTCCAATGCTTTCTCCTGACATAAAATACTATGTTATCATTATAATTATAGTTTATTTTTTTAACTTTTCAATACTTTTTTTGTTGAATATTCAACATTTTTTGTTTTCCGATGCATTGAATTAATTTTTTATAAAATATTGCAAAATAATAAAGCATAGTTCTGATAATATAACGGATAATAACATTGTCTATAACAAAAGATTCGTAAATGTCCGGAAAAACTTTCCAATCCGGGCTACCAATCTGCAAATAAAACAACAATCTTCGCAAACAATAAGCAAGAGGTGATTACAACACCTCACTCTCGCACCAAGTAAGAGCATATCCGTTTGGATATGCTCTTAACTTTTTGTATTTTGTCTGAATACGGCATAAAACCCGATAACCGCAACCGTCAACCAACCGCAAAACCCGAAACGGCTTGAAACATCGGCAAAGGAAATCGCAAGTTACCCCACTTCCGCACCAAAAAAGCAGGCAATTTGCCTGCTCTTTTTTTGCCTTAAAATCGGGCTTTTTTGCTATGCGCTTTTGTTTGTCGGGACTTGCCGCATACACGACAGCACACGCTTTATCACAATAGACCGCAGTTTACTGCACAAACTGCAGACGAGTTGCAACCTTGTGCGCATATTTACCCTTCGGGAAGGTATCTATATATTATTCCTGTGCAATCTATTGCACGGGGGTGGTGCAATTCTGTTAAAAGGAATCAGGCTGTACTCCGTGAGGAATACAGCCTGTGTGTTTTTTATCTTTTACGTCACCGCAACAAATGTTATAGAATTGTTATTCGCAAAGGTTTGGGCATAAGATCCTGCAACGCCGTAAATTGTAACATTCGGGCAGTTGGTGAAGGCAGTCGCCTGAATCGTCGTTACGCTTGCGGGAATCTTAACCGAAGTCAGATTCGTGCAGCCCTTGAAGCAGTATGAGCCGATTGAGGTTACGCTGTTCGCCAGCTCGACCGTGCGCAGCTGCCTGCAGTTGAGAAACGTGCCGTACATTACTTTTGTAATGCCGTTTGAGATTTTAACGTTCTGAATCTGGTTGTTGTTCTTGAAGGCGTAGTTGCCGACCTCGGTAACGGTATATCCGTTAATCGTTGCGGGAACGACAATATCCACTCCTCTGCCGCCGAAGCCCGTAATCCCGAACATTATTGCCCGAAAGCGCGCTGTATGAGAACGAGTAAAGCGGGAGACCGTTCATTGTCTTGTCGAGCATAAACATATCAAACGCATCAATTGCGCCGTCGATGTCATAGTCGGCGAGAATGAGCTGAATCGCCGAGAGACTGTCGGGGTTGTTTGACAGCTGACTTCTGATTAAGGCGTAGTCGCTCTGTCCTATTCCGCCGCTCATATCCACATCGCCGAGATACGTCGTTTTGGCTGTGTCAAAGGTTGCGGCAAACGAACCTTCGTAACCGACAATATATTCAAGATAGTTACAGGTTGCGAACGCATTTGTGCCGATGGACATCACGGTTTCGGGAATAACGGCATACTCCATATTAACGCTTTCGGCAAACGCATGATTTCCTATCGAGGTTACGCCGGACTTAATGACAATGCCCGTAATGTTGTCTCTTACATCGAGCCACGGAACCGTGCTTGATGTAAAATTGTTCATAGCGCCCGTGCCGCTTATTGTCAGTACGCCCGTATTTTTATTAAATGCATAGGTCAGGCTGTCGCCGCAGGAGCCTGACTTAATCTGCGGTTTAACCTTGAGAAGCGGATCGTTACCTGAACCGATTGTTACCTCATACCAGTCGTCATCGCTGCCGGGATAGTTAACCGTTGCCAGAGCGTTGCAGTCATAAAACGCCATATTATCTATTACGGTTACCGAAGCCGGAATTGTAACGCTTGCAAGGCTGCTGCAAGCTCCGAAACTGCCCATATTTATCACAGTTATTCCGCTCGGAATTACAAAATCGGTAAGACTCTTGCACGCACCAAGCGCTCCCTCACCTATGCTTGTAACCGTGTCA
>JAEEGG010010950.1_pt1 | contig 19908 bp, 13 predicted proteins | sample 9134161 | NCBI WGS metagenome assembly JAEEGG01 (sample SAMN16246543, study PRJNA631951) | gut metagenome | biome: gut microbiome; feature: rumen; material: CR-attached | host: Bos | place: Iran: Karaj | collected 2018-10 | reverse complement strand
CCTGGGTATCCATCGCAGAGACCGTTATCGGAAGAGGCGACAGGGCGTTTGAAGTATATAAGAAGACCTGCCCCGCATATACTGAGGAGATCAGTGAGATCCACAGAACAGAGCCTTATATCTACTGTCAGATGGTAGCAGGTGCAGATGCCAAGTTCCACGGAGAGGGCAAGAACAGCTGGCTCACCGGAACCGCTGCATGGACCTTCGTCAACATCTCCCAGTACATCCTCGGAGTATATCCCACTCTTAACGGATTGTCGGTTGATCCCTGCGTACCTGCAGATTTCGGCGATTTCAGCGTAAAGAGAGTCTACAGAGGCGTTGAGTATGACATAAGCGTCAGACAGAACGGCGTTCAGAAGGGTGTAAAGGAACTCATCGTTGACGGCGTAAAGGTCGAAGGAACAGTCATTCCTTACGATGCATCAAAGAAGACCGTCAAGGTTGAAGTTGTGATGGGATAATATACAGAAAAATAAGATCCCGCAGCAGTATTTGTTTCTGCTGCGGGATTTATAAGTAAAGAAGATCCGCGGGGTTCTGAAGGAAGGTAATGTTCAGAATATGAAAAAGGTCCAGCCAAGGTTTTCTGCGATGTACAGAAATCCGTAGTGAAGGTGGATAAGTATAAGGATCCAGCCGGCTATGAGAACCCCTTTGGCAGCCATTGAGGATGCATGCTTTTCCATCTTCAGAAAGTGAAGCAGTGCTGCTGCCCAGAGCATCAGCATCCCAAAGAGCATGGGCCATATGAAATCTCCGTGCAGGAGCTTATCTCCCCCTTCACCCAAAAGGGCACATTCAAGAAAGCCTGTCAGCCATGATACCGTTCCAAGCTGACCCATGGAGGTCTTAAGAAAGTTCCTTCCATCCGTTACGAGTATCAGTATCGGAAAGCTCATGCTGAAGAGTATGGACAGAGGGATGTTCTCGCTGAAGTGTGACCATACTTCAAGCCAGCTGGTGATGATAAGCCCTTCCCCTCCGCCGTAGCTTCCTCCGAACAGAAAGTATGCCGAGAACTGTACCAGGATGCAGAGAAGGCAGGGAATCGCGATACAGAATGCAGGAACAAGGGTTCCTGTGAAAAACTTTCCGGCTCTGCCGCTTTTGTTCACGATAAGAGCTATCCATTTCCCAAGCATGATCAGTCCCACGGCGGGGATGAACATCTCGGCAAAAACAGGCTTGGCAAGAGCGGAGATAAAGAGAAAGACCGAAAGCAGGATACCGATCAGCCGTCTGTTCCCTCTGAAAAAGACATTGCTGTCATTATTTTCCGAAGGATGATCCGTAAGAGCAAAGTAATCGATCATCAGCATGAAGCAGATAAGAGCAAAGGGTCTTGCCGCCATCTGGGTGGGATTAAAGAGCGGGTTGATGGAAAAGCTTCCGGTGATCCTTGCGGTTCCTGTATCAAGAAATCCGATCCATACGGGCTGCAGGATGGTTAATGCAAATGAGATAAATCCGGTAAGAGCAGGGCTCAGCTTTTTATCTATGTGACTGCTCCACCTGCAGATCATGAAGACCGTTACGAGATAGGATCCTACGAGAAACAGGCTGCAGACAGCAGATGCGGATACGTCGATGGGAAATTGGCATATCCTGTTCAGGAACAGAACCGGGGCGTGCCAGAGAAAATACGGAGCCATCTTCCAGCCCTCGAGGGGACTGATCCCTGTGAATGCGGCGAGATAGACATATACATGTCCGTTAAGATCGCTTAATTCCTGAGGAAGCTGCTTCATTGCCATCCCGTACATCACATAGGAAAGCACGAGGGCGAATAGCAGTATCGGGATATAATCTGTAACAGACCATTTTTGGATGCGTTCATTCATAATGTTTATACCGGCATACGGATTGTGTTATTATTTTTCTGACCGTTTCACGGCAGATTTTATGTTATCACAGTTTTTCGGGTGGGTAAACCGATAGGAAGTCTCTATGAAGGATAGATATCTGTACATAATCGCATCTGTGATCAGTCTCATCATATTGCTGATCCCCCTTCCGGCAGACAGTCTTTTTCTCAGGATGCATCTAAGGCAGGCATCAGCGGGAGATTACAGGCTGTACTATACAACGGATGGTTCAATGGCTTTTAACGGAGAGCAGTTCATAGAAGGGAAGCTCAATGATGAAGGTGACCTTATATCCTTTGAGATGGGACCTGAGCTTGAGGGCAGGATCACGGGGATGAGGTTCGATCTTCCTCCCGCAGAAGGACTGGTCACTCTGGACAGTGTCAGCGCAAGCAGCGGAGGAACGGTTAAGAGCAGATGGTCTGTTCCGGATATCTTCGCTCCGGGAAATCTGCTAATGGTGAACGGAGCACAGGTACAGAGCGTGCCTTCCAGGGAGCTTGCATATATCTCCACAACGGAAAATGATCCTTATGTCGTTTTTGCACCGAATGTGGTGGAGGAACTCACAGGGGATTTTTCACACAAGTGGGGAACTAGGGTGCTTGTCATAGCGCTCATTGCAGCGGCGATGGTGTTCCATAAGAAGAATCTATTTGACGCACAGGACAGGTAAGACCTGCAAGGGATCATGGCTACAGTAATTCTTAAAAAGGGCGGCGGCAGATATTTAAAGAGCGGCGGCCAGTGGATATACGACAATGAGATAGACCGCATTGACGGAGAATTTACCCCGGGAGATGTTATCAGGGTAGAGGACTTTGACGGATTTTTTCTCGGAAGAGGATATATCAATCCCAGGAGTACCATCACGGTAAGGATGCTTGAAAGATACCATGATGATGAGATAGATGAAGCTTTCTGGGAAAAAAGAGTCCGGAATGCGTGGGAGTACAGGAAAAATGTTACTGATACCTCCTGCTGCAGGGTGATCTTCTCCGAAGCTGACTATTGTCCGGGACTTGTGATAGATAAGTTCGGAGACGTGCTTGTGGCAGAGTGCGAGACTCTCGGAATGGAGAGGCACAAGGAGACCATCTGCAGGCTTGTTAAGAATGTGCTGTCAGAGGACGGAATAAGCATCAGGGGCATCTATGAAAGAAGCGATGCCTCTGTAAGGAAGCTTGAAGGTCTTGAGAAGGTAAAGGGCTTTATAGGCGAACCCTTCGATACAAATGTAATGATCACCGAAAACGGTGTTAAGTACAGGGTCAATATTGAGGAAGGCCAGAAGACCGGATTTTTCCTGGATCAGAAGTATAACCGCGCGGCAGCTTCGAAGCTGTGCAAGGGTAAAAAGGTTCTGGACTGCTTTACTCATACGGGATCATTTGCGCTGAATGCAGGGCTTGCGGGAGCTGAGAGCGTTCTGGGTGTTGATGCTTCGGAGCTGGCCGTAAAGCAGGCTGAGGAGAATGCAAGACTCAACGGGCTTGAAGACAGGGTCAGGTTCATGACCGCTGATGTGTTCGACCTTCTTCCGGAACTGATAGAAAAAGGTGAAAAGTATGATGTTGTCATACTGGATCCTCCGGCATTTACCAAATCCAGATCAGCCGTTAAAAATGCCGTAAAAGGCTACAGGGAGATCAATATAAAGGGCATGAAGCTGGTTAAGCCCGGCGGATTCCTCTGCACCTGCTCATGTTCCCATTTCATGACTCCGGAGCTTCTTGAAAAGACCATACTCGAAGCTGCAAAGGGCGCAAGAAAGAGGCTGAGGCTGACCGAATACCGTATGCAGGCTCCGGATCACCCGTATCTTATGGGCTGTCCCGAATCGCTGTACCTTAAGTTCTTTATCTATCAGGTTTTTGATGAATATTGAGCTAATTCTAAAAGTTTACTAAAATAATCGTCCGTTTTGTTGTTTTTTTCGGACACACAAATATAATGTTAGAAAACAGTATTCTCGTGGATTAACGGGATACGGGGATTGCAAATGCAGAAGGATAGCAGTTCTGACTCCAAAAAAACGAAAAAATTTCTGACACTCGGCGATCTGTCCGGGCGTTTTGCCGTGCCTAAGAGTGCATATGTACTGTTGCTGCTCCTTTATGTCATTTCAAATGTCATGCTGTCAGGCATCGCAAGAAGTCAGGATTCCGTGATGATACTGGGAATGAATGCCCGGATCTCCACTTTTTCCGGAGTGTTCTCCTCGCTGGGGAATATCATCATAATACTTATGGTGGTATTGTTCGGGAAGCTGGGCTTTATCACATCCCTTATACTTCTCGGATTCCAGTATCCCCTGATCATGTACAGTGTTTTCTGCAGGAATTCCATAGCAAGTATTCCCGGCCTGTTCTCCAATACGTTCTCCATAGTAGCTGCTGTTCTGATATACACCTATAACCGAAGGATCAGGAAGTATCAGGAGAGAGTGCGCGATCAGGCCGTTATAGATGCACTCACAGGGATCCCCAACAGATTCGCCTGTACCGAGGTTATGAACGATCTCATAAAGCGCGGCTCGAAATTTGCGGTGGTATCCATAGACCTTGACAACTTCAAGAGCATCAACGATGCAATGGGTGACCGCGTGGGTGACGAGGTGCTCAAGGAAGTGGCAAAGCGCTGGAAGAACCTGGCGGAATCCGGAAAAGCAGGAACCATAGACTTTGTCGCAAGACTCGGAGGAGATGAATTCTCACTGATCATAAGAGGATATGGTTCTGATGACAGTATACTCAATACCATCAGGGTTTATGAATCAACCCTCAAGGAAAAGCTGACCATTGACGGATATGACTATTTCCTGACCGCATGCTTCGGATATGCGGAATTCCCCACCGATAATGCAAGTGAGACAACTCTGTTCTCGTGTGCAGATGCGGCAATGCATGAGATCAAAAGGCGCGGAAGGGCCAATCATATACTCCACTTCACTTCGGATCTTACCAACAAGGAAAGAGATCTTGAGATAGAAAGAAAGATACGTACGGCTCTTGAAAATGATACGGTATTCTTCAATCTTCAGCCCCAGTATGACATGGATCATAAGCTCAGGGGATTTGAGACCCTTGCACGTATGAAGGATTTCGAAGGCAAGCTTGTTCCTCCGTCCCAGTTCATTCCCATCGCAGAGAAAATCGGGCTCGTGGATCAGATCGATCTGAACGTATTCAAAAAAGCTGCCACATTCTTTGCCGGTGCTCTCAAAAAGACAGATGCCAACCTCACTCTCAGCATCAACATATCGGTCAAGCATCTGATGAAAAATAATTTCCTCGAAGAGATGAGGGATGTCATAGATATAAGCGGCATCCCGGTTAAGAATCTCGAGGTGGAGGTGACCGAATCCATAATGATAGATTCGGACCGTGCCCTCAAGTGCATTGAAGAACTCAAGAAGATGGGAATAAGGATAGCCATAGACGATTTCGGAACAGGTTATTCTTCGCTCAGCTACCTCAATAAGTTCCCCGCAGATCTTCTTAAGATAGACAAGTCCTTTATCGATGAGATGAATGTCAGTGAATCCTCCAAACAGTATGTAGCGTCCATTATACAGATCGGACATATCTTCGGACTTGATGTAATATCAGAAGGTGTTGAGTCTCAGGAACAGCTGGACGTGCTTAAGGATATAGGATGTGACCTCATTCAGGGATTTATCTGGGGGCGTCCCCTTGCTTCGGAAGATGCCGAAAAGCTGATGCTGACAGCGTAAAAAATACAGCAAAGAAAAGATCCAAAGTCTGACCCGGAGATGTTTAAATGCCTCCAAGCCACAAATGGTGATGATATCCTGATAATGACCGTATTTCAGGGACATTGCGATCCGATAATGAAAGAACCGCAGATATCCTTTCACAGGCCATCTGCGGTTCTTTTTTATTTGACGAAAAATAATGCAGGCATCTGTCAGGTAAAGATTCCGGGATGAAGGTTTATCGGTTTTGATTGAAATGATAAGGAAAGAGTAGGAAATGAAAGAATCCAAGGAAGAAAAGAAAAAAGAAAACGGAAATTCCGCAATGCTGAAGATAGCAACCTTTATTGTTGACAGAAGAAACCTGTTTTTCCTGCTTATCGGGATAGCTCTTGTGTTTTGTGCGGTAGCATCCAAATGGGTGAAGGTGGAAAATGATCTGGCAGCATATCTTCCGGACACGGCAGAAACCAGTGTGGGACTTGATCTGATGAGTGACCAGTTCATAACATACGGAAGTGCAAAGGTCATGGTTGCCAACATAACCTATGATGAGGCCTGCAGGATATCCGGAGAGATAGAGGAACGTGAGGATGTCACTATGGTTTCTTTTGGGGATGACCCTAAGCATTATAACGATTTTTCTGCTCTTTATGAGATAACCTTTTCATATCCGGAGGATGATGAGAGATGCCTGGACGGACTCAGTGAGATCAGGGAGTCTTTGTCCGGATATGACATATATGTCAGCACTTCAATGGGCGATCAGGCTGCAGAGATAATAGCTCAGGAGATGAAGGTCGTATCAGCTCTTGTTGCGGTGGTTGTGCTTTCGGTGCTGATCTTTACTTCTTCTACCTATGCGGAGGTTCCGGTGCTTCTCCTTACATTCGGTGCATCTGCGGTCCTTGCGTCCGGAACCAATTTCTTCCTGGGAACAATATCATTCGTATCCGATTCGGTCACCATAGTCCTGCAGCTTGCCCTGTCTGTGGATTATGCGATCATATTCTGCAACAGATATAAGGAAGAGCATCAGACTCTCGGAATAAGAGAGGCCGATATCGTGGCTCTTTCCAAGTCAATTCCCGAGATATGCTCCAGTTCGCTTACTACTGTCGGCGGACTTATCGCAATGATGTTCATGCAGTACGGCATAGGCAAGGATATGGCAATCTGCCTTATAAAGGCCATATTTTTCTCACTCCTGTCTGTATTTTTATTCATGCCCGGACTGATCATGGTCTTTGGAAAGGCTATGGACAAGACAAAGCATAAGAGCTTTATACCCAGGATCTCTTTTGTAGGAAAGTTCGATTACATGACGAGGATCATAATTCCGCCTCTTTTTGTGCTTGCTGTTGTTATGGCATTTTTCCTTTCCAAGGATTGTCCTTACGTGTATGGCTATTCCAAGATCGTTACTCCGGTCCAGAATGAGACACAGATAGCGGATAAGATGATATCAGGAGCCTTCGGGGATTCCAATTTTGTTGCGCTTATGGTCCCCTCCGGAAGCTATGAGAAAGAAGCGGCACTTATGCGTGAGCTTGAGAGCAGGCCGGAGGTTGACAGGTGTCAGGGGCTTGCCAATACAGAGGCTATGGATGGCTACACCCTTACGGATACTCTAAGCGCCAGGGAATTCTCTGAGCTGTTTAATGTTGATTATGAAGTGTCCGAGCTTTTGTATATGGCATATGCGGTCAATGATGAGAATTATGCCAAGATAATAAACGGTTTTTCCGGATATAAGATTCCGCTCATCGATATAGTCATGTTCCTTTACGAAGAGGTTAGCGAAGGATATGTGACTCTCGATGCAGATCTGATGGAAATGCTGGAAGATGCCAATGCACAGATGAAGATGGCCAAAGATCAGCTTCAGGGAGAAGATTACAGCAGGATCCTTGTATATCTGAACCTTCCCGAGGAGGGTGATGAAACCTTTGCATTTCTTGATGAGATGCATGAAATAGCGGGAAGATATTATGACGGCCCCGAGCATATAGTCGTTGCGGGAGAATCCACATCGCAATATGACCTGATGAAAACCTTCGCCCGGGATAACATGGTTGTAAGTGTCGTGTCGATCCTGGCAGTCCTTGCGGTCCTGCTTTTTACATTCCTGTCTGCCGGTATGCCGGTTCTTCTTATTCTGGTCATACAGGGAGCAATATGGATCAATTTTTCATTTCCCACGATCCAGCATACATATCTTTTCTTCATGGGCTATCTGATAGTCAGTTCCATACAGATGGGCGCAAATATCGACTATGCAATAGTAATATCCGGCAGATATACGGAGCTTCGTAAGATGATGGGTAAAAAGGAAGCTGCGGTTGAGACGCTGAATTTTGCATTTCCGACGATCATCACTTCGGGTTCCATGATGGTTCTGTCCGGTGTTGCGATAGGAAGGCTTTCTTCTGACGCAACCATATGCGGTATAGGACAGTGCCTCGGAAGAGGAACCACAATATCGATCTTCCTTGTGATGTTCGTGCTTCCGCAGATCCTGATGGTGGGTGAAAAGATCATAGAGAAAACCTCGTTTGAAGTATCCGTTCCCATCAGACTGGACAGAGGTTTTGGAACGGTCAGGGTCGATGGTTTTGTACGAGGCCAGGTTAACGGTACTGTGGTAGGTGAGATGCACGCTCTTGTAAGGGGCGAGGTTGCAGCTGTTGTCACCATGGGTAATATGCATGAGGTGTCTTCGGATGAAGATGATGTCCCGGCAGGGATTGAAGAAAAAGAGGAGGTGTGATGCCATGAAAAAAATTATGATAAAAAACACCATATCTCTTGTTCTTGCCGTGACACTGGTTATTTTCAGCCCGCTTGAAAGTGTTGTCGGAAACACTGTAAGCGGTGACAGCCTCAGGGTATATGCTGAGGAGCATCCTGAAAGCACCATGACGGAGATAGACATCTTTACGGCGGAAGATCTTATGTCTCTTGCGGAGAACTGTCATCATGAAGCATGGTCATCCGATAAGTTTGTCGTGCTTAAAAATGACATCTCCCTTGAAAATTCGGACTTTTCCTCTATACCGATCTTCTCCGGGATATTTAACGGAAACGGTCATACTATCAGCGGATATTCATATGACGGAACAGGATATGTTACCGGTTTTTTCAGATATGTCAGCAAGACCGGCTGCGTTCAGAGCCTGACCATAGAAGCGGATATTGATGCTTCCGAAGACGGATATGTAACGGGGGCTCTGGCCGGAATAAATGACGGTTATATCCGAAAATGCGTTGTGACAGGAAGCGTAAGCGGAGTGACTGCTACCGGCGGAATAGTCGGTATAAACGGGACGGGCGGACTTGTTATCGATTGCGAAAACTGTGCGGCTGTTACCGGCTTCTATTACACAGGCGGCATTGCAGGAAGAAATTACGGAGTGATAAGGAGAGGTATCAACTCCGGAAATATTAATTCAACCTCCGAGTGGGCTGCGGAAAATGATGAAAGACAGGTTGATGTCATATCCGAGATAACCGGAGACCTGTCACTTATCTCATATCAGTCCGGGATCGATACCGGCGGGATCGCAGGTTTTTCAAAGGGTATGATACTAAGCTCGAGAAACGATGCGGTTGTCGGATATGAAAGAGTCGGATATAACATCGGAGGAATATGCGGAAGACATTGCGGAACCATTTTTTCATGTACCAATAACGGAACGGTTCTGGGCAAAAAGGATGTGGGAGGAATTGCCGGACAGCAGGAACCTTACATTGAAATCGATCCTTCAAAATCCATATCTGACCAGATCGCAAGGATAAATGCCCTTGCGGATAAAACCGCCAGAGATGCAGAAGGTGCTACTCCGGCCGTGACAGAAGCCATATCCGCGCTTCAGCAGGCTGCGGGAAGGACAATGGATGATGCATCCGCCATGTCAGGTGATCTGTCGGAATATAAGCTGGAAGAAAACCGTGACTGGGCGGGAATGATAGAAGACCGTGCTGAAAGAGCCGAAAAAGAGGCGCTTGAATCCCTGGAAAACAGAATGGACAGCATGCTCGATCGTCTGTCTTCATATGAGGACCTGTCCGAAGAGAAAATGGAAGAGCTTTTCGGAGATACGGATATTTCGGATCTTTCTGAGGAAGAGCTGAGAGAATTGATAGATAGCATCGAAGATACTGCCGGTAAGGAAGATGAACTGAAGGAATCGCCGGATGAGGATTTGTCTTCGGAAATATCCGACAAGGCTGACGAAGCGGGGGCGGAATTTAATGATACGATAAACAGCGGAATTCACACATGGAATTCCGGAATTGATGACCTTACGGAAAACAGGGATATCCTTACCTCCGATCTTAGCGATGTCAGATATGCGACTGACGTACTGATAAGCGTAAGCAGCATGTATTCCGCACAGCTGACTCAGGATGCCGCAATGCTCAATGATCAGATAAACAGGACCTATGATCTGATGGATGATCTGGTAAGGGGCGTCGAAGAAGAGGGAATGGATTATCTGTTTTCCGATGTTTCCGAAACAGCCGGATCATATAATTGTGACGGAAGGATGGTAAGCTGCCGCAACAACGGCATCGTTAACGGGGATATAAATGCAGGAGGTATCGCCGGAGCTTTGGCTGTGGATTCGGAAAACCTTGAAAACAATGCCATCGCAAGGTTTGAACTAAAGACAGGGGAGGCATACGCGATCTGCAGCAATGTTGAAGACTGTGAGAATTTCGGCATCGTGAATGTCAGAACCGATTCTGCAGGAGGAATAGTCGGAAGGGCAGAGCACGGATGCATCAGAGGCGGATGCGGATACGGTGCCGTAATGTCAGATGACGGGGATCATATCGGAGGCATATCCGGTTACAGCGAGGGAACGATCCTTTCTTCATATTCGACCTGCACACTTTCAGGTAAGGATCTCGTGGGCGGAATCGCAGGGTATGCGGTTTCGGTAAAGCAGTGTGTAGCCATGCCGGTATTCGGAGATGTGAGCGGAGACCGCGGAGGCATAGCGGGACAGATCCTCAGGGAGGACGGAACAGAGGCTGTAGACGGAAGCAACTATTCGGAGAATCTGTATGTATCGGGAGATTATTACGGCATAGATGATATCAGCTATGGCGGGATCACAGATGAAGTTACCTATGATGAACTGATGCAGATGGATGGTATACCTTCCGAATTTTCGAATCTGAAGGTCATCTTTGTTGCAGGCGGAGAGGTGGTAAAGATATTTCATGCATCCTACGGAGATGATATGGGGCTCATCACACCGCCTGAGATTCCCGGCAAGGACGGATGCTATGGGGTATGGCCTGCTTTGTCGGGAAGACATGTTGCAGGCAATATGGTTATAAATGCAGAATATATATCCCATGTAGGGGTGCTGGCTACGGATACAAAATATGCCGATACAGGAAGACCTCTTGCTCTTTTGCAGGGACAGTTCATGGAAAACGACAGCATCAGAGCTCATCTGACCACGCTTCCGTTTGCGACTCCCGATAACAGCGCATATACGGATGTTACTGTCTATGAGGTCAGCTTTGACGATGGTGCAATCGGGAATGCTGATTCGAGATACAGGCTCAGATTGTATGTGCCATATGAGAACTGCCGGATCTGGAAAAAGAGCGGGGATAGCTGGACCGAGGTTCCGTTCGAGATGGCAGGCTCCTACGCACAGATAACAGTTTCCGAAAAATTCGGGGTGTATGCTGTTACGCAGACTCCGGACAGGACACTTAAATATGCCGGTTATGCAGCTATCGCCCTGCTTTTTGCCATATTTGCCATTGTCATGATACGGCAGGCGGTTGGGGCACTCAAAAAGAGCCGCAGATCGGAAGAATAAACGGCTTTTAAGGTTGCGAAGGCCGGTTAATAGTTATAAAATAAAGGGCAAGTCTCATTTCGGGACTTGTCTTTTGGTTTCAAAGCGAATTCCTGCCGGTAGCAGGACGCATGAAAGGAGAAAAAATGGATCAGGAAATGTTTTTAAGTCTTTATCGTCACTCAATAGCCCACGTTCTGGCTAAAGCGGTCATCGAGATCTACGGCAAAGAGAATGTACAGTATGCCATAGGACCTCAGATATCCGACGGCTGCTACTACGATTTCGTTCTTCCCCGTGCGGTCACAGAGGAAGATTACAGCGTTATCGAAGCTAAAATGAACGAGATCATCAAGAGAAAGGAAGACTGGAGAAGAGAAGAGATCTCCAAACCCGATGCTCTTGAGATGTTCAGGGATCAGAAATTCAAGACAGAGATCATTCAGGATCTTCCCGAGGATGAGAAGCTCACCATATACTACACCGGTGATGACTATGTGGATCTCTGCAGAGGACCTCACGTAGATAATTCCAGAGAGCTCATGGGAGTTGCCTTCAAGGTAAGGAGCGCTTCGGCTGCATACTGGAGAGGCGACCAGAAGAGGGATGTAATGCAGAGGATCTATGTCTATGCATTCCCTACCAAGGATGAACTTAAGGCTCACCTCAATATGATCAAGGAAGCAATGGAAAGAGACCATAAAAAGCTCGGACCCAAGCTTGACCTGTTTATGTTCAGTGAATCCGCACCCGGAATGCCTTACTGGCTTCCCAGAGGATGGAGACTCTACAGGACTCTTATGGAATTCTGGAGAGAAATCCATGACAGACACGGATATCAGGAGATCAAGACTCCCATTATCAATAATAAGAAGCTCTGGCTCATAAGCGGACACTGGGCTCACTATGTAAACAACATGTTCATCGTTCCCGGAGTTCTCGGAAATGTTGATGCAAAGGCTCAAATCCCTCAGGAAGACGGATCTGTCTCCGATGTGACTCTTAATCCTGTATACGATCAGAACGATGACGATACCATGGCTGCAAAGCCCATGAGTTGTCCCAATGCGATGAACGCATATAAGAGGACCATTCACTCCTATAAGGAACTTCCCATCAGATACAATGAAGTGGGGCTTGTACACCGTAAGGAAAAGTCCGGACAGATGAACGGTCTGTTCCGTGTGCAGGAATTCCGTCAGGATGATGACCATACATTCGTAATGGAGGATCAGATCGAGTCTGAGATTGCAGATATCATGGAGATTGCAGACCAGATCTACTCAACCTTCGGTGTAACCTACAGAGCTGAACTTTCGACCAGACCCGAGGATTTCATGGGAGAGATTGAGACCTGGGATAAGGCAGAGGCAGCACTTAAGAAGATCCTCGACAAGAAATATGGTGAGGGCGGATATGAGATCAACGAAGGCGACGGAGCATTCTACGGTCCCAAGATCGACCTTCAGATGAAGGACGCACTCGGAAGAGAGTGGCAGTGCGGAACCATCCAGCTGGACTTCCAGCTTCCTCACAACTTCGGACTTACCTATCAGGATGCCGACGGAAGCATGTCACAGCCCATCGTTATCCACAGAGCGATCTTCGGTTCCTTCGAGAGATTCATCGGAATCATCATTGAGAACTTCAAGGGAGCATTCCCCTTCTGGATCTCCCCTTATCAGGTCGCACTTGTACCTATTAAGCCCGAGCACAATGACTTCACCAAAGAACTTCAGAAGAAGCTTGAGGATGCCGGAGTTCGTGTAGAGGTTGATTACGCCGATAAGAACATGAACGAGAAGATCAAGTTCTTCAAGACCATGAAGGATCCTTATATCGTGGTCATCGGAGATAAGGAAGTTGAGTCCGGAACTCTTTCAATAACCGTAAGAGGACAGAAGGAACAGCTCCACAACATTCCTGCAGATGCGTTTGTCGAGTGCTGTAAGAAGCTTAATGAGACAAAGGCTCAGGAGCTTGACGGACAGATCACCGTTTAATGATCCGGTATGAATAACTGTTTTATACTGCTTGGAAGCTGAGACGATAAGCGGTATCAATAATGGAACAGGCGGCGCCATGACGTTCCGAGTGCCTCTTGGAACGTATGGCGCTGTTTTTGTATCCTGAAAGTGATCAATATGAATCCTATTACAATGATGCAGGCTGCCGGCCGCATTAAGATCTTCCAGGAACAGCACCCAAAGGCTATAGCCTTTATAAAGTCGCTGTCGGAAAATGATCTGAGGGAAGGAACAGTGATCGAACTTAAGATCACCACTCCCGAAGGCAAGGAGGCAGTATCCAATATAAGACTTACCAAAGATGACGTGGAAACTTTTAGAATTCTTAAGAATACAGGGATGACGAATGAGAACAGATGATGTCATAAACGAGATTGAAAAGGTAGTCCGCGGCAAGAGGAGTGTTATAACCATGGTGGTGGCGACGCTTCTTGCGGGCGGTCATGTTCTTCTTGAGGATATACCCGGTGTGGGCAAGACCACTCTTGCCGTTGCACTGTCCAAGGCACTGGGGCTGGATTTTAACAGGGTCCAGTTCACCCCCGACGTAGTGCCCGGAGATCTTCTCGGATTCACATATTATGACCAGAAGACAGGACAGTTTATTTTCCGTGAGGGAAGTATCTATACCAATCTCTTTCTTGCGGACGAGATCAACAGAACCTCACCCAAGACCCAGTCGGCTCTTCTTGAGGTAATGGAAGAAAGACATGCCACAGTCGAGGGCAATACAAGGGAGCTTCCTGTTCCCTTCTTCGTAATAGCGACCGAGAATCCGTACGGCTCCAGCGGTACACAGAAGCTCCCCGAGTCACAGCTGGACAGATTTATGACATGCATGTCCATGGGATATCCGGATCACGGAAGCGAAGTCGAAGTGCTTATGAACGATTCCCATTCGAGACTCGATGACGTACAGCCCATCTTCACAGCCGGTGAGATCGCAGAGATTCAGAGGAGTCTCGAGAATGTGTTCACCGACCGTTCTCTCTATGATTATATCGTTGAACTGTCAGAGGCTACCAGAAAGGATGAGAGGCTTTCCCTGGGACTTTCCCCCAGAGGCAGCATCGCACTTTTTAAGGTATCCCGCGCTCTGGCATATATGTGCGAGAGAAATTATCTGACTCCGGAGGATATCAGGATGGCCTGGATCAATGTCGCGGCCCACAGAGTAAGACTTTCTCCGAGAGGCAGGGCAATGGGACTTACTGTAGAGGAGATCCTTAACGATATCTTCGCCTCTGTCAGGGTACCCAAGATCAGCTGAGCTTAAAGATGCTGGAACATATCAAGAATTTTATTTACATATCTTCATATATACTCATGACGGCAGCGGTACTGCTTGTAGCGGTATTCTACAGGCAGCCCCTTGCCTCTGTTCTTCTTGTGTTTCTGATAGTACTTCCCTTTATCTCCGTCGCTGCCGGAAAATACGGCTCAAAGAGGATAACCGTCACCGCCTCTGCTCCTTCCGGAGAGGTTCTCGAAGGTGATGAGTTCAGGGTAAGACTCCACATCAGAAATACCTCCCCCGTTCCCCTGCTGAGATGTACCCTCCTGTACACCTTCTGTAATGCATACAGGAGTGACGGGGACCGGTTTTCCATCACACTTGCGGGGGAAAGCTTCGCATCTGAGGTCTTCAATCTCTCCTTCCGGACATCCATGCCCGGAATGTTTGTGATGGATGCTGAGGAGATGCTCATAAGCGATCCGCTGCATTTCCATACTTTCAGGGTTAAGACACCGATTCATGTGACCATACCCGTGATGCCGTCACAGATTCCCGTTCCCGATCTGTATCTTTCACAGTTTGAAGGTGAACCCTTTGATGATGTGATATCCGAGAACGGTGAACTGACCAGGGACATAAAGCAGCTCAGGGAATACAGGGCCGGTGACAGGCTCAAGGATATCCACTGGAAAGCCTCGGCCGTAAAGGGCGAGATCATGGTAAAGGAATATGAAAGAAGCGTGGATCTTATGTATCTGCTCCTTCCGGAGGTGATGAAGGGAGCTGAGGCAGATGTGCTGCGCAGGTACTATTCTCTCGGTAAAAAGATGGTCTCTTCCGGAATGGGATTCAGGACAGCCCTGTATCATCCCGGGGATAAGACCTTCTCGTATCTGAATGTAAGTGATGACGCAAGTCTTGATGAAAGCATGTATGAGATAATGAGGGAAAAGGCATCCGAGACGGATGTCTATTCCGCATACATGGATCAGAATCCCGGAAGCAGCGGGGTGGTAAGGATATGTCAGGGAAATATAATAAGCACGTAAAAAGAGAAAAGGTAAGTTCTCTTCAGACAGATCCCCATCCCGGAATGAGGGGAGGAAGAGAGCTTAAGAAAAGAGAGCAGGAGCTGGAAAGACGCGGCGTATGCCAGGGGGATGTCTCCAGGGATACGCAGCCTGCCAAGTTCGTTGCGGTGCTCTTGAGGGGATTTCTTATCTTCCTGGGAGCATACGGAACCGTATGGGGACTGGCATGTTCCTTTGATCTTGCATATGATCCGATGAAGGTATTCCTCGGAATACTTATGCTGTCAGTCTTTTCAGCGTCCATTTACTATAACCGTTTTACTTTTTACATGGGCTATGTTCTGATGTTCGTATCGTTCTTTATTTTCTCCGTGATGATGTACAGCTATATCAACTCGGGATTCCAGGCCTTTGTAAATGAACTCAATGAGCATTATGTGGATTATTTCTCGCTCCCCGCACTGAGAGTATCGGATGAGATCATCGCAGACAGGAGCCTCACGGTTCCCATCACATGTATCTTCGTAGGTTGGGTGTACTGCATAATGCTGAACGTCACCATATCCAGCTACATGAATCCCGCCCTCACTTTCCTCATCACATTCCTGCCCCTTCAGGCCGCATTCTATATCGACATATTCCCTCCGTTTTTGTGCATGACCATGCTGATCATGTGCTACGCCTCAGTGCTGGTGCTCTCCAGAGCGGGTAACTATGCACTGCCCTACAGGTACAAAAAGTATGAGGCTTTTGTCAGAAGGCGGAGAAAGAACGGCTCAGATGATTCATATATCCTGTCTGCAAAGGGAATGATCTCCGTATTCGGCGTATCACTTGTCATGGCTCTGGTGTTCTTTGTAGTATCTTCAGCCATATTCGGTGAAGCCTATTCCACAAAGTATGTATCAAACAAGCTGAAAAACAGGACCGACGACTACGTTGAAGTCATAGTCATGAACGGTATCATGTCGATCTTCAACCGCTACGAGGCAAAGGGAGGTCTTGCACACGGAAGGCTGGGCGGTGTAGGCTCGGTCACTCCGGATTACGAGACGGACCTGGAGATCACCTTTGTCCCTGTATCAACGGATGTGGTATATCTTCGTGCATTCGTAGGTAATACCTATTCAACGGACAGATTCATGGAGGAGAAGGATCCCATGTATGCTCCTGTGGATGAACCCTTCAATTCAAACGGACCTTCCTTAGAGATGGAGATAGTAAATGTCGGGGCCGACAGCGATTATTATTATCTTCCCTATCATGCATATGAAGCATCGGGAGACAAGGAAGGAACATCTTTTGTCACCTATGATCCGTATCTGAACGCCGACTATATCCGCCAGGCCGAAGATATGGAGATGTATGATTATTCACTGTATGCCTTCTCCAATTATCTCAGTGTTCCCGAAAGTCTTATACCTGTACTGGATGAGACTGTCAGAAAAGCAGATATGTTAAACGAAGACAGGACCTATGAGGGTATGCTGTACAGCTGCGGACAGCTGGAGAAGTATTTTGCGGATAACTACAGATACTCACTTCAGCCCGGCATGACCCCCATGGGAAGGGATGTTGTGGAGTATTTCCTCACATCCCAGGACAGGGGATACTGTATGCACTATGCATCGTCAGCTACACTTCTGCTGAGATATATAGGAATACCTGCCAGATACTGCGAGGGCTATGTTATCAAGCCTTCAGACCTTGCCGAAGGTGAGATAGTGCGTGAGGATCCCGAAACAGGTGAAAAGTATGTAAAGGTTGAGATAACGGATGCAAGTGCCCATGCATGGGTTGAGATTTATATCCCTGCTTACGGATGGATCCCCTATGAAATGACTCCGCCTTCATTCGATGAAGATGATGCGGTTCCGATGAATGGTCTGATGGGCATACTGTCAGGTCTGTTCAATGCTGCCACAAGAGACGATGCAGCAGGTTCGGAATCAGACGGCCCTGTGGACGGCGGCGCGGTAGGAGGTCTGTTCTCCGGTATATACAGAAGTCTTGAGTTCCTTATAAAGCCTGTGTGCTTTGCACTAGCGGCGGTGATAGCGGTAATGCTGCTGATACCTGTGGTAAGGAAAGCGGCACTGTACATCCGCATCATGATCATGAAAAAGAAAGGAAGATATGCCGAGGCTCTGTTATCCAGATACAGATCCTATACGGGCAGACTCCTTAAAAAGAAGATCATAAGATCATCAAATACGGACAGTATGATACTTGCGGAGAAGATAGCAAAGGCTCTTCCGGACACAGGCATGACCGGTGCTTCAGGTGATGAGCATGAAGCATTTGTTGTCGCACTCGTCGTACGCAAGGCGGCGTTTTCCGGCGAGGAGATAACAGCCGAAGAATATGCAAAAGCCTGTGATGTCATGGCCCGTATTCTTAAGGCAGAGCCTGCCATCTGATATCTTGCATTTCACGAAGGAAACTGTATAATAGTAATATAGTTTCCAAATCTGTTTATTTTCCAAAACATATATAATTTCGGATCGGAGGGTGCTTATGACTGATGTTGCGGTTATCGGAGCCGGGGTGACAGGCAGTGCGGTTGCAAGAGAACTGTCCAGGTATGATCTTGAGATCGTCGTACTTGAGAAGGAATCCGATGTCTGTGAGGGAACATCCAAGGCAAACAGCGGGATAGTGCATTCCGGATATGATGCAAAGCCCGGAACTTACAAGGCCCGTTTTAACGTCGAGGGCAACAGGCTGATACACGAGCTTTCGAAGGAACTCGATTTTCCTTTTAAGGAGAACGGGTCCCTTGTTCTTGCATTGGAGGAAGATGGCAGGGCCGGGCTTGAAGAGCTTCTTGAAAGAGGCAGGAAGAACGGTGTCCCCGGTCTCAGGATAGTTGAACGCGACGAATTGAAAAAGATGGAGCCGAATGTCTCCGATTCTGCGGTGTGTGCACTCTATGCTCCCACCGGCGGAGTGGTATGCCCTTTCAATATGAACATAGCACTTGCGGAGAATGCAGCTGACAACGGTGTCACTTTCAGGTTTAACACGGAAGTTACATCCATAGAAAAGAAGAACGATGAGGAAGGCAGGGGCTATTATAGGATAGAAACCACAGGCGGTCCCGTCGATGCCAGGATAGTGGTCAATGCAGCAGGCGTATATGCGGATGTCTTCCATAACATGGTATCCGGGGACAGGATACACATCACTCCCAGGAAGGGACAGTACTGTCTGATGGATAAGGCAGTCGGCGGTATCGTGAAGCATACACTCTTTCAACTTCCCACAAAGCTTGGAAAGGGAGTGCTGGTAACTCCCACTGTTCACGGCAATCTCATGGCGGGTCCCACAGCCGATGATGTGGATGATAAGGAGGATACCTCAACAACTGCGGCGGGACTTGATACCGTTCTGTCGAGGGGCGCTCTGTCAGTTGTATCCATGCCGCGTATGACCATCACCTCCTTTGCGGGTCTCAGGGCTCATGAGGACGGTGGCGACTTCATTATAGGAGAGGTAAAGGATGCTCCCGGATTTATCGATGCGGCAGGGATAGAATCCCCCGGTCTTACCGCCGCACCGGCGATCGGTGTGTATATTGCGGGACTTATAAGGGATATCCTTAAGCCCTGTGAGAAGGAGAATTTTATCGGAACGAGAAAGGGAATCCCCTCCATGGCTCTTGCAGACGAAGAGGAACGCAAGGCTCTTATAGAGGCGGATCCTGCTTATTCCCACGTGATATGCAGATGCGAGCTGGTTACGGAAGGCGAGATCAGGAATGCCATAACCAGAACTCTCGGAGCCACGACCGTTGACGGGGTCAAGAGAAGGACAAGAGCCGGAATGGGAAGATGTCAGGCGGGCTTCTGCCTTGCAAGGACGATCCCGATACTTGCTGAGCTCCTTGGAAAGAGTGAAGAGGAGATCACAAAGAGCGGCGCCGGTTCCTATTACATTAATGGCAATATAAAGGATGAGCTGTGACGGCGGAGGAACGCATATGACAGATATGAAGAAAGATCTTGTTATAATCGGCGGCGGTCCCGCCGGACTTTCCGCGGCTGTTTCCGCAAGCCGGGAAGGTGCAGAGGATATACTGATCATCGAGAGGGATACAAGACTCGGCGGCATACTTAATCAGTGCATACACAACGGCTTTGGTCTGCATACGTTCAAGGAGGAGCTTACAGGTCCCGAGTATGCCGACCGTTACA
>JAEEGG010010946.1_pt1 | contig 19911 bp, 15 predicted proteins | sample 9134161 | NCBI WGS metagenome assembly JAEEGG01 (sample SAMN16246543, study PRJNA631951) | gut metagenome | biome: gut microbiome; feature: rumen; material: CR-attached | host: Bos | place: Iran: Karaj | collected 2018-10 | reverse complement strand
AAGGCGGTGACGACGATGCTGGAGCTCAAAAACGTGACCTTGCGCCTGAGATCCGACGACCGGACGCTGGTGGAGGATTTCTCCTTTACGCTCGGGCGCGGCGACCGCGCGGTGCTCATCGGTGAGGAGGGAAACGGCAAGTCCACCCTTCTGCAGTTCATCGCCGACCGCAGCGCGGTGGAGAGCTACTGTGAGTGCTCCGGAACCGTTGTCCGCCGCGGCACCGTCGCCATGCTCCACCAGATGATGCCCGACTCCATGCGCGGCCTGACGGTCGCCGATCTTTTTGAAGAGACGGCATGGTACGATCACATGGAAACGCTCGACGCTTTGGGCATGGACGCGGAGTTTCTCGTCTCCGGGCAGACGCTCTCCACTCTCTCCGGAGGAGAAAAGGTGCGGGTGCGTCTGGCGCGTCTGCTGATGGACGACCCCGACGTGCTGCTGCTCGACGAGCCCACCAACGACCTGGACATCCCCACGCTGGAATGGCTGGAGCGGTTTCTCCTGTCGGCGAGGCAGCCGGTGCTCTTCATCTCCCACGACGAGACACTCATCGAGAACACCGCCAACGTGATCCTCCACATCGAGCAGCTCCTCCACAAAACCAGCACCCGCATCACCCTGACCCGGGCGCCCTACCGGGAGTATCTGGAGCGCCGGGGCCGGGCCTTCGAGCACCAGAATCAGGTGGCCTTCAAGGAGCGGGCGGACTACGGCCGGCAGATGGAGCGCTGGCGGCAGATCCACGACAAGGTGGAGAGCCGGCAGCAGAACATCGCCCGCCAGGACCCTCACGGCGGGCGGCTGCTGAAAAAGAAGATGCGCTCCGTCCTGGCAACCGGCCGGCGGCTGGAGCGGCAGGCGGAGGAGTTCACCGACTTCGCCCACCGGGAGGAGGCCATCCTGACCCGCTTCGACGGGGACATTACGATCCCCGGGGGAAAGACGGTGCTGGATCTCCGGCTGGACGAGCTGCGGGCGGGGGACCGTCTGCTGGCAAGGGACGTGGCGCTGCATGTCGCCGGGCCGGAGATGGTCGGCATCACCGGGGCCAACGGCGCGGGGAAATCCACCCTTCTGGATGCTGTCTGGGAGGAGCTGCGCCGGCGGCGGGACATCACGGCGGCTTACATGCCCCAGGACTACAGCCGGGCGCTGCCCTATGACAAAAGCCCTGTGGAATTCCTGACCCGCCGGGGGGACAAGGCGGAATCCGTGGTCATCCACGACAGGCTCGCGTCCATGCGCTTCACCTACGAGGAGATGAACGGTCCCATCCGGCGGCTGAGCGGCGGCCAGCGGGCCAAGCTGCTGTTCCTGGACATGGTGCTGCGCCGGGCGGACGTACTGCTGCTGGACGAGCCCACGCGCAATTTCTCGCCCCTGTCCGCCCCGGTGGTGAGGGCGGCCATCCGGAGCTTTGGCGGCGCGGTCATCAGCGTGTCCCACGACCGGCGGTATCTCTCCCAGGTCTGCGGCACGGTTTACGAGCTCACGCCCAGGGGACTTGTGAAAAGATGAGCCCTCGACAAAACCCCCTTGCGGCGGCAGGGAAAACAGGGTAGAATCAAAACAGTTTTTTACGGGAGATCACGGCTTATGGAATTGAAGATCGATCCCAATGTAACCTACGCCCTGGCCCTGGAGGGCGGCGGCGCCAGAGGCGCGTACCAGGCGGGGGCCTGGCGGGCGCTCCGGGAGGCGGGCGTGCGCATCTCGGCGGTGGCGGGCACCTCCATCGGCGCCCTCAACGGGGCGCTCATCGTCCTGGGGGATTACGAGACCGCGAAGGACCTGTGGGAAAACGTGACCTATTCCCAGATCATGGACGTGGACGACCAGACCATGAGCGCCCTGGTCCGGGGCGGCCTGCGGGGCGTGTCCCTCCGGGACGCGGCGGTGCAGCTGGGAGAGCTGATCCTCCGGCGGGGCATCGACACCTCCAAGATCCGGGAGCTGATCCGCCAAAAGATCGACGAGGACGCGGTGAGAGCGTCGGATACGGAGCTGTTCATCGTCACCTACTCCCTGTCCGACCAGAAGGAGCTGGAGCTTCGGGCCCGGGACCTGGAGCCCGGGGAGCTCCATGATATGCTGATGGCCAGCGCCTATCTGCCGGTGTTCCGCATGGAGAAGCTGGGCGGCAAGCTGTATGCCGACGGCGGCGTGCGGGACGTACTGCCCCTGCATGTGCTCATCGAAAACGGCTACCGGAACATCATCGCCCTGCGGCTCTACGGCACCGGCGTGGAGCGGAACGTCCGCATCCCCCGGGGCACCCGGCTGTATACCGTGGCCCCCACGGAGGATCTGGGGAGCACCATGGAATATGAGCCCGAGCGCACCCGCCGGAACATGCGCCTGGGGTATTTTGACGCCAAGCGCGTCCTCTACGGCCTGCGCGGGGAGGTCTACTATATCGACAGCCGGTGGGACGAGGAGCGCGCCTGCAGCTTTCTGAGCCGCGCCGCCCTCCGGGCGGGGGCCCCTGCGGGCTGGACGCTGCGCGGCGTCCACGAGCGGCTGCTGCCGGCCCTGGCCAGGGAGCTGGACTGTGAAAAGGGCGGATATCTGGATATCGTCACGGCGCTGCTGGAGCGGGCCGCCGCGGCGGCGCGGGTGAACATCTGGCAGGTTTACACGGAGGAAGAGCTGCTCTCCGCCCTGGGAGGGGAGGCCGCCTGCGACGGGCTGCTCCGGAAGACGGCGGAGACGCTGCGCCCGCCCCGGCAGCCGGAGGAGGCCGCGGCGCTCCGGCCCGCGGAAAAGGCTGCGCCGGACGCTCTGCGGGTGTGCCTGCTCAACGACTCCTTCCCGCCGGTGGTGGACGGGGTGGCCAACGCCGTGCTCAACTACGCCCGCTGCCTTGCCGAAAACGGCGACAGCCCCGTGGTGGGCACCCCGGAATACCCCGACGCCGCGGACGACTACCCCTTCCCGGTGATCCGCTATCCCAGCGTGGACACCTCCAAAATGGTGGGCTATCGGGCGGGGAACCCCTTCGATCTGGCGGTGGTGAACGCCCTGAGCGACACCGCCCCGGACATCATCCACACCCACTGCCCCGTGGCCTCCACCATCCTTGCCCGGATCCTGCGGGAAAAGACCCAGAAGCCGGTGGTGTTCACCTACCACACAAAGTTCGACATCGACATCGAAAACGCCGTCCGCTCCCCGCTGGTCCAGGAGACCGCGGTAAAGCTGCTGGTGAACAACGTGGCCGCCTGCGACGAGGTGTGGGTGGTCAGCCGTGGCGCCGGGGAGAACCTCCGGTCCCTGGGCTACCAGGGGGATTACATCGTCATGCCCAACGGGGTGGACCTCTCCCGGGGCCGTGCGCCGCAGGCGGCGGTGGACGCCCTGAACGAGAAGTGGGACCTCAAAACCGACGCGCCGGTATACCTGTTCCTGGGCCGGATCATGTGGTACAAGGGCCTGCGGCTGATCCTGGACGCCCTGGCCCGGGTAAAGGCCGCGGGCAGGGACTTCCGCATGGTGTTCGTGGGGGACAGCCTGGAACGCCCTGAGGTGGAGGCGTACGCGGAAAAGCTGGGCCTCACCCCCCTGTGCCGCTTCACCGGCGCGGAGCGGGACCGGGAGGTCATCCGGGCCTGGTATACCAGAGCGGACCTCTTTTTGTTCCCCTCCACCTTCGACACCAACGGCCTGGTGGTGCGGGAGGCGGCGGCCTGCTCCCTGGGCAGCGTCCTGATCCGGGGGAGCTGCGCCGCCGAGGACATCGACGACGGCGACACCGGCATCCTTATCGACGAGACGGCGGAGAGTCTGGCCGCGGCGCTGCTGTCCCCTCAGGCGACCCGGGAAAACTTCCGCGCCGTGGGAGAGCGGGCGGGAGAGAAGATCTATCTCTCCTGGACCGACGCGGTGAAGAACGCCCGCAGGGAGTACTGCAGCGTCATCGAGCGCTGGAACAGCGGGGAGCTCCACCGGAGGCGTGCCATGTTCGACGGCTTCTTCGACGTCACCGGCGACGTGGTGGAGACCCTGGAAAAGGCCAAAGCCGCGCTGGAGAAATACTTCTGAATAAAAAAGGAGCTCCCGGAAGGAGGCACTTCGTAAGGAAGTGCCTCCTTCGTCAGAAAATTGACTATGCCCTCTGGTAATGGTATATTCTTTTCTATAAATCTCTGTTTGCGGAGGCAGTTATGCTATTAAAAATATCAGACTACAATAAGATAGACCAAAGGAAGCTAATGGATGTCTATTCCGAAAGCAATTTTGAAAACACAGATTATTTCTATCCTGACGAAATGAATAAAGAAGTCGCAGTCAGTAAGGTTGAATCCGGATTTCTGCACTTTTTGAAGGATGAATTTTACAGACATGCGAAAGCCGCATACTGGGTTTTTGAGGAAGATGGCATATGGATCAGTGCATTAAGAACTTGTGAAATCCAACCCGGACTGTATTACCTTGAAGCACTTGAAACTCGCCCGGACCGCAGGCAAAAGGGATATGGGTATTCTCTTCTTTCAGGTGTTTTAGAAGAAATGAAAATGGGTGGATCCTTCCGACTCTGCGATTGTGTTGACAAACAGAATACCGCATCTTTGAAAACTCATGAGAAATGCGGCTTTCGGATCGTGTCAGAAACAGGATATGATTACCTGAACGAAGAATCGGATGGTCATGATTTTGGGTTAGAATACAGGTATTTGGGGGAGTAACAAATACCCGGCTTGTGAAGATCAAATTCTATTGTCCACAGGTATAACGAGCATCGGATTTTGCCCCACAAAATCCAGACCGAGCAGATAAAAACGGCGTGACGATTGCGATCACGCCGTTTTCATATTCTTTTGAGCTGGCAATTGCCGCCTCAAAGCAACTTCCTTATGAAGTGCTGCCCGAGGGGAGCTTTTTTGCGTGGCCTCAAATCACGTGCTTGACCGCAACGGCGGCAATCAGGGCCAGGGCGAGGCTCGTCAGGGTCCCGATCAGGTATTTTTCCGCGAAATCCCGATCCTCCAACTGCTTGAACCGGGCAACGCTCTTGGCCGTCAGCACCAGTCCGACGGCGCTGTACTGCCCGCAGAGGATCAAAACGGCGGTGATGATCCGCTCCAGGATCCCGATGACGGTCCCGGCGTTCGCGTCCGGAACGGCGTCCGGCTTTTCTGCGGCCTGCGTTCCGCCTGCCACGGCGTCCAGCGTCAGCCGGACCAGGATCGAGGCGGGCTTGCACAGCGCGATCAGCAGGGTCAGGATCAGCACGGCCGCCCGCGCCGTCTGCGAGCAGGCGAGCCGAAGGCCGAGACCGCATAAGAAGGGTCTTGCAATCAGCCAGACCGCAGCCAGGACCCCGCCGTGCAGAAGCTGGTCCGTCACGAAGCTGGCAAGTCGCTGGATCGGCTTCGCGTGCTTTCGGTCCCAGGCCGCCCGGATCAGGTCGATGATCAGATGGGTCCCGCCGACGGCAAGCGCCGCCAGAACCGCCGTGCCCGGCCGGTACAGCATGAAACAGACCGCCAGAAATACGACCAGAACGACGCCCGCGTGGATCAGGCCCCACGCGGCTTTTTCGCGCTTCCGCCGGGCCATTCGGTCGGTTTGAACGTAGAAGTCCGCCAGCAAATGCGCGGCGAGCAGACAGGTTGGGATCATGTTCTCTCTCTCCTATCGTGCAGCAGTCCGAGGGCTGCAATGATCAGATTCCGTTCTTCATAGACGCCCGCTGCCTTCAGCGTGCCCCGGGCGCTCTGCGGCGAGACCTTCAAAAGCTCCGCCACCCGGATCGGCATTCCGCGGGCGATCCCCGAGCGGACGAAGAAGCCGTCCGCCTCGTTCGGGATCGGGACGCCGTCCCGGCCTGCGGGCACGCCGCCGAACTGGAGCGGACAGGAGAGCTCCAGCGTCCGCGCCGCCTCCTGCTGGGCCCGGCTGCCGCGCCGTCCGGCGCAGATCCGCAGGGCCGCGCCGAGCAGAGCGTTGACCGCTGCATCCGTGGGATCGTCTCCCGACCGGAGCAGGGCAGTCTCCCCGTATTTTTCGGCGGCCTCAATGGCCTCGCGGGCGCGGTGATAGGCCGTGCCGTCCTGCGCCGTCGTTCCGGCCTCCCGGATCCGGACCTCCCAGCCGCCTACGCCGAAGCCGGCGCGGAGCGCCGCCCCGTCCAGCGTCAAAACCAGCAGCCGCCAGCAGAGGATCGCGGCCTCCGGCGAGCGGAACAGGCCCTGGATCTCGTCTCCGGCGCTGAACGCCACCGGCTTGACCAGGGCGGGGCCAAAGAGACCGTTCAGCGTTTCCGCAGATTCGTAGAGCTGTTTTTGCAGATCCGTTCGCGCCTCCGGATCGAGCCGCCGGGAATCCGCCACGTCGGCGATCATCGCGGTATAGCGTTCCATTCGCCGCACCTCCCAGTGTTTGCTATGGATATGATACCACGTTTGTCTGAAAAACGCAAGCATTTTTAGTTGTTTTTTCAAAAAACAAGTGATTTAGCATTCCTTTTGAAAAAACAAGTAAAACAACTTTCCTTTTGGAACCGCAAGCCGATTCACATGCGTTTGTGGATCACAAAAAGCCGTTGAAAGCCCGAAGGGGGCTTTGAACGGCTTTCATGTTAGGATCAGTCGCGCAGCAGATCGGCGGGAATCAGGGCCGGGTCGAACATGACCTCGGAGTGGTTGTCCAGGATCAGCTTCTTTTCCCGGAGCTCGCCGCTCGCGGCGTCGGTGGTCAGACGGTAGATCTTGGAGACGCGGTAGTATTTGTCTCCCTCCCGCTGAAAGTGGTGATCCTCCTCCGCCAGCTCGTAGCGAACGCCAAGGGGACGCTCGCAGCGCAGGGCCGCGTGCAGGGTTTCCCCCTCCACGCGGAGCCAGAGCTGGAAGGTCTGGTCGGTGTCGTTGCGGAATCGGTAGTCGATGTAGTTGTAGCAGACCGAGGTTCCTGCGCTGAACGGGACCCGCGGCCCCTCGTCGGGGGCCAGAGCGTCGGAGTGGTGGTGGAACTCGGTCACGGTCAGCGGGCTGTGAAGGACCAGCAGGTGCAGCGTATTGCCCAGGTTGCACAGACCGCCGCCGGTTCCGGGAACCAGCTTGCCGTGCTCGATCACGCGTCCGTCCAGATAGCCCTTGGCCTTCGTGGTCCTGCCGATGGTCCGCCAGAAGGAGAAGGTCTCGCCCGGACGGATCAGCAGACCGTTCAGCCGCTCGCTTGCCAGACGGATGTTGACGGCCTTGTTCTCCTGCAGGGTCAGATCCACGCCGGGGGCGCGCTTGATCAGATGGGTCTCGCGCTCCGCGGCTGTCTGGGGCAGGGGCTGGTCGGACCGGGTCACGGCAAAGCGGTCGCTGCTCCTCAGATCGGACAGACGCCGCAGCAGGATGCCTTTTTTCTGGGAGATTTCAAAAAACAGGGCGTTGCGCTCACAGAACAGCTTGCGCTGCTTGTCCATCTGCCCTCGCCTCCTCTCGAATGAAGCCGTCCAGCCGGTGCCGGGCGGGCTTGTGCGCGGTATGCTTTAAGATCCAGGCCTCGGCGCGGCGGCGCTTGCCGGGGTCCGCGTCCGGGTCCCAGCCGATGTAGCGGACCAGGATCGACGGAATGCGGCAGCGGTTTGCGCCGAGGACGTCCGTAAAGACCTGATCCCCGATCATCACGACCTTCTCCGGCGGCAAGCCCAGCCGCCGCAGCGCCTCGCGGTAGCCCCGCTTGCGGGGCTTGCCCGCGTTGTCGATGAAATCCGCGTCAACGTTATTCAGAAACCGCCGAAGGCGGTCCGGCCCGTTGTCGGAAAGGATCAGACAGCGGAAGCCGAGCCGGTCCAGCTCCGCGAACAGGGCGTCCGTTTCCGGGGTGGGATCCGCCCCGTGCGGGACCAGGGTGTTGTCCACGTCAAAGAGCAGCCCCTCATAGCCCGCCCGCCGGAGGGCGGCAAAATCAATGGCCCACACGTCCGGGGCGAAGCCCTGCGGGCAGAACAGGCCGAGCATCAGCGCTGTCCGTCCGCCAGGATGCGGTCTGCGACGTACAGGCCCATCGCGCCGGACTGGCTCAGCCCGCGGCAGATGCCGGAGCCGTCGCCGATCAGATAGATGCCCTCGAAGATGCGGAAATCCCCGTCGTGGACGGGCTTGATGGAATAGTATTTGGATTCCAGACCGTAGAGCAGGGTGTCGTCGTTGGCCGTGCCGGGCGCGACCTTGTCCAGGGCGTAGATCGTCTCGATGATGTTCGTCAGAATGCGGTGCGGCAGGGCCAGGGAAAGGTCGCCCGCCGTCGCCTTGAGCGTCGGGATTACGGTGTTCTGTCCCAGGCGGTGGTCGTTGGTCCGCCGACCGCGGATCAGATCGCCGAAGCGCTGGACCAGCACGTTGCCGGAGCCGATCAGATTCGCCATCTTGCTGAAGCTCCGGGCGTATTCGGTGGGATTGTTGAAGGGCTCGGTGAAGCGGATGGAGGAGAGGATCGCAAAGTTGCAGTTCTCGGTCTTTTTGGCCGGGTCTGCAAAGGAGTGACCGTTGGCCGTCACCACGCCGTCGTTGTTCTCGGCGGAGACGATGCCGCCCTGATTGAAGCAGAACATCCGGGTCCGGTCCTCAAAGGTCTTGGTCCGGCAGAGGATCTTGGGCTCGTAGATCCGGCTGGAAAACTCGCGCCAGATTGCGTCCTTCATCTCCACGCGCACGCCGATGTCCACGGCGTTGGACTTCATCGCAATGCCGAGCTGGCGGCAGAGCGCGCCGACGAATTCGGCCCCGTTGCGGCCCGTGGCAAGGATCAGCCGCTTCGCGGTCAGATCCTCACGGTTCGTGGTCAGCCGCCAGCCGCCGTCCTCCGGCGCGACCGCGCGCACGTCGGTGTTCGGGAGCAGGTCCACGCCATTCTCCCGGAGCCAGGCGATCAGATTCTTCATGATGAGCAGGTTGTTGTCCGTGCCCAGATGCTTCACGTTCATGTCCAGCAGGCGCAGGTTGTTTTGCAGGCACTTGAGCTTGAGCGCCTCGTTGGAGCCGTATTCCCGGATCTCGATGCCCGCCGGGGTGAAGGTGTCCAGCACCTCGCTCACGGCGTCGATGTACTGCATCGCCAGATTTTCGCCCAGCTCCTCGCCCAGGGTGCCGCCGTAGGCGGTGCCCAGGTTGAACTTGCCGTCGGAGAAGGCTCCGGCCCCGGCAAAGCCGCTCGTGATGGAGCAGACCGGGCAGTAGACGCAGGGCCGTCCGCCCGCAGCGGGACAGCTTCGCTGCTCGACCATCCGACCCTTCTCAGCGATGGCCAGGCGGAGCTTCGGGTTCTGCCTGCGCAGCCCGTAGGCGGCCATCAGTCCGCCGATGCCGCCGCCGACGATCAGAACGTCATATTGCGCCTGTGTCATGCGTGCTGCTCCAGATAGGACGCCACGTCGCCGACGGTGCGGAAGTCCGCCAGATCCTCGTCGGGGATCGTAATGCCCTTGGTGTCCTCAATGAGCATCAGCATCTGCAGAACGTCCAGGGAGTCGGCGCCCAGATCGTCCACGAGCTTGGATTCGGCGGTGATGTCCGCCGCGTTCAGGCCGAGCTGATCGGCAAGAATTTTGCAAACGTATTCAAACATAAAAGAAACGACCTCTTTTCGATAGAATCAGTGAGTTTTGTCTAAAAACTTCCTGTGGTAAACATACCACAGGAAGTCAAAACTGTCAACGGGGAAAGCAGCGCTTTTATGCTTCCTGCTGCGCCTTCAGTGCAGCCATCGACGATGCAATCTTCTCGTTCATTCCACCGAGCTGCATGCTGTAGGCCTGCTCCACGCACCGGGCAAAGGCGTCCGGGCCGCTGGAGCCGTGGCCCTTGACCACGGTCTTCACGGTGCCGAGCATCACCGAGCCGCCGTAGTTTTGATAGTTGAAGAATTCCTTTTCCTCCCGGAACATCTTCTTCATCAGCAGAGCGCCGGCCTTGTAGCGGTTCTTCCGGCAGATGTCCCGCTTGAGCTTCTTCATCAGCTCCAGGGCCACGCCCTCGGCGGTCTTGATCAGCACGTTGCCCGCAAAGCCGTCGCAGACGATCAGATCGTAGCTTCCGCTCAGCAGGTCGCGGCTCTCCATGTTGCCCACGAAGTTGATCCCCGGCGTGCTTTCCAGCAGGGGATAGGCGGTCTTGCGCAGATTGTCGCCCTTCTCGGTCTCCACGCCGATGTTCAGCAGGGCCACGCGGGGATTTTCAATCCCAAAGGCACATTCCAGATACCGGCTGCCCATGATGGCGAACTGCTGGAGCTGTTCGGGCAGAATGTCCACGTTCGCGCCGCTGTCGCACACGCCCACGATGCCGCCGGTCATGGCGGGCAGGATCGGGCAGAAGGCGGGGCGGCGGATGCCGGGCAGACGGCCGATGCGGAGCGTCGCCCCGGCGACCAGCGCGCCGGTGGAGCCGTTGGAAACCAGAGCGGAGACGGCGGGATCGTCCCGCAGGACCTGGAAGGCGCGCACCATCGAGCTGTCCTTTTTGAGCCGGATGGCGTCGGTCGGCTTATCCTCGCCGGAGATCGCGTCCGGCGCGTGGAGGATCTCAATGCGCTCGCGCATGGTCTCCTGCGCGCCGGCGGCGCGGAGCTCCTCCACGATGGCGGGCTTGTCGCCCGCAAAGATCACGCTCAGATCAGCGTGCTGCTCCATCGTGCGCAGCGCGCCGAGTACGTTCGCGCGGGGGCTGTTGTCCCCGCCCAGGCAGTCGATCACAAATTTCATCGCTCAATCCCCCAGATGCTTGATATAGGCGCGGCGGCGCTTGTGCTGAACGGCCTTGAAGCGCTTCCACATATTGATGATTGCGTGGTTGTCCTCTAAGTTCAGATTCGTTTCGGCGTACTCGATGCCCGGCTCGCGCAGCAGATGCAGGATATGGGCGGAGGCGATCGTCGCCACGCCGCGGTTGGCCCATTCGGGATCGACGGCGATCAGTCCGAAGTCGAGCAGCTTCGGACGCCGAGCCGCGTAGAGCACGCGCGCGATTGCTGCCGGCGTCAGCTTGCCCCCGGAGGGCTGAAGGGCCTTGGAAAGCGAGGGGAAGAGGATGCCGAGCATGACCAGCCTGTCGTTTTCGTCCAGTACCACGCCCACGTATTTGAGCTGGATGATCAGCATAAAGTTGTCGATCAGCATTTTTCGCATCCCGTCGGTGAAGGGAACGGTGCCGTAGATGTCCTTGTAGCCCTTGTCCAGCAGCTCAAAGAACTCCTTGCCGTAGCGGCGGATGAAGTCCTTTTTGTTTTTGGCCTGCCCGATGTGGAGATTGTAGCGCTTCATCACGAAGTCCGCCATCTTGTCCAGCGTGCCGTCGTCCCGGTCGGGAGGGTAGATCTTCCGCTCCTCCCAATCGACCTCCTTGCCGTAGCCGCAGCCCTCGATCAGCCTGCCGTAGTATTCGTAGTTGTACTGCTCCTCAAAGGTAGCCAGCTCGTCAAAGCCCTCGATCAGCAGACCCTCGCGTTCCAGATCGGAAAAGCCGAGCGGGCCGCAGACGGCGTTCATCCCCTTCTGCACGGCCCAGCTTTCTACGGCGGCAAAGAGGGCGTTTGCCACCTCCTGATCGTCGATGGCGTCAAAGCGGGTGAAGCGGACGCGCTTCTCCCCGGTCTTCTCGTTGCTGGCCTTCTGCAAAATGCCCTGGATGCGTCCGACCGTCTCTCCGTCGCGGTAGGCGTTGAAGCAGATCGCCTCGCAGGTGTCGTAATAGACGTAGTCCGCACGGAACATCTTCTTCTCGTCCCCATAGAGGGGCGGGACGAAATACGGGCAGCCCTTGTAGAGCCGCAGGGGAAAATCCAGAAAATCCTTCTGCTGTTTTTTGGTCTTGACCTCAACCACGGAGAGCATGGGACCAACTCCTTACTGATAGATAGATAAGATTGGATCAGATCGCCGTTCGGACCGGTCCCGGTACGTCACCGCAGACGCTCGGCTGCCGCGTCCGAATGCGCGGCGAACGTAATATAAAATATTATATCATAAATCCCGGATTTGCCAAGCCCCTATTTCCCAAAATCAGACGGGATTCGACAAAAGCCGGAGCGCCTGCCCCGGAAACGGACGAACCCCGGCTGCGCGGCAGGCGCAGCCGGGGTTCGGGTATGATTCTGTCTGCGGAGCTGCGGGATCAGCCCTTCATATCCCGCCAAAGGAAGGTGACGACCTGATCGCGTCTGCACGGATCGGTGCGTCCGGACAGGGCGGCTGCCTTGCCTTGGTAGATGCCGTTATGATAGGCCCAGATCAGCGGAGCGGTGGAGTAGAAGCCGTCTGCGGCGTCGGTGTAGGGATTCTCCAGACCGGTCACGTCGGGCTCGCCCTCGAAGCGGTAGAGGAAGGTGACGATCTGCTCGATGCTGCAGGTATCGTAGGGGCTGAACTTGGTCTTGGTCGTGCCGGTGGTGATGCCTTCCTCCACGGCCCAGAGAACGGCCTCGTAGTAGTATTCGCCCGCCGCGACGTCCTTGAAGGGGTTTTCGGCGTTCTTGGGCGTCGGCTTGCCGGCGGCGCGCCACAGGAAGGTCATTGCCTGGGCGCGGGTCACGGTCTGCGCGGGACCGAATTTGGTCTTGGAGATGCCGTTCGTGATCTGCGGGTCATGGGTGTAGGCCCAGTCAATGGCGGCGTGCTTGTCCCTGTCGTATTCAGGCATGTCGGTGAACATGGCGCAGGGGCAATCGTGCTCGCCGACACAGGTTTCCCCGGTTTCCCAGCCGAGGACGTTCTTGATGAAGCGGTAGCTTCTGGAGCGGGCGCAGTTGCAGCTTGCATAGTGGTCCTCGGCGCAGTAGCCGGTCAGCGTAACGCCGTGGTGGAACAGGTCGAGCGAGGTGATCAGCGCGTCCTCGTCCAGACCGAGGGCAGCGCGGACCTTCGTCATAAAGGTCATGACACCGCCGGGACCGTAGTGGTTCTCGGCGTAGGAATAGTAGAGCAGGGAGGCGTTGCCGCGGACGCCCCGCTTCCAGCCGTTTTTCAACTGAACGGGAATGTCCGCCCGCGCCTGGGCGTTCTGGGCGGCAATGCCGACGTCGGTGGAGATCAGCGACTTCGCTGCGGCGATCTCGTCGGCAGTGAACAGGCGGTAATGCCAGCCAGAGTCGATCCATCTTCCGTTGGCGTCGTAGACGGCCAGTCCGGTATCCAGAACCTCCTGGTACAGGGCGCTGCCGAGCTTCTCCTGGCTGAGCGCGGGGTCCGCCGCGCAGATCCGCTTCAGCAGCTCCAGGGCCTTGACGCCCCGCCAGGCCATGATCCCCATGCCGATCGCGCCGGTATCGTTCACGACCGTGTCGTAATGGGCTTCCACGTTCTGATACATCTGAATACCCGCAGCCACGAGCAGGTCGAGATCGACGCTGTCCTCGAAGCTCTCCTCAGCCGATCCCGTGCCGACCATCCCCAGGGAAAGGCAGAGCACCAGCAGCAGGGCAATCCATCTGTGCTTCATAAAAAACCTCCGTATCGTGTTGAAAAACGAACGACTGCCGCGCGGCGAAACGGAACGATCGACGATTCCGCCGCGGGGAGAAATTGACATAATTCGTATCATTTCGTAACCATTGTATCATATACAGTCGGAATATGCAAGCATAATTTTCAAAATAATGTGAAAAATTGACGAAAATTGCCGGAAATCCTGCATTTTAGGGCTTTCCGGCGGGCAACAAATCGGTAACAAAAATGAAAAAATCGAAAATCATATACAAGATATGGTGTGGCAGGTCGGCAAAATTCTCCAAATCTTGTGAAGCCCGGCTCGGAACGCAGGCAGGAATCTTTTTCCGTTTCTTTGCAAAAAAATGGAGCGAGAGACTGCATGGATTTCCCTGTTTCGGCGCAAAATAGCGGTATCATCCAATCAGAATGCGGAGGAACCATGAAAAAAGTCGTTCGTTTTCTGCTCCTCGCCGCAGCGCTTGCCGCCCTGGGCCTCCTGCCCTTCCGCGCCACAGACGCCGCAAAGCTGATCCCGGTCCGTGCCGTGATCGTCACCCGGGACGGCGGGTCGTACACCGTGGACGTCGGTCAGGCCGTGCGCGGCGTCGGACGGACGCTGTCCGAGGCCCTGGAGGATCTGCGCGCAGGCGTGAGCGGGGAGATCTTCTTTCCCACCGCCGAGGAGATCGTCGTGACCGATACCGGGGACGACTTTGCCGGGACCGTGACCGCCGTCACGGAGGAATCTGCCTTTCAGCCCGCGGCCGGGCTCTACCGGACCGAGGAACGCGGCCTGGACGCTTCGGCTGTCGCGGCCTATCTTGCCGCCCATCCGTCCGAGGTGACCCTGGTCCGGGTCCGCGGCGCGCTCCACGCAGGCGAGCCCGTCGCGCTGCCGACGCTCCGCGTCGAAGGGGGAGGCTTCGCGGTCGATGCGCCGTAGAGAACGCGCCCTCTGCTTCACGGCGGCGGCAGTCCCGGTGCTCCAGCTCTGTCCCGGTCTGGGCTGGCTCCCGGCGGTCGCGGGCGGGGCGTGTGCCGCACTCCTATTATATATATGTACGCGCCTGCTCGGACCGAAGGGCCTGTCCGAAGCGGCGCGTTGGCCGGCGGGACGGGTCGCTTCCGCGCTTCTGGCGGCGGCGCTGGCCGGTCTCGCGGTCTGGTCCGCCCGTCAGGGGGAATACGCCTTTCCGCAGACGGCGGGTAAGCCCCTCCCGGCTGTCCTGCTGCTGATCCTTGCCTGGGCTGCCGTCCGGCGGGGCAGGGAGGTCCCGGCCCGGTGCGCCGGCGTGCTGCTGCCGATCCTCGCCGCCCTCTGCGGTTTCGTCCTGGCGTTCAGTCTGCCGCAGATCCGCCTCGCCTGGCTTCGCCCGACCTGGAGTACGCCGAAGGCGCTCCGCGCCTGCGGCGCACTGCTTCTGCCCGGAGCCGTTCTCTGCCTGCCGTCGTCGGAGGAGCGGAAAGGCGTCCCGGTCTCAGCCCTTGCCGCCGCCCTTGCGGCGGCGGTGACGGCTGCCGTCACGGCAGGGACCCTCTCCCCGGCGCTTGCGCAGGGTCCGTCTGCCTTCTGGAGCCTGTCGCGGAGCGTTTCCGTCCTCGGCGTGGTCCGCCGCTTCGAGGCCCTGGTCTCCGCCGCCCTGCTGATCGGCAGCTTCAGTCTCAGCGCTCTGCTTTTGAACGCAGCCCGCTGCATGCTGGACCGTCTTGCGCCGAACAAGGCGAATCAGCTCTGCGAGCTTGCGCTCCCGATCCTGCTTGCGCTTGTCTGTCTGCCCGGCGCGGACCTGCTCTCCGTCTGCGGCGCGGCGGCGATGATCGGCGGCGTTTTCTGCGTCCTGATCCAACGCGCAGGCGGCAAAAACCGGTCCAAAAAATAATTTGAAAAATCCCAAAAAAATGCTTGACATTTCGAACCATTGGTGCTAAGATATGCGAGCGCGCTGCGGAAGGGACCTGGTTCCGACCACCGGCAAAAAGATTTTTTCGAGAAATCGAAAAAAACACTTGACAAACCGGATGCAACGTGCTAATATATAAAGGTCGCTGCGGTTGAGGGAAACCGATGAAACCACGCGAGTTTATATAGGCTGCAAGGCCGATGTACCTTGAAAATTAAACAACGAGAAACATGAACAAACACCATGGACAATTGAGTGAGCGATATCAAATCGCCCACGAACGTTGTCAAAATATGTCAACGTAAATTTCTTGAGTAGTCAAGACAAATTCTAAAGTGATTTGCGCGGGCGATTTGATATTGCTCGTTCAGATACCATTTTATAGAGAGTTTGATCCTGGCTCAGGACGAACGCTGGCGGCGTGCCTAACACATGCAAGTCGAACGGAGTTATGTCACGAAGTTCTTCGGAGCGGACGACATAGCTTAGTGGCGGACGGGTGAGTAACGCGTGAGCAACCTGCCTTTCAGAGGGGGACAACGGTTGGAAACGACCGCTAATACCGCATGACATGACTGGACCGCATGATCCGGTCATCAAAGATTTTATCGCTGAAAGATGGGCTCGCGTCTGATTAGATAGTTGGTGGGGTAACGGCCCACCAAGTCGACGATCAGTAGCCGGACTGAGAGGTTGAACGGCCACATTGGGACTGAGATACGGCCCAGACTCCTACGGGAGGCAGCAGTGGGGAATATTGGGCAATGGGGGCAACCCTGACCCAGCAACGCCGCGTGAAGGAAGAAGGCTTTCGGGTTGTAAACTTCTTTGACGAGGGACGATAGTGACGGTACCTCGAAAACAAGCCACGGCTAACTACGTGCCAGCAGCCGCGGTAATACGTAGGTGGCAAGCGTTGTCCGGATTTACTGGGTGTAAAGGGCGCGTAGGCGGGATTGCAAGTCAGATGTGAAATCTCCGGGCTCAACCCGGAAATTGCATTTGAAACTGTAGTTCTTGAGTATCGGAGAGGCAAGCGGAATTCCTAGTGTAGCGGTGAAATGCGTAGATATTAGGAGGAACACCAGTGGCGAAGGCGGCTTGCTGGACGACAACTGACGCTGAGGCGCGAAAGCGTGGGGAGCAAACAGGATTAGATACCCTGGTAGTCCACGCCCTAAACGATGAATACTAGGTGTGGGGGGACTGACCCCCTCCGTGCCGGAGTTAACACAATAAGTATTCCACCTGGGGAGTACGGCCGCAAGGTTGAAACTCAAAGGAATTGACGGGGGCCCGCACAAGCAGTGGATTATGTGGTTTAATTCGACGCAACGCGAAGAACCTTACCAGGGCTTGACATCCAACTAACGAGGCAGAGATGCATTAGGTGCCCTTCGGGGAAAGTTGAGACAGGTGGTGCATGGTTGTCGTCAGCTCGTGTCGTGAGATGTTGGGTTAAGTCCCGCAACGAGCGCAACCCTTATTGCTAGTTGCTACGCAAGAGCACTCTAGCGAGACTGCCGTTGACAAAACGGAGGAAGGCGGGGACGACGTCAAATCATCATGCCCCTTATGTCCTGGGCTACACACGTAATACAATGGCGATCAACAAAGGGAAGCAAAGCCGCGAGGCAGAGCAAATCCCCAAAAGTCGTCTCAGTTCGGATCGTGGGCTGCAACCCGCCCACGTGAAGTCGGAATTGCTAGTAATCGCGGATCAGCATGCCGCGGTGAATACGTTCCCGGGCCTTGTACACACCGCCCGTCACACCATGAGAGTCGGGAACACCCGAAGTCCGTAGTCTAACCGCAAGGGGGGCGCGGCCGAAGGTGGGCTTGATAATTGGGGTGAAGTCGTAACAAGGTAGCCGTATCGGAAGGTGCGGCTGGATCACCTCCTTTCTAAGGAGAAATTGAGGGCCGACGAGGCGCTCATAAGTTCCTAAGGTCAGCCGTTCGACGGCGCGCAAGCAGCCTGCATTGTTTAATTTAGAGGGTACACGGTTCCCCATGGGGGTATAGCTCAGCTGGGAGAGCACCTGCTTTGCAAGCAGGGGGTCGTCGGTTCGAGTCCGACTATCTCCACCAGCCCCGCACGAGGGTGTTCCCCTCGTGTTCCTTTTGGAATAACGGGCTGATAGCTCAGCTGGCTAGAGCACACGACTGATAATCGTGAGGTCGGTGGTTCGAGTCCACTTCAGCCCACCAGGGGGCAAACCCTCTCGTCCATCGTCCGAATCCGAGCGAACGACAGTTCGCGAGGAAGAGGAGATGCAGCGAAGCGATCTGAAGTTTTCGCGGGAAGCCGCAAGGCCGGTCGCGGAAACGGAAGGAGCGGAGCTCGCATCGACGATCTGCACATTGAAAACTGAACAAAGGAAAAGACAAGCAAGGCAACAGAAGGAAAATTCAGAAGCAATTGTGGAACTCAAAAAGGGTAAAACAATTTCGTAGAAGAAATCCTGTATGAGCCTGCATAATTCAGAGAACCAATGTCTCAGACGCGAGCCCGAAACTCCCGTCTCCATCCGAGCAAACGCGAGTTTGCGAGGAAGAGGAGGCGCAGCGGAGTGAATGAGCTCCGGCGGAAACGCCGGAGCGAACGATACGGAGCTTGCGCCGACGAAGGTTAAGCGAAAAAGAGCGCAAGGGGAATGCCTTGGCATCAGGAGCCGACGAAGGACGTGACAAGCTGCGAAAAGCTTCGGGGAGCGGCACATACGCATCGATCCGGAGATATCCGAATGGGGAAACCCGGCAGACTAGAGCTCTGTCATCCGTAACTGAATCCATAGGTTGCGGAAGGGAACCGCCTGAACTGAAACATCTAAGTAGGGCGAGGAAAAGACATCAACCGAGATTCCGCAAGTAGTGGCGAGCGAACGCGGAAGAGGCCAAACCGGAGGTCAGCAATGATCTCCGGGGTAAGGACCCGCATCACGTGACTGGAAGCTAGTAGAACGGCATGGGAAGGCCGGCCACAGAGGGTGAGAGCCCCGTATACGAAAGCGGAAGGGAGCAGCGGGTATCCGGAGTACCGCGGGACACGAGGAATCCCGTGGGAAGGCGGGTGGACCACCATCCAAGCCTAAATACTACCTGATGACCGATAGAGGAGCAGTACCGTGAGGGAAAGGTGAAAAGCACCCCGGGAGGGGAGTGAAAGAGTACCTGAAACCTTGTGCTTACAAGCACTCAGAGCCCGTTAAGGGGTGATGAGGTACCTTTTGTAGAATGGTCCGGCGAGTTATAGTATGCAGCGAGCTTAAGTCATTCAGTGACGGAGGCGAAGGGAAACCGAGTGTTAATAGCGCGCCAAGTTGCATGCCATAGACCTGAAACCGTGTGACCTATCCATGCCCAGGTTGAAGTTGAAGTAAAATTCAATGGAGGACCGAACACACGTTCGTTGCAATGACCGGTGATGAGGTGTGGATAGCGGAGAAATTCCAATCGAACTCGGAGATAGCTGGTTCTCCCCGAAATAGCTTTAGGGCTAGCGTTTAGTTAGTTTACCGGAGGTAGAGCACTGAATGGGCTAGGGGCTGATGAAGTTACTGAACCCTATCAAACTCCGAATGCCGGATAAATGATGCTGAGCAGTCAGACGGTGTGAGATAAGTTTCATCGTCAAAAGGGAAACAGCCCAGACCCACAGCTAAGGTCCCGAATATATGCTAAGTGGAAAACGATGTGGATTTGCACAGACAACCAGGATGTTGGCTTAGAGGCAGCCACTCATTAAAAGAGTGCGTAATAGCTCACTGGTCGAGTGGATCTGCGCGGAAAATGTAACGGGGCTAAGCATATAACCGAAGCTTGGGAACGCTTAATGCGTTGGTAGGGGAGCGTCGAATGCGAGGGGAAGCATGACCGGAAGGACGTGTGGATTGCATTCGAGTGAGAATGCCGGAATGAGTAGCGAGAATTATGTGGGAATCATAATGGCCGAAAATCTAAGGTTTCTTGGGCTAGGTTCGTCCGCCCAAGGTAAGCCGGGAGCTAAGGCGAGGCCGAAAGGCGTAGTCGATGCACATACGGTTGAAATTCCGTAGCCGCCGAAGCTGTTAAGTACGCTGACACGTTAAGCTAGCCCGACCCGGGCGTTGGTAGACCCGGGCGTAAGGGACCGAACTTCAGTAGGGAAGCGGGCGATGCATAGCGGCGAGAAAAGGCGTATGGATTGGTTAGGCGCCCGTACCGCAAACCGACACAGGTAGATGAGGAGAGAATCCTAAGGCCAACGGGAGAAGGGTTGTTAAGGAACTCGGCAAATTGACCCCGTAACTTTGGAATAAGGGGAGCCCCCCGGAAGGGGGGCCGCAGCGAATAGGCCCAAGCGACTGTTTACCAAAAACACAGGTCTCTGCTAAATCGAAAGATGACGTATAGGGGCTGACGCCTGCCCGGTGCCGGAAGGTTAAGAGGAGGACTCATCGCAAGAGAAGGCCCGAATCGAAGCCCCGGTAAACGGCGGCCGTAACTATAACGGTCCTAAGGTAGCGAAATTCCTTGTCAGGTAAGTTCTGACCCGCACGAATGGCGTAACGACTTGGGCACTGTCTCAACAGCCCGCCCGGCGAA
>JAEEGG010010943.1_pt1 | contig 19916 bp, 20 predicted proteins | sample 9134161 | NCBI WGS metagenome assembly JAEEGG01 (sample SAMN16246543, study PRJNA631951) | gut metagenome | biome: gut microbiome; feature: rumen; material: CR-attached | host: Bos | place: Iran: Karaj | collected 2018-10 | reverse complement strand
AACCTCTGTATAGGAGAAATGTGTATGCAGAAAAAGATCACTTACTTCGCGTATGGCTCCAACATGAATCCCGACCAGATGAAGACCCGTTGTCCCGGTGCCGAGGCAATCTGCCCTGCCAAGCTCAAGAACTACTGCCTTGCCGAACGTCTGTATGCCGACATTGACCCGGAAGAAGGCTCGAACGTCTACGGCGTCCTGTATAGTGTCCCCGAAGACGAGATGAAGGACATGGATAGGCATGAAGGTGCGCCGCACACATACAGGAGAATCAAAGTCGAGGTTGAATTTGCTATGCGTCCGCGCAAAGCTGTGACGTACATCCTGACGCCGGAAAAGAAAAAGGAGCGTGACGGCATTCCTTTCCCGGATGATTACAGGGAACGCTGCAGCGCAGGTGCGGAACACTACCATATCCCGAACGACTTCGAGTTTGTGACGCTCATCACCTACGGAACGCTCATGACAGGCGAACACAACCACCGCCTCGTCAGGTCGGCTCTCAGCATCAAACCTTGTCTGATCAAAGGAACGCTTTACGATACTGGCTGGGGATTCCCGGCCTATACGCAGGACGGAGACTCCAACATCCTTGCCGAAATCATCCGGATTCCGAGGAAGGACTGGACGCGTGTTGATCGCCTCGAAGGATATCCCGATCTGTACACGCGAGAGTTCATCGTCGCCCAATGCGGGGACATCACTGCCGGAGGCTGGGTGTACATTATGAACGAGCTGCCGCCTCATGCAAAGGTCATCAAAGAGGTCGACAGGGATCAGCGCATCGTCAGCTGGAAATCGAAAGAGACACTGGTGTACGACAAGCTGGTCTACTGGAATTCCGACGACACGAACGACATCAAGCTGACCATTGACCTCAGGATGAACAAAATCAGCGGCAGAATCGGCGAGCTTGATGTGCCGAGGCATACCAACCTTGACGAGCATTCGAAATCCGTATTCCTTGATCTGTTGAAACATGCTCACTTCGAGCTCTGGCAGACGGAATACTTTTCCAACGGTGACGAAACCAGAGAATGGCAGATTGATCTTCTGAACGGGAGAACGAAAGTCAAGACCATTCATGGAATTGATATCTATCCTCTGTTCATGCATAGAGACTGCCTCTATGTGATTCAGGATGTGGCACGCAGACTCATCGACGATCTGTGATCCGCAGTGCTCCCGCCGGTGCAGACCTCTCTGTGTCGGCGGGAGACAAAACTTTTTCTGTTTTTTTTGAAAAATCTGTTTTGACTGACATTAGATGGCAGTGTGTCATGCTATATTATGATGCTCAGAACGAAAAATTCGGATGATACGGAATTATGGAGATTCCGATCCGAAACGACAGAACGCAACAACGGAGAAAGACCATGAACATCTTTGCCGCAATCGACCTCGAAACGACCGGGCTTGATCCGGTTCGTGCCGAGGTCATCGATATCGCCATCGTCCCGCTCAACCCGGACTTCACCATCTCCACGGACATCCCGGAATTCTCATGCAGGATTCGGGCAGAACACCCCGAACGTGCCGAGCGGAGTGCGTTGGAAACAAATCACCTCAATCCTGCCGAGGGAGAAGCCATCAAGGATGTCCGTGCTGAGCTTTTTCAGTGGGCAATGGAGAACGGGATTACCTCGATTACGCCACTCGCGCACAACCTCGCCTTCGACATGGCTTTCGTGAAGGCCGCATTCCCTGAGTTCTTCCGGATTTTTACGCATCACGGGCGTGACAGCATGCGTTTGGCGCTATCCATGAACGATATCTTCCAAATGCAGGAATCGGATTTGAGGTTCGGCAGTGTTTCCCTTCAAGCGCTCAAACTCGCGCTCGGCGTCGAGGGCGATGTCCAGCACAATGCCCTGGAGGACGCTCGTGATACAGCACATGTCTACCGCAGACTCATGGCTCTCTTGAGGGCGGCATGAATTCAAACAACACAACAAAACAAGGAGCTGAAAAATGAGAGAAGAAGATATTCAATTGGGCGGAGGGAATGTCTGGGCCATCCTGACTTCCGGTGTCCTGATGTTTCTTTTTTATGCCCTCGGCTGGGGATACATGGGAACCTTTGCTTTGTTTGCGTTTATTATTGTCGGGATCAAATCCCTTTTCCCGATTATCGCCGCCTTTTGGGGGCTTCTCATCCTGTGTATTTACCATTTCCCAGAGCCTGTGGCGATCATAGCGATCATTTTTTGGATTGTCATGATGACAACAGTGGAAATAGCGGCGAGAGCTGGTTGCTTCGATGAAAAGGAAGGCGAAAACAAAATAACTTTGAAAGACGGAGATTCACAATGAACTATGACAAGCTCATTTTTCACGAAGATCTCTGGCCGGACGTGGTCGGCAGAACCTTGACATTCAACTGCAAACGCTGTGAGTTGGAATTGAGGATAATCGAGGGAATCCGGGCGTGCAGTATCACGATGTCTGAGAAGATCGCATTCCGGGCAAAACTTGATTTAAGCCACATGCATTCCTGGGCGGAGGAGTATCACCCTTCGGTCAGCGCGATGGTCCTGGACGGCAATTCATGGTATTTGAAACTGTACAACGGGAAAAAGCTTGTCAAGGAGACGTATGGCTGTAACGGTCTCCCTCCACCTCTGCAATGGAATACTTTCTATTCCGTCATTACACGAATGTGTACCATTGCACAAACTCGCGGCATCTTGAGGCCGGATGAAGCATTGGAAAGACCTTGTTTCTCCTGTTGAGGGAAGAATGCGGGAAAACCGGAATCACGGTTGAAAAAACGCAGGCACAATGATATATTAACACCAGAAACAGAAATACCCCTGAGAAACCAGGCGGGCAACGATTAGGATCAAACTGAAAAATGATATGGCGCTATCGTAAAATTTCTAATGGGCATTATGATTCGCATTACTTCGTTTGCGAAGATGCCGGTGTGATCCAAAAGATCATACCGAACCCCGGCTATCAATACACGTATTCAAATATTCTGGAAATAATCGCAGACGGGGTAAGATGCGCATGTGACACAAAATATGCAATTGTAAAGCGCGGTTTCTGCACATTTGACCCATTGCCTAAAGATGTCGACAAACCAGATCGAGAAACAATCTTTGAGGAAATTAGGGGAATCCGGGATGGCGCTATTTTTGATGTTGATCCCGAAATAGCTTATTTGATAGACAAAGAATTTGTAGATACTATTACCACAGACCCGCGTATATTGTATATCATGCACAGGGCACATCTGGAAGAAATACCTGGCAGACAAGATGCGATAGATACGGCTTTTGCAAAGATTCCCAGCCAGGAAGAAGCATTACTATATCTGCGCAGAATAGGTGCTTGCCTTGAATGGAAGCCGCTCTGAGCTCCGTGAAGAGAGGGTGAAAACTCGAAAACCAGGATAAATGAGGTGAACACCATGACCAAAATCTTTACCACAATCATCCTTCTCCTGCTGACTGCTGCCGCGTTCTGTACCGAACGTGAGACAATCCGTGATGCTCATGGCAAAGTCGTCGGGACGGCCACGACAGACGGAAACAAGACCGTCTACAGGGACGCCCATGGCAAAGTCACCGGCACCGCCACCACGAACGGGAACAAGACTACTTACCGGGATGCCACAGGAAAGGCCGTAGGAACCGCCACAGAGGCCGGAAACAGGACGACCTACCGCGATGCCCACGGGAAGACCGTAGGAACCGCCAGCGAGGCCGGGAACAAGACAACATACCGCGATGCCACGGGAAAGGTGGCAGGTACGGCGACGAACACGGGTAGCAGGACGACCTACCGCGATGCGACGGGGAAGACTGTTGGGACGAAGAAACGACAGATGAGGATACTGAATTGTTTTAGTTGTATAGAGGAATCAAGTGTTATATCAAAAAAAGGGTGAGAAAACCTTTGATTTTATGCAGCTTCCACCGCACCTCGGACAGTGTTGATAATATCAAGAACAACAGCAAGCTTTTCGCCGAAGAGGTCTGCCACGTTGTACTCTGCAAACGGGTCTTCCTGGAACAAGTCTTCTTTTGAGATGTTACCATTCGCGCGGACATAATCAATAATAGCCTTAACAAACTCCTGCTGCTGCGCATTTAATACGTTGCCATTAAGGAAATCACCGAATTTCTGATTGACAGCATCCCGATCCAATCCGATCAAGCTCCGGATGAATACAGCAAGTGTTTTGTTTTTGGCTTCTTCTGCATATTCTTCCTGTGTGCCGAGTTGATGCCAAAGGATATCCTCCAATTCCTTCAAATCGTCTCCGTTTATCTTCTCCAATTTATGGATTTTCTGAATAACCGGGCTGTCAGAATGCTCTTTCAGATAGTCCATTACCTTTTGACGATATGTGCGGATATCTATCAAATCGCCATCCAGTTTACCACCAGATTCAGCCTCATCTTCAATATGGAGGACAACAATTTTCCCCTGTGTGGTAATGAATTGCATCAAATCTCGAATATCTTCACGAAGCGATTCCAGTTTCTCCACAGTCGGCGATGCCCAGAATTGCTCGCTGACCAGCATTTTCAGTTGGTCTGCCTTCGCCATAATCTGTGGAACAGACGCTTTCTCCAAGAGGTATTGTCCGACCTTGCGCACGACTTCCACATCTTTCCTTGCTTTGGTTGTCTTCCCGGTCAACAACAGGGATATTTCAATGGATAGCATTCTCGCATCGAATATCTTGACATTCTCCGGCTCGTTGGATTCCGCATCCAAAAGATAGGAAAGGTGATTTTGAATCTCTTTCTGGTTGACCTCATTAAGATTCGACCATATTTCCAGGTCGTAATACTTATCGACATACGGCATTTCCTGACGCACCTGAATACGACAGCTGTTTGCCCGTATTTTTACGATTGCGCGATGAAGCTGTTCCAGGAGCTTCTTGTGGTAGCATCGGTTGAACTCTACCTCCTGATGCTTGATTGTCTGTAACTCGACCAGTATCGCCAGTCGAATATTGAACAAGCGTTGTGTGATCGTAACGCTTCCCACAGGATCAATGCTGTCGGGGTGTTCGCCAAAATACTCAAAGTTGCCGCAATAATCAAAGATCAGGAAATACTCTTTGTCCTTGCCTGGGCCGAACAGATTCTCGCAAAGACGTGTTCCGCGTCCGATCATCTGAATGAATTTGATTTTTGATTTTACAGGTTTGAAAAAGACCAGATTCACTACAGCCGGAACATCGATTCCGGTATCAAGCATATCGACACTGACGGCTATCTGGAAATCAGGATCACTCTCGAATTTCAAAATCAAATCGTTGGCATAAGCGACCGTGTTGTCGATCAGTTGGCAGTAGTTTGCCCCATACGACGGATACAATTCCTTAAAACGTTTGACAATTAACTCGGCATGTTTGTGGTTGTAGGCAAAAATGATCGTTTTTCCGAGCTTGTCGCCGCTTTCTATTTTCAGCCCCTGTTCCATCAATTCCTGCAATACACGGTCACAGGTCGTTTCGTTATAGACTGTCCGGAATATTTTGCTGCTTTCGACGTCATATCCCATTTCCGGCGGGTCATCAGCAAAGGCTTCTTCTATCTGCTTTTTTTCTTCCGGAGAAAGATCTGCGTATTTAATTCCGCGTTGCAGAATCCTTGTGGTTCGATTAACGACCTTATATGGAACTAAATAATGCTCTGCCACCGCTTCTTTCAACGAATAGTCAAAGTTCGGCTCGCCACTCTCGCATTTGAATATCCGGTAGGTATTTGCATCCACTTCGCTCTTCGGGGTTGCGGTGAGACCGACCAGCAAACTGTCGAAATAGTCAAATATCGCACCATATTTGTTGAAAATGGAACGATGCGCTTCATCCACGATGATCAGGTCAAATCGGCCCAAAGAAAACTTCTTTTCCTCTCCGTCAATGTAATTGATCATAGTCTGATAAGTGGAAAGCATGATGCGAGCATTCATATCCCCGTTTAGACTACGGTCAGACAGAACACAGTAGCTTTGATCCGGGAGAAGCTTGGAAAAGCTTTTGTGTGCCTGTGCAACCAGCGATGTCCGGTCAGCAAGGAACAAAACACTTTTGATCCATTGGTTGCGAGACAGCACGTCCACCAGTGAAATAGCAACACGCGTTTTGCCTGTTCCTGTGGCCATGACCAGCAATCCGCGCCGGAATTTCTGATTCAGCCGCTCACACAGCTTTGTAATTGCCATTTTCTGATACGGTCGGTTCGTGATGTCGTCACGGATGCGCAGATCGGTAATATCTTTCCTGCTGCGTCTTTGGATCAACAACTCCAATTCAGCAAGTGTGTGGTATGCGTAAAGCTGCCTGTCCGGATAAAGCCCGTCAACGCAATTGATTTCATAGCCGTTTGTGTAGTACAAAACGGGGCGATACCCATACTGTTTTTCCATGCAGTCACCGTACAGCATGACCTGGTGACGTCCGACTTCAGGGGAAACGCTGGTTTTCTTCGCCTCTACGATAGCAAGCGGCTTTCCATCTTTCCCGTACAGAACATAATCGCAAAATCCGATTCCCGCCGCATTCGGCATCCCCTCGACCTGGATTTCGATTCCGGCTTTCCCTGGGACAACCATGCCTTCCACGTTAAGCACTTCCCATCCGGCTTCCCGCAAATACAAGTCAATGTAGAGCTTCCGGGTTGCGGCTTCAGTCATATTGGGGAGTTTTTCATACTCCACTTCGTGTAATGCAGGCAGCAACTTGTTTCGGATGAAACCTAAAAAGAATGCGGTGTTGTCACGGGCAAGCTTTGCTTCTGTCTTTTTGACAGGAAGACCATGCTGGGCATTAATCCCCAAAATACGGATGAATTGCAGGGAATTCATAATCTCAGGATCGTTTACGAATCCTGTTATGACCGGGGAATCCAGCAATTCGAGCATGGAGGCTGATTCAGGAAATTTGGTCTGTCTGTCTTCAAAAATCAACTTGACTGCATCCAGGACACAATTACGGCACGTCAAGGCGACGGAGGCAGAATCTTTGTTTGCCTCCGTTCCTTCAAATACGGTACAAATAGCCACAATATCCTTCATGGTAGAGCGAGCCTCCACGATAATATATCGCTGTGAGCTATTTTTTCAAGTGAAATCCGTTGCATTTTCCCAACAACTTTTGATTTGTCGAGCTGTTCGATAAACGCCGCAAATTCGTTTTGAAGTTCAAAGGGAACAGTCGGAATGCGTATCCTTCTTATATCTCCTAATGCGATGAACTTTTGTGTCCCCCCGCGATTGGAACCCTCAATAGTGCGCTTGAAATAATCTGAATCCAATATTGCTTTTATAAACACATTAGAGTAAGAAGACCCGCAAAATTTTATTAAAGCCACATTCTTTATAGCAAATTCTTTTTCAGTATCAACAATAACCGGATGCCCTATCGTTCCAATCATGGGCATTACGATATCTCCGCAATCAACCTTAGACCTTTGTGCGATTTTATCAAAATCCTCCTTTGAAATGTAATTTACTTCGGACCAGTCTATATACCCGGAAGAAAAGTTTTTAGATGTTAGGAGAGGATACCCCGCAGCAACATAACTCGGAGAATCATGAGTTCCATCACGCACATCACAGACCTCCGAAAGAGAGGCAAATTTCCACTTGAGCGGATTTGATGTTAAGTCCCCGAACATCTCGACAAATCGGGATTTCGCCAGTTGATCAATCTTTTTGACTTGTAAATTCCTTGTGGAAATAGCGGCTTTTGCAATCCTAAGTTTTTTGACAACATCTTTTTGAATTTCAATAGAAGGAATCGGCAAACAGAGACGAGAAAAAGCCGTGTATTTAAGAGAATCACGGACACTGCCGGAAGTCAAGCACCTTATTTGCTGTAAAGCAACACTGCTATGAAGAAATAAATCCAAGTATTCTGGAAGAAGTTTTGTTTCATCAACTTTTATTACAACATAAAGCGGGCTGACAATGACCTCATCCTCTGTAGATAAGCATGCAACAGATCCAACATTGATTCGAGATGGATTATATGCAAGCATTCCCCTTCGAACAATTTTATAGTTGGAAAGATCACTGCTAAAAACATCTTTGTTAAAATAATCCACTGATGGAGTGAAGCCATTTGAGTTTGTAACGCTGAAGACCTTTTTTACACGCAAATCTTTGTTGCGCATTGAAAACTCCTCAATGCAATCAGACAACAACAAATTCCCCACGACTGAATCCGCGTTTACCTGCATCGTTTTTATTTCCCTTCTGCGGAGTCTTCCAAACCGCGCTCGATTTCTTCAATCGTAGGCAGTGAGGATTTCAGATCGACCGGATACAGTTTTGAAAGCTCATACTCTGAAACCCCGATGGGAACATTGCTCGATTCCAGGGCGTATTTGGCCAAAATGTTGTCTTTGCTTTTACAAATCAGTATCCCCAAGGTCGGGTTGTCGTCCGGCTTTTTCAGAATATGGTTGACAGATACGACATAGGTTCCCAACTGACCAAGGTCTGCCGGAGTGAAATCGGCGGTTTTGACTTCGACTACAACATAGCAGCGCAAATTGATATTGTAAAACAGAAGGTCCAGGAATTGTTCCGTTTCCCCAACATTCAAACGATACTCCTTGCCCAAATAGGCGAAGCCATTACCCAGCTCTAACAGGAACTTGGTAATATTGGCGATCAACGCGTCTTTCAGTTCTTTCTCACGGTAATCCTGTTCCAAAGTTAAGAAATTGAAGTTATAGGGATCTCTCGTGATTTCCTGTGCCAAATCTCCTTGCGGCATAGGCAGGGATGCTTGGAAATTGGTAATCGCTTTCCCCTCCCGTTCATAGAGATCGGTATCGAGGAAATTCATCAAGACCGCACGCGACCAGTTGAATTCCAGACATTTTCTAATATAGAACAAGGCTTTATCCAGATTACCATTGCATTTATTGATAATCTGAACATGGTGTCCCCATGGGATGGAGAACAGTGCCGAAACGGAGAAATCATCCTGTTTTTCGCTCAAGGGGAAATCTCCAACAAGTTGTTGGAGTTTTTGACCCAGGGGGGAATAGAGGCGATAAAAGGCCCGCATATAACGAAGATTGTTTTCTGAAAACCCCTTTGGATTGTCTAATCTGTCTTTCAGGTCATTACTCAGTTTCTTAAAGAAGCTGCTTCCATAGATGTTTTCCCAATTGCGTTCAACAATATCACGCCCAAGGCTCCAATAAAACTCTATCATTGCCCGGTTGACACTTGTCGCAGCCTTGATCTGCTGCTGCTGATATTTGCCTTTAACTATTGAAAGCCAATTCTGATAGTCTTGCTGCGGAGAAAGGTCGTGCTCACTCATTTTCCAAAAGTCCTTTCAGCGTTTTGAATTCTGCTTGGAACTGAGATTCAAGTTCATCTATTTCTGCAAGCAGTTGCGAGGTCGGCGGGTATTCTTCAGCGACATAGTCCGTCTTTTTGTATTTGTTTATGGAAAGATCATAGCCGTTTTCCACGATTTCCGCTTTCGGCACAAAGAAGCTCCGTTCCGTCCTGTCGTGTTCGGGTTCCTCAAAACGCTTTTGATATTGTTCAATTACGTCCGGAATATCGTTTTGATCAATAGGGCTGCGTTTATCATCCAAACTGAATCCATCCGCCTTCATGTCATAGAACCAGACTTTATCCGTCCCTCCGGCATCCGTCTTTGTAAAAATCACAATAGCTGTGGAAACTCCCGCATAGGGTTTGAACACACCGGACGGCATGGAAATCACGGCTTCCAGGCGTTGTTTTTCAATCAGCTCCTTGCGAATCGCTTTATGAGCCTTGGAGCTTCCGAAGAGGACGCCGTCTGGAACAATCGAGGCGCATCGTCCTCCGATTTCCAGCATTTTTGTAAACAGAGCCAGGAAGAGCAATTCGGTCTTTTTCGTGTTGCAAAGGGCAATTAGGTCCTTGCTGATGTCTTCCTGGAACACGCTGCCAGTAAAGGGCGGATTCGCCATGATGAGCGAATAAAGGTTTCGTTCGATATTATCGCCGCTCAAGGAGTCCTGGTATTTGATATTCGGTTCCGCTACGCCATGAAGCATCATGTTCATAGCTCCGATGCGGAGCATGGATTGGTCCGTGTCATAACCGGAAAACATGGACGTCTTGTAGCGTTCCATATTGTCCTTGCGCATTAGCTCGCCCCTGTAGTTTTCCGAGAGATAGGCCGCGCTTTCCACCAAGAAACCGGCACTTCCCATCGCCGGATCAAGGATTCGGTCGTTCAGAGTGGGCTTCATAAGCGCCACAATCATTTTGATAATATGCCGAGGCGTCCTGAACTGGCCGTTTTCACCTGCCGCTGCTATTTTCCCAAGCAAATACTCATAGACATCGCCCATGATGTCCTTGTTGTTCATGTCCATCGCATCAATGCTGTCCACGACTTTAGCCAGCACCTTGGCTGTGGGGATCAGGAACACGGTGTCTTTCATATAGCGACTGAACGCTGTATCGCGTCCTTCCCCGATTTGTTTGATGAACGGAAAAACATACGTCTGAACCGTTAAAAACATTTCTGTCGGTTCAAGATTGTGAAAAAAACTCCAACGAAGTTTCTTGTATTCGGTTACGATCCGTGGCTCCTCGCTGATGACACATTCGCCGTCCTTGAAAAGAAGATTCTTCTGGTTCAGCTTCACACCAAGCGCATTGGCAGATCCTTCCTGCTTCACCTGATTGTCATCCAACAGCTTCATGAAAAGAAGGTAAGTGATTTGCTCCAGCACCGTAATGGGGCTGGTGATACCTCCGGTCCAGATCGTATCCCAAATCCCGTCGATTTTGTTTCTTAATTCGCCTGTAATCATAAAGCCCGCCAGTCAAGTTCGAGTTCAAAAATGGAATGGATGCGCCAAATAGTAATATACCGCAAATGGTGCTGTTTTCAACCTCAATATCCCCGTTTTTTGAGAAAAGAATGTAATAACTGGAAATCTTATCGCGTTTCCTTTGATCTCACATCTCCTCCACGATCAGGGGCATGCCACCCGACCAGCAAGAACGCACGTTGCCCCGAAAGCGAGCGACGCCAAGTAGAGTCATGATAGGACACTGTCTCTATTACTTCTCGCCTTTGCTGTACACAATGTCCATGATGCCCGTATCCGCATCCTCCACTAGCGCCAGCATGGCCTCGTTCGTCAAGCGATACGCTTTTTTCTCATCATCGTATTCCGCCAGCACTTCGTTTCCATTCAGCTGGATCGTCTTCAGCTTGCCGAATCCGGTGAACGTCTTCGCTTCTGTCGAGCTTAGGATGGTGTGGTCGCCGGCGGGATGCCCGACGAGATTCAGCGTTTTTCCGGAGAAATCATTTTCAAAGTCGGCTTCGACCTTGCATCTGAACTCAAAAGTCCATTTTTCGACCTTATCCATCTCGGCCAGGGGGCGATTCTTGATCACGACCTCACTGCCGTCCTTGAACGCCACCTCGGAAAAAGCCTGAATCGCCTGACATTTGACCGCACCATGAAAATCGGAGAACGTCAGGATACGTCTCCCTCGAATGGAGGTCCTCGGCTTGACGAAGCCAGGATTGCAGTGAATGGTGTCGGAATAGCTTGAGCCGAAGATTATCCCACTCACATTGAGGTCGCTATTCCCCGCAATGATCAGCTCGGCATCACCAGAAATCTTTCCCTGGCCGTAAGAGCCGAGGACAATATTTGACAGGAACGGTTTGGCCGAGGTGTCGATTCTGACGGTGACGTTCCCCCGTATCGTCGTGTATTCGGCAAGCTCCGAGGGGATCCCGAGGCATCCGCCATAGATGCAGCCCTTCCGGTTGACGTCCATAAACACGCCGCCGGTGATGGTCAGGCTGACATTGCCAACGATAGTATATTTCTCCGGGCAGTCTCCCTGATATGTGTGAGCTCCGCCCGCAGCGACGGCGTTCAGAAAAAGGCCGCCGGTGATGAGCATGCTGATGTCACCGTAGCGAATAACGGGAGAATCGGAATCAATGCGTTCCCCGGCAAACACGATCCTGTTGAACGTGCCACCGGAAATGACAAGGGTGCTGTTTTGAGGACGATCTGCGGATCCAATGATGGTCTTCGTGCATGTATGGGTGAGCTTTCGCAGAATCTGCTTCGCGGATGCTCCACCGTCATTTTTTAGGTGGCGACCTCCGCAGACGCTTGTGTTGAACGTGCCGCCACGGATGGTCGCGGGGATACCGTTAAATGTCGGAGGATTGTCCACGGTATACTCCCCGTCATCGACAATGATCTCCTTCGGATTTGCCTCAACGGCGCTTGCGACGGTCTTGAACACGGCCCCCTCAGAAGCAGAAACTCGAACGGTGCCACATGGCTTCGGATCATTCATGGTTTGAGGAGAGCGCTTGATCCTCACAGGGATCCTCCAAACAGATCACCATCGGTCAAGGAATCAAGTTTTTGTTTCAGATCTTTCTCAAACAGGCGAAGGTCCTCGAGGAACCCATTTAGGGTTGAAAACAGAGCGTCTTTGGATATTTCGCCAGGCGGAATCACTACAGTCTTTGTCTTAAAGTGAACCCGCCATTTCCAGTCCACGTTCATTTTTCTTGAAGGATAGAAACAATTAATATTCTCGCACAACTGAAGAAATTCAGGAGTCGCATTTTCTGAGCTCAGGACAAAGTGGAGATATAAAGTGTTTTCACCAGATGTAATTCCATTGATAAGCTCGTAGAAATAATGATTCTCAGTTTTCCAACCACTCATAACACCGGGAATATCCGGAACAAGGGCAGACATAGCCCTGGTAGTAAAGCGCGTGTGGGAAATGCTTGACTTTTTTGAATCTAGAAGAACATCTGGTTGTTCGGCCCCCCATTCCAATAGAAGGTCAAAAATAATCTTTCTTCTATTCTCCAATTCATCGGTATTCTCATCCTCATTGTCATCGCGCAAATATATCGTCAATTCATCGAATGCTATATTGAAATGCGGGAAGAGCAGACGCAAAAACTTCCTTTTGTCATGAGTGCTGGTGTTTTTTTCCAAATAAAGGTTTTCATCTATCTTCAAGGGAGTACGAACGCCATCTTCTTTATCTGACAGATAAATAGACAAATCATTTTTTCGTGCAGGACTGCTAACCAGGCCATAGAGAATCGTTTTGTCTCTTGAATGCAGGTAAGTTACCAGGTGTTCTATCATGTCAGCCCAGCTTGACACAATAATCTCTTTCCCCTGGATGACATATTTTGCAATCTGACGGCCTGTAAGTTCAACCTCATCATCAAGCGTTATCGAATTGTATCTTTTTCCAACGGGAACAAAAGTGTTTTGGGGAAGGAACCAAATCTTAAGGGCATATTCCACCATTTCACTATTGCGTTCAATAAGCTCGGCTTCTCCCCATGCATTCTTTGTTGCGATCTTCTGATTCATTCTAAGCCCACTGGCCTTATACCCGCCATTTTCGGAGTCACGTTTTTCAATGAATGGCTTGTTGCTAAGGCTGGGATTATACCCAGTAAGAGTAAGGTTTGCAAGTCTATGAAGCCATGTTTCATGAATCTGTTTCGCATTCGAACCAAGAGATTCCATCCATTCAGGAGAAAGATGTTGAGGCATAATGTGCTCAATTGTATAAACTCCTCCATCAAGGTTTGCGTAAACATCTTTTGCCTCAATTGTTCCATAATTTTCAAAACGCTCAAACATGTATGCTTTGAACTTGCCTCGCATCTGATATACCTGTTTTAGATTCAATGCATTGGAAAATTCTGCATCATCGGGGAATCGCCCGCTTTCTTTCTTGGAGAACAGGGAGTAAACAAACTTCCCGAGATACTGATTGTATGATTTATCATAACGGAATATTTCTCTGTTGAGATTCACAAATATTCTATTCAATGCATTGGTCGGAACCTCACATATATTTCTTCTAAACAAATATGTTTCCGTAATTAGGAATACCTGGAGAATGTCGTCTGGGGATATTTCTCCATTTTGATTCAACTGAAGAACTTCCATAAAAAAAGGTCTAGTTACAACAACATCCAAGCGAGAAAGCCTGAATAAGCAGTCATCCAATTCTTTCCTTAATCCACTTTTGCATGTTTTCAGTTTCTCGAAATGTCTTGCATAACAAAGCATATCTTCAAGGAGTTTGTCGAGGGGCTTATTGTCTACCTCTGTGTATGATTTGAATTCCCGATATACTCTATTAATTGCTGGTGTAATTTGGGTCTTTATACTTAAATAGTCTCTGATAAAACCGCTAACGCTGTTTTCGTCGCTCGCAGTACACTTTTCGATCTTAACCCAATAGTTCTTAAAATAGAAACTCTGTTTGTCATGGGGAAGTTTCATCAGAATATAATTTCGTATTTTATCTCCTTCCGTCAATGACAAACCTGTGGAGTTCAGACTTTCAAAAATAAGCTGTGCATTATCACGAGGTTCCAGGGTGATAATAATTATTTCGAGCTTGTTAATAGCGTCAAACAAGTCATCGACAGAATCGCTGTTAGAAAGAATTTCCTCGTAGAACAGCAGGTAGTTTCTTGTAAGAGCAGATGACATGTCATACTCATGCCTATCGCCAAACAGTTTGGCAAGCGCATCTCTGTCATCTTCTATAGGAATCAACTTAATTCTCTGGTCTTCTGGAGCCCAAGGGGAAACCAAGAAACGATCTCGTATTTGCTCGTTAAGCCTTCTGTCCTTACACTCAACCTTGCTTTCGGAAATAAGATTGCATATTGCCAATAAAAGAAGAGAAACTGTTGTAAGACGCTGCTGTCCGTCAATTATATGATACTCTGTATTCTTTCCGACGGTTGCCCCTGATGCTACAATACTGCCGAAAAAATGGCTCGGCCTATCTTCCGCAATGACCTTCTTTAAATCCGAGTACAGTTGCCGACAGTTTTCCGAAGTCCATTCATACTTTCTCTGATATACAGGTACGATGAACCTTTTATCTGCACCTTCCATAAGTTGCGTCAATTTTGTCTCTGAACCGTGCATAATGCTCTCCTTATCTGATAAACTTCTACGTACAGGGATGTCAGAGCACAAAAAAAAGCCGGACGATTCCCCATACGTGATGATGAAGGTCCGGCCAAGAACCTGCCCTAAGAACGTCAGAGAAACGTCCAGCAAGACAAGACGCATAGATACTATGGTCCTTTGCTGGTATATTTCTATTTCTTAGGGCAAAAGCGCTTTTGGAAACTTGGCCGGTTTTCATCATCTTTTGCTGAAATAACCGATGTAAAGAACTCGGAGCCGAAGTCCATAGGGTAGAACCCCGGTTCTAACAGTCAATATACACTAATGCAGAGCGAAAATCAAGTGTATTTCTCCTTTTTTAGAGAAAATGGTTCATCCTGAACTATGGTTGTATGGTCTTACTTTACTTTTCTCCGCGTTCAAGGAAGATTTCGTCGATTTGTTCTGGATCTGACTTGCAAATCAGGCAGGACGGGTGTATTTTATGCATAATTCTTTTTTACAACATAGAATCGCATTTTCCTCAGGCAAAACATGTACCTTTTCTACATAGACGAATCCGGAAATCGGGACATCGGTCACGTTGAGCAGGAACGCTTTTATGTCCTTACGGCAGTTGGAATGTTCGAGGGGCATTGGAAACGTTTTTACCTCGATATCGCCCGTCCCAAACGCAATATTATTTCTCGCATCGAATCAGAGCATGGCCTTTCTTTGGATTTTGCCGTGGATGTAGAGGTTAAATCGACACTTTTACGCAATGAAAAGGCACGTCGATGCCATCCATTCTCCCTGTATCAGACCGACGAGGAAAGAATGGGGCTTGTCAACGAATTCTATTCCCAGCTTGAGAAGTGCAACGTTGTATTGATTTCTGTTGTCATGGATAAGAAGCAGATTATTCCCGGTTCACGTCTGGCAAACCAGCAGGAACTTCACAACAAAGCGTGGGAACTGCTTTGCGAAAGAGTAGAATCTTTCATGAAAGAAAGGCATCCAAAGCATAAAGCAATTCTGATAACAGACGACACGGATAAGCAAAAGAATCTGCAAACAACCCGTGCTCATGTAAATCTTTATCAAAATGGGGCATCTTCGGGGCTTTCACTAAGGCATATCATTGAAATGCCCATGTTCGTCAGCAGTGCAACGTGTGTCGGCGTTCAGCTTGCAGATTTGTGTTGTTACAACGTTTATCGCAGATTTAAGGACGACAACCCAAACTATGAGTTTTTCAAACGAATAGAGCCTTTTTTTTACAACTCAGACAACACTGAACCAAATAAGAAAGACGGATTGAAAGTCTTTCCATCAACGGGGGATGCGGCACGATAAAAAAAAGGAGTTCGGCTGGGATTACCCATATCGAGCTGCACAGCAGCACCGAACTATACGTTTAATATACACGTCCATTTCGTGAATTCAAGCGACATTCTTTTTTTTTCTCCTTTTTTTTCTTTCTGAGAGGCAGAACGACCTGAACACGGAATAACTGACCGGTGCGAGCCTCGGGGAAAGACAGGACTGAGCGAGGTTCACCGCCAGTCAACGATCATGTCGAAGCTTGCCTTGTTCTCGCGAAGTGACCTGAGGCGATGCGGACTGCCGCCGAGGATGACGGCCACACCGTGGATCACGGGCTCGTCGAGTTCGCAGAAGCCGAAGCTCGGCTTCTGTTCATCGTGAAGGCCGGCGAGCAGGTTGATGCCTTTGTCGAGCGGGATGAGTTCAAGCTTCTCTGCCCCGATGATCGACCGGAGCTCGGACAAGCTCCGGTTCGGGTCGACGGTGAGCTCGATTTCCTCGATGGTTCTGTTCGACGGGTCTATTTTGATTGCGCGCATCATTTGATTCTCCCATCCTTCCCCGGCCACCCGATGCCGGGGAAGTTGTAGTCCCCGCGCCGAACGGCTTCGAGTTCGGCGGCGGCGGCCTTCTCATAGTCCGGATGCCTCTTCTCTTCCTCGATGCAGGCCGGACACAGGACATCGGTATTGAACCTGCTCATCTGCCTCACTCTGAGCTCGCCGCCGCACCGATCACATTTCTTCACAGTCAAAAACCTGTCAGCCATGGTCGTGCCTCCTCAGTTGTACATCTTGATGGCTTCGTCCCGGATGGCGCGCGCGACCGTGGTCGTTGCCCGGCGGTCCCAGCCGCGGTCGTAGCTGCACACGCACTTGTACTTGCCTTCGCCGTGAACCTCGGCTATCCAGAGTTTGCTGATTCTGCCGTTTCGGATTCCGAACTCGCTCGGCAGGTCGAAGTGCTTGATTTCGATTCGGTAGGTCAGCCCGTTGCGGACGGTTCTTGCGATTGTCCAGGCTCCGTCGTGTTTGATGATGTCCATCATCGTTCCTCCGTCAGGTTGGAGTTTTCTGTTTGGTTCGCTCGGCCTCGTTCGGTCGTGCTGATACTATTAAAGCATGAAACGCCGTTTAATCCAATCATATTCCGAAGAAATATCGATATTTCTTCATTCTTTCTACCTCATAACGAGGTTATTGGAAATGCAAGTCGGAAACTATAGAAATATCGAAAATTCTTTCCGCAGCACTGATATTCCGAATATCAATTCGAAGCGCGAAGAAATACCGAAAAAAGTGCCCGGCATCCAGCCGGGCGATGTTGTGTTGTATGTTTCTCTGACGCTTTGGCCGGACGATCAGTTGAACTGCCTCGTGACGTCTTCCAGAATTTTCTTCGTGTGATCGGTGGACGCCGGGATGATCCACTCGCCGTTTTCGTACCGCAGGACTTTCTTCCTCCCTGTCCTGGCTACGAGCATGTCGATGCGGCCGCCGTTGATGCCTGCCTCGGTCGGAGTGTTGCGCCAGTTCAGCTTGATCTCGTATTTCACGCCTTCGAGCTTGTATCCGTGGATCTTGATTTCCATGTTCAGTCCTCCTCGTTGTATTCCTCGTCCTCATCCTCGCCGAAGGTCACGTCGAACCAGTCGGACACGGTGCAGAGGAGATTGTTGTAGTCGCCGGAAGTGGCTTCTTTTTGGAATTCGTTCCAGAGGTCGCTCTTTCCATTCCGCACTAACGCTCTTCGGCAGACGCCAAGCACCGCGAAGGCGTTCCCACTCACATTTTGAAGGTTTAAGGTGATTCCTGTCTTGCTCATGATGTACCTCCGTTGGTTGGAGTTGCTGGTTAAGTTGTTGTGCGGCTTGCACCGCTCGCTTCACGCTCACTAATATAGCGCGATATGTGCTTATATCCAGTCGTTTGGATGCTGAATACCGATTAATATCGAGTTTTATTCGCCTATTCGGAACGAACATGGGAAATATTGTCTATTTCATGCCGGAGCATGGAAACGGAATTAGTCAAGCAGAAAGCGAAAGAAATGCGAAGAAATATCCGCATAGACGAATTGACATGATTCAATGTCACGGAATAATCGCGTTTTCGGAAAAAGCAAGTCTTTATCGGAAATTATTGCGAAGATTCTTTATTTCGTCGTTTCCGGAAATAGACACAAAAAAAGTCAGGCCATGCCTAGGACTGACCTGACGAAAAAAACCTGCCGAGGTTGGGTGTAACCGAGGAACCCGGACAGAGGCCTGGGCAGGAACTGTAGGAAAGACCCCGGCGTCACGCATTGGCATTGAAGCCATGCTCCAGCCGGGGTTCGGTTTTCATTTGTCGCTCAGCGCCTCGACGACCTTCTGCGCATCTGCACCGGCCTCCACGAGATTAACGGCGTATCCGTTGATCTGGCGACCGATCTTGATGCGGAGAGTGTCATCGGTACCGACCTTGCCATCCGACTTCTTCTCGCCGGACGGGATGCCATCGACGTCGGCCTTGCCGGCAAGCTCGATTTCCACGTTGTCACGGGTGACAGCGGTAAGGGTCTTGCCGTAACGCAGGGTGAACGACGCCATGAAGTGCTCGGGATCGACGCCGACATCGACGCCGATGCCGTTAGAATATATGACGCTGTTATGCCCACAGCCGCTCAGCAGAGGCATCAGAGCGAGAGAAACGATCAGGAAGATTTCCTTCATTTTGTGGGGACTCCTTTCAATGGTTGAGGGTAAAAAAGATTGCGATCATGAGGAAGAACAGGACGAGCAGGACAAGTCCGAAGACGAGCACGAGGGCGATGCTGACGAGCTCATCCATGCTGTTCCTTCGCCCTGGCTTCCTTGCAGATCGGGCACTCGCACGGCGTACACCAGGCATGCCAGCCGAGGTGCTCGCAGTAGCACCCGAACCTGTACGCCTGATTTTTGACGATGTACCGCCTCGGGTTGAAGAACGAATACATGCCTTTGGCGATGAGCGCGCCGTTGCGTTTGAAGCGCTCGTTGGATTCCGTGAAGGAATCGTAGGTGCGGTCGGATTCGTGCCACTCGACATCGTGGATGAGGGCTACCGGCGCGAGGCTGGGATGGAGCTTCGTGATCACGCATCGGAGCCAGGCCGGAAACGAATCAGGACCGATGCCGTTGAACACCTTCGCGAGGTCCTCGAAAGAATACTTGTCGAGGATCTCGCGGCCTTCAAGCTTGTACTTCTGGGCGAGGTAGTACAGCTCAAGAATTTCGTTGGTATTGCTCAATATGCGCCTCCTTAGGTGATGTCGTTGCTGTCGAACGGGGTTCCGATGCTGCCCATGGCACTCCCGAGATAGCTGAACAGCCGGTTGAGCCAGTTGCTCGGCTGCCATTTTTTCGTGCTCGGATTGTAGACCAGGATGAAATTGTCCGTCGGATTGTTGTACGGGTTCATGATGGTGTCGGAGTTCTGCACGTCACTGAGCCCATTGAGCTCGGTCGCGCCGCTGCTTCCACTGCTGGCGTTGGCGATAGCCGCGGCCACGCCAGCTGGTGTGACGGCCTTGGACGTGTTGGTTCCCGTGGTCGCCTCGGAGGTGGTCGCGAGCTGAAGAACACCTGCGGCCGCGGTCGAGCCGGTTTTCGCCGAGACGTTTCCGTTTGAC
>JAEEGG010010939.1_pt1 | contig 19918 bp, 17 predicted proteins | sample 9134161 | NCBI WGS metagenome assembly JAEEGG01 (sample SAMN16246543, study PRJNA631951) | gut metagenome | biome: gut microbiome; feature: rumen; material: CR-attached | host: Bos | place: Iran: Karaj | collected 2018-10 | reverse complement strand
TCTTGGCCACGGCTTCGGTGCGGGCGCTGTCGGCCCTTGCGGAGCCGTCGAGCGCCATTCCGTCGGATTCAGCCTCGAGCAGGACCCAGGCGCCCTTGAGGAGGCCTTTCATCCTTTCGAGTTCGGCCTTGGTCTTGGGCTCTATAACCACGTGGCCGGCCTGTTTGCCCTTGGTGCCAGCGGTATATGAAGGGGTGCAGAAATGGAGACTGGTTCCGTCCTCGCTCAGCATCCTGCCGAACCAGGGACCGCGGTTGAAGCCCACCTGGGCCTCCATCGCCTCCTGGACCAGAACCTCGAGTCCCCACGACTCGAACTGCTCCTTGACCCAGAGTTCAGCCTCCGTCAGCGCCGCGGAGCCGACGTGGCGGCCGCCGATCACGTTGGCCAGGAAGTCCGCGTGCTCCATGGTGCGGTTGTCGGTCTGGCCGATTTCAATTACCTTTTTGACTGTCTTGTCCTGCGCAAAGGAAACTGCAGGAATGCTGATGACCAGAATGGCCACCAATGCGAGAATGGAATGTCTTTTCATAGCCGGAAAGTTGTAAATGCCGGCTATAAAGTTAACAATAATCCTTATAATGTACAAAATCCGGATTGCAGGCCATATCGTCAAATGGAATCAAGGTTTGTCTTGGCCTGGGGATTGTGTTGCCAGATGGCACCGACCTTGGGGCAGGATTCTTTTTCGGGGCATCCGCCGCAGGTCCCGAAGCCTTTGGCCGTTGCGCACTTGCGTACTTCACACAAGGTGCTGCAGAAGAATGTCTTCGCCCCGTTCATCCGGCAACCTTCGCAATTGATATGCTCCGGCAGGATAGCGGCGTTGTTCAGTTCCGACCACAGCTTCGCGGTCTTCTCACGAAGGGCCTGGTCTTTGTTTTTCGTGGCGATGTATGCGTCGCACTTTTCGCAGTCCAGTCCGCAGATGGCAATCAATCGCTTCGTGCCGGCATGTCTTGTTATCCTGAAAGTGCAACGTTCGCCCCCTCGGAGTATCGTATTCTCGATCCGGACATCGAACCGACTGTCAGGTTCAAGCTGCGAAAGAATGAATAATATGCTTTGCCGGGAACACTCGCATTGCTCCGGATTGCTTCTGAGCCCGCACTTCACCTTGGGGCAGGAACAATCCAGAAAACTCAGTTCATAAACCTTCCCCGGCTCAATCACCCTGCCCTGATACGACTTGCTATTGTATCCGTCCGAGTAAATCCCGTCGAAATCCCCGTCATACTTGGCGTATATTTGCTGATGGATTGGGAGGACACGATCTTTAACGCATTCTATGGCTTCTTCTCGGTAATCCATATAATTATTATTGAGGAATATAAAGAATTATAAAACTCGATTTATCAGTATAAAGATACGCATTGATGGACGCCGCCTGACACCTTCCCCCGGTTGTTGCCGGGCACGTTTTGTGGTCCTGGTGTGCCCGGGAGGTGGTTTTTCCGTTTCCCGGGCACGGAGAGGGGCATCTTTGTGCCCGGGAATCGGCATGCCCCTGAGGGCAGCCTCGTAGCGGCGGTGGAAAGGGGGACGGAGTCCGGCTCCCGCTACGCGAAACGGCAGCCAGTTCGGCTGCCGTTTCGTTTAGTAGCGGAGGGAGGACTCGAACCTCCGACCTCCGGGTTATGAGCCCGACGAGCTACCAACTGCTCTACTCCGCGGTGTATTGGACTGCAAAAGTATGATTATTTTGCGAATTGGCCAAATTTATTTTTCAAAAAGCGTTCCGGCGTCGATGTCTTTTTCTCGTAACTGCTTGAAACAGTGGCGGCAGACGGGTTCGTAGATATCTTTTTCGCCGAGTTCCACCAGTTTGTCACTGCGGGAGAGACGGTGAGAATGGTGGGCGATGTCGCCGCAGCGGACGCAGATGGCGTGGACTTTGGTGACGTATTCTGCGGTGGCCATCAGGGCTGGCATGGGGCCGAAAGGCTTGCCCAGGTAGTCCATGTCGAGGCCGGCGACGATGACCCGGATGCCGCGGTCGGCCAGCATGCGGACTACGTCTACGATGCCTTCATCGAAGAACTGGGCCTCATCCACACCGATGACATCGACGCCGTCCGCCTTTTCGAGGATGGCGCGGGCTGAATCAACCGGGGTGGACAGGATGGAGTGGCCTTCGTGCGAGACGACGGCTTCTTCCGAATAGCGGGTGTCGATCCGGGGCTTGAAGATCTCCACGCGAAGGTTGGCGATTTTGGCGCGTTTGAGCCTGCGGATGAGTTCTTCGGTCTTTCCCGAGAACATCGAGCCACAGATGACTTCGACATAGCCGGGATGTTTCACGTTTTCTATGAACATTTTTTCGTATTTTTGTCAAAGATACGAAAAATATGGCGAAACTCTATATCGTACCGACGCCGATCGGCAACCTCGAAGACATCACGCTGCGTGCCCTCCGCGTCCTGCGGGAAGCCGACTTGATCCTGGCAGAAGACACGCGGACCAGTTCGGTGCTGCTCAAGCATTATGAGATCAGCGCGCGCATGGAATCACACCACAAGTTCAATGAACATGAAAAGGTGGAAAGCGTGAAGCAGCGGATTCTTGACGGCAAAACGGTCGCCTTGATCAGCGACGCCGGCACGCCTGGGATTTCCGACCCGGGCTTCTTGCTGGTCCGTACTTGTGTGGAGGCGGGGATCGAGGTGGAGACGTTGCCGGGCGCGACGGCTTTCGTTCCGGCGCTCGTCAATTCGGGCTTTCCGTGCGACCGCTTCTGTTTTGAAGGATTCCTGCCTGTCAAGAAAGGGCGCCAGACGAAACTTGCCCAGCTCGCTGGCGAAACCCGGACGATGGTTTTCTACGAGTCGCCGTTCCGGCTGGTCAAGACGCTTGGGCAGTTTGTCGAGGTTTTCGGTCCCGACCGCCCTGCCAGTGTCTCGCGCGAAATCTCGAAACTCCACGACACGACGCACCGCGGCACCCTCCAGGAACTCTTCGACTATTTCAACGCCACCCCGCCCAAAGGCGAAATTGTCATGGTGGTCCGCGGCAGTCAGGCTTGATTCTTGCAGCCCGCACGGGCATTTATTCTATTTGTGGGATGATATGAGGCGAGAGAAAAAAGAACAAGTGTCGAAGGGTGCGGCGTCTGGGATGGTAGCCCTGGTTTTCCTGATTCTGGGATTTCAACTGGCGATTTTTGTGGTCAAGGTCATGGAGCGGCCCGGAGATGCCCGGCCTGAGCCGGACATGACGGGACAGCTAGAGCCGGGGCAAGGGGCTCCACCGGAAGAACAATCCGCAACTCCGCAGGAATCGGGGAGTCCTGAACGGACGAAATTTGGTGGCTACGCCCGCCCGGACCGCAACACGGCTCGCAAACCCGCTGGCGGAACGGCACATCGCCCTGCCCGGCAGTACGAATCCTTTCCCTTCAATCCCAATACCGTGACGCTGGATGAATTGCAGCGCCTGGGCCTGAGCCAGCGTCAAGCCGAATCCATCGACAACTACCGCAGCAAAGGCGGCCGCTTCCGAAGCAAGGCCGATTTCCAGAAAATGTATGTCGTCTCCGACACCCTCTTTGCCCGGCTCGAACCCTATATCGAAATTCCCAAACTCGAACTTAACACGGCCGACAGCGCCGCTCTGGTATCGCTGCACGGCATCGGTCCCTGGTATGCCCACAAGATCCTCGATTATCGCGACCGGCTCGGCGGCTATTACGACAAGACCCAGTTGCTTGAAATCGACGGGCTCGACGCCGCCCGCTATGAAGGCTTTGCCGATGACATCACTGTGGACTCCGGCCGAATCCACCCGCTCGACCTCTGGCATGCATCCGACAGCCTGCTCGCACGCCATCCGTATCTTGGCCCTCGCGGTGCCCGCAGCGTCCTTCGCTACCGTCAACTCTTCGATTCCACCCGCTGGACCCTCACCGACCTCGCCCAAGAACAGGTCCTCTCTCCAAAAAATATCGAAAAATTGAAAAAATATATCGAAATACAATAATTATTTTTATATTTGCGCAAAAAACAGATAAAACGTATCTTTGTAAGATTGATAAGGCGACAAGGGCGTAGCGGCGGGTGGTATTTGGGCGGGCGCGCATTTTTTTGCGCGCACGACGAAATACCAGAGCAAGCGGAGCCCGCCCGTGGCCATGTGAACGGGAGGGGCCCAAGCGCAGCCCGGCCAGATGCGACAAGAAAGTATTGATATTATTGATATATGTTAGAGTGTAAACACATTACGAAAGCCTTCGGTGATTTCAAGGCACTCGACGACGTGTCGGTGAACGTGCCTGAAGGCAAGATTTTCGGATTGCTCGGACCGAATGGCGCCGGCAAGACGACCCTGATCCGTATCATCAACCGGATCACCATCCCCACGGCAGGCGAAGTGATCCTGAACGGCAAACACGTCGCCGACGAAGACGTCCGTGCCATCGGCTACCTGCCCGAAGAGCGCGGTCTTTTCAAGAAGATGAAAGTCGGCGAACAATCCCTCTATCTGGCCCGCCTCAAAGGCATGAGCACCGCCGCCGCGACCGCCGAACTCAAAAAATGGTTCATCCGCTTCGGCATCCAGAGCTGGTGGGACAAAAAAGTCGAAGAACTGTCCAAAGGCATGGCCCAGAAAGTCCAGTTCATCACGACTGTCCTGCATCGCCCCCAACTGCTGATCCTCGACGAACCCTTCTCCGGCTTCGACCCCGTCAACGCCCAGATGATCCGCGACGAGATCCTGCGCCTGCGGGATGAAGGCACCACCATCATCCTCTCGACCCACAACATGGAATCCGTCGAAGAACTCTGCGACAACATCGCCTTGATTAACAAGTCGCACCTCGTGGTGACAGGCGGTACCGACGCCATCCGCCGCGAATACGGCTCCAACCAGGTGGAAGTCCTCTATCGCAGCAGCGAACCCCTGCCGGCCGGAACCACCTATAGCATCTTCGCCGATGAAGAGCTCAAGGAGAGCCGCCGGGCCGTGCTGGATGTGACCGAAGGCAGCAGTTCCCGGGACGTGCTTGGCGAACTGATTACCTGCGCCGACATCGTTTCGTACCGCGAACTGATCCCGCGCATGAACGACATTTTCATCAAACTGGTAACCGGAAAATAGGAGGAGCGCACTATGAACTGGAAAAAAGTAGGCATTGTCATCAGCCACGAATATACAACCCGCGTCCGCAAGAAATCCTTTATCCTGACCACCCTGCTCACGCCGATCGGCATGGGTCTGCTGATCTGCGTCCCGATGCTGATCATGCTCTTCTCGGGCAACGAGCAGCAGAAAGTGAAAGTGATCGACCAGTCCGGCATTGTGGCTCCGTACCTGGAAAACAGCGAGCACACGACCTACGTGATGGGCACGGAAGGGGAGACCGTCGATCTGCTCAAAGACATCTTCGACGAATTGGATTATTACGCCATCGTCGGCATTTCTCCGCTCGATGAGAAGGGGGAAGTCTCCGTCATATCCTATTCGAAGGAACCGCTCAACATGGATTTGAAGACCTCCATCAACCGGGCGGTCAACAAGGCCGTCGAGAACCGAAAACTCATGCAGTATGATATCCAGAACCTCGACGAGATCCTGGCTGACGTCAAGACCGACATCAAGCTCAATTCGATGACACTCACCAACGATGGGGATGCCAAGGAAGACAGCGTGGAGATCTACATGGTCCTGTCCTACCTGATGAGCTTCCTGATCTACATGTTCGTCTTCATGTTCGGCACGATGGTCATGCGCAGCGTCATCGACGAGAAGAGCAGCCGCGTGGTGGAAGTGATCGTTTCATCGGTCAAAAGCGTGGAGCTGATGATGGGCAAGATTATCGGCGTAGCGCTGGTTGCCCTCACGCAGTTCTTCATCTGGATTGCGCTGACGCTCATCATCGTGATGGCTGTCAATACGATTGCCGGCCCGAAACTGATGCAGAACATGGGCGGTGTCGAACAGATCGTAGCGATGACCGGTGAAGACGGCAACATCAGTCCGGCTGACATGGCCGCCATCGCCCAGTCATCCGGCGAGACCTCCGATGCGGCCGGCGTGATGAAGATTCTAGGCCAGATCAAAGACCTCGACTGGCTGTACATCATCGGCTGCTTCCTGATCTATTTCCTGCTGGGTTATCTGCTCTACGCCTCAATGTTCGCCGCCATCGGTGCGGCGGTCGACAACGAGGCCGATACGAACCAGTTGCAGTTGCCGATTACGATCCCGCTGATCATCGGCCTGTTTATCATGCTCCACACCTTCGAGCATCCCAACAGTGCCCTGTCGGTCTGGACTTCCATCATCCCGTGGACGTCGCCGATGGTGATGCTGGCCCGTATTCCGTTCGGCGTCGTGCCGGGCTGGCAGCTGCTGCTCTCGGTCTTCCTGCTGTTGGTCACCTTCCTGGCTACGGCCTGGGTGTCGGCCAAGATTTACAAGATCGGCATCCTTACCTATGGTAAGAAGTCCTCGTTCAAGGATCTCATCAAATGGATGAAAATCAAAGACTGACCTATGAAGATACGAAGTTTGTTCCTGAGTCTGCTGCTGGCCTCCCTGGCTTTCCCTGCGGCTGCGCAGTTTACCTACAAGTGGACTCCCGTTCAGATCGATTCCACGTGGGATGATACAAAGGACTTGCGGGCCACGCTGACCATTGAGAAGTACAATGCCCAGGTGGCACCGCTCCAGGAGATCATCGGCTATTCTGAAGACGAGTACAGCAGCCGCCGTCCTGAAAGCGGATTGTCCAATTTCGCAGCCGACGTCATCAAGGCCATCGCCGAAAGAAAAACCGGCGATAAGGTGGATATCGCCATGACCAATTACGGTGGTATCCGCACCAGCCTGCCCAAAGGCGCCGTGCGCGTCTATGACATCTTCTCCATCTTCCCGTTCGACAATTACCTTGTAACCTTCGACATCAAAGGGTCGGACCTTCACCGCTTCCTCAACCAGATGATTGCCCGGCGGCGCGTCGAAGCCTTCAGTGGTGTCGAAATCGTGATTACCGGCCGGGAGGCGGACAAACTCAACGTTGCGGGCGCGCCGATCGACGATGACCGCGTCTATAAGTTCGCCACCATCAATTTCCTGATGGACGGAGGCGACGGTGTCGTACTCTCCGACGTGGCCTTCAACCGCAAAGACACGGGCATCTGGATCCGCGATGCCATCGTGGAATACCTGAAAGACCAGATGGCCCGGGGCGAGACGATCTCGCTCCATCCGGACGGGCGCATTGTTTACACGGACTGGGAGGAAAGAAGACGATGAAAAAACTGATTTTGACCGCAATGGCCGTGTTGGCCAGTTTGGTCGCGCTTCCTGCGCAAGACCTTGTGATCCTGCACACCAACGATACGCACAGCCAGATCGAACCGGTCCGGGTGGGCTATAACAAAGGGCTTGGCGGCGTGGAGCGCCGGCTCCAGTACATCAACAGCGTGCGCGAGAAATACGGCAAGAAAAAAGTGCTCCTGCTCGATGCGGGCGATTTCAACCAGGGAACCCCTTACTATACGGTGGCCCATGGTGATCTTGAGGTGGAACTGGTCAACCTGATGAAGTACGACGTGTTTACCCTGGGCAACCACGAGTTTGACAATGGACAGGAAGACCTGGCCCGCCGCCTGAAAAAGTGCAAGCACACGACGGTGACCTGCAACTACGATTTCTCGAACACCCCGCTCAAGAAACTGGTGAAACCTTATACGATCGTCCGCCGCGGCGGCATGAAGATTGGCATCATCGGCACGACTTCCTACCTGGAAGGCGTGGTCCTCAAGTCGCATCTCGACGGCATGGTCCGGCTGAATTCCATCGAAGAGGTCAACAAATGGGCGGATTTCCTGAAGAACAAGAAGCACTGTGACCTGGTGATCCTGCTGTCGCATTTCGGTTATGACGGCGGATCGCTGGAACGTCCTTCCGACGTGCTGATGGTGGAGAATTCCCGCAACCTGGACATTGTCATCGGCGGGCACAGCCATACTTATTTGAAAGAAGCCCGTGAGGTCAAGGACCTCGACGGGCGTGTGGTTCCCATCACCCAATGTGGCGGGCAGGGTATCGTAGTCGGTACCTGGGAGATCACTCGCGCTCGACCTTGAGCTGCTCGATATGGCTTACGGCGTCGGTGGTCTTGACGTAGAGGATAACCCGGAAACGTTCGCCACCGGCGCTGAGCGAGCCGACCGCATATTTCATCGGCGCTTTGCCGCTCTTGTGGATGACCGTGAACTTCTTGGGAGTGTAGTTGGCGAAGAAGTTCTTCATGATGAGACGGGCCTGGTTGCGCGTGCAGTTGTTGACGGCACCCAGCATATCGAGTTCCAGATTGTCAGCGAACCAGGCTGAAAGCTTGTCATAATCTCCACTTTGAAGATACTTTCCAATCGGTGTGAAGACATCCTGTCCGTTTTCCTGCGCCGAGGAAGGGCCGACCGTCAGGAGGGCGAACAGCAAAGATGCAAGCCAGAACACTTTCTTCATCGTAACCAATTATTTTGACGAAAGGCCATATATTCAAAAATCGAGCCAATGAAAATCAGAGTCCTCTTTACCGGAAAAACCACGGACCCGTGGATCCGTCAGGGAATCGAAGTCTATGCCGGCCGGATTCGGCACTACGTCTCGTTCGAACTGGTGGAAATCCCCGATTTGCGCCAGACCGCATCCCTGAGTGAGGAACAGGTCAAGCTGCGGGAGGGTGAATTGATTCTCAAGGCTTTGAAGCCGACCGACCATCTGGTTCTGCTGGATGAGCGCGGCGCGTCCTTCTCGTCGCTCGATTGGGCACGGAATTTGGAGCAGAAAGCCGCGCATCTCCCGAAGGATCTGGTCTTTGTGGTCGGGGGACCTTATGGCTTTTCAGCCGAGGTCCAGGCCCGTTGCCAGGAGCGTCTTTCGCTTTCACGGATGACATTTTCCCACCAGCTGGTGCGGCTCGTCTTCCTGGAGCAATTGTACCGCGCCTTCACGATCATCCGAGGAGAACCCTATCATCACGAATGAGCAAAGGCAGACCATATTGGCTTCGGATCCGGCGCTTCCTGCTGCGTAACGGCAGTTTTTTGCTGTTTGTCGTGGCGTTGCTGCTGCTGGGCCTTTCCGGCATCCGGCCTGATTATGAAGCCCGGCAGCGCCGGCAGAAGAACCGCGTGGAGCGGGCGCTCCACAAGCGGGAGTTGCTGGCCGAGCGATTCTCGTACCGCGCCATGCAGGCCATGGACCAGGACTGGGTCGATTTCGATGACCTGCCCGACGACATCGTGCTCTACTGCTACCAGGCCGACACGATGAAGAGCTGGACGCACCAGTTCCCCATCAGCAATGACGAGGTGGATGTGTACCCGTATTCGTACCGGCTTCAGTTCATGAGCAACCGGAACCTGTATTCCACGCCGCTCGCCTATATCGGGATGCGTGAGAAATACGTCAATCTTGGTTCCGCCTGGTATGTCGTGACCACGCATTTCACGCAGGACCGCAAGGTCAAGATCGTGACAGGCATCCTGATCAAGACCGAGTATCCCACCAGTGCCATTCCCAATACGGTCAACCGGCATCTTCACCTGAAGGATGGCTACACGACACTGGCTATCCAGACCGATGATACGGCCATCGTCTATGGCATTGAGGATGAACCGCTATTCTCGGTCGTCCCGACCGTCCCGCCGACTCCAGGCCACGGGAACATGCCCTTGCGCTGGATTGCCTTTGCCCTGATGTTGCTGGCGGTTTTCCCGTACCATTCCCGCTACCATACCTGGCGAACCTTCTGGTTTGCCGTCCTGACGCTGGTATTCGTACGCCTGATGGCTTTCTATTTTGTCGGGAAAGGTTATACGACCGGCGAACTGTTCTCCCCGGTGCTCTATGCGGACACGACACTGTTCAATTCACTGGGAAGTCTGCTGTTCAACAATATCACGGTGGCGCTGGCCTTCTACGCGCTGTTCGTGATGCGCTACCGCATCCACAAGAACATGGAATTCCGGCCGCCCGCCCGGCGCTGGACCGGTGTCGTGCTCCTGTCGCTTGCCGGTGTGGCGCTGATGGCTTACATCCACTTTGTGATGCGGTCTTTGATGCTCAATTCCAGCATCGTGATGGAGCCGTACCGGCTTTCGCAGATCGGAGTCTATGCCATCTTGAGCTATGCGACCTTTGCGATGCTCTTCCTGGCCCTTCTGTACCAGATCTACATGGTCGTGATGCTGATCCGACGGGATGCGCGCGTCAATCTTTTTTCCTGGACCAACATCGTCCTGTATGTGCTGGTCATCTCCCTCTACAGTGTCGTGGCCATGGACCGGTACGGCCTGATCAAGGAATATGAGAGCAACCGCGTCAATACCAGCAAACTGGCCAGTGAGAGGGATCTTTCCCTGGAGATGTTCCTGCGCGATGTGGAGCCTTCCATCCAAAGCGACCCGTTCTTCTCGGTGCTGACCTCGGTCGGCGGCGCGGAACTGATCAAGAACCGCCTGACGGAGCGGTATCTGTACAGCGACGTGGTAAGCAAATACAATATCACGCTTTCGACCTGTACGCCCAACAACCTGATCACGCTGGGGCAGGGGACCGAGCCGGTGGGCTGTTTCTCTTTCTATGAGAATCTGATCAAGGAATACGGTGTGGCGCTGGCACCTGGCTCCAATATCTATTATCTGCACGACTACAACGGGTTGGCTTCTTACCTGGGTATGTTTACCTATTTCGATCCTTCCACCTATGCGGTATCCCGTCTGTTTGTGGAGCTTGAATCGAAATACAAGAATGACGTGCTGGTCAATCCCTTCGATGCCGTTACGGCCCGGGCCGGAACGGCTGCCACCCTTCCGCGCTATTATTCCTACGCCCGTTATTCCGATGACCGGCTCGTCTCCTATGGCGGCAGTTATGTTTATCCGGTGACGCCGACCTTCGACCGGAAGATCGGCTACACGATGGTCAACAAGAATGGGTACGTGCATTTTGTGAACTGCTTGTCGGACGAGGATGTCACGATCATATCCCGGCAGCGCCGGCCTTTCTTCCCCCATCTGGTTTCTTTCTCGTACCTGGCGATTTTCTACGGATTGTTCATGCTCCTGTTCACGATTCGCTGGCGCAAGGATAAGATCTTCGACCTGCCGAAGCACTCGCTCAAACGGAAAATCACCTTGCTGATCACGCTTGCCATGGTCTTTGCCCTGGGTACGATGGGCATCGGCACGGTGATCTATGTGATGCGTCTGAACCGGGAGAACAACCGGGAGGCCATGGATGCGTTGATGACCTCGGCGCAGACCTCGCTGGCAGAGCCGTGCAAATATGCGATGCGCTACAACGAACTCAATACCCCGGAGCTTTTCAATGCGATGGAGGAGTTTACCAAAGTAACGCGCAGTGACCTGAACCTGTACAATATCCACGGAGAATTGATCCGTTCTACCAAGCCGGAGCTTTTCGACCAGTTCCTGGTCGGTAAACGAATGAACAACAAAGCTTTCCGGCAGATTGTCATGCAGCGGCAGCTGCGTTTTGTCGATCTGGAGACTATCGCCGGCGTCAGTTTCCTGTCGGTCTATGAGCCTGTATTCAACGGGGATGGTACGATGGTGGCCATCGTCAACGTCCCCTATTTCAATCGCAATCAGGATGTGACCAACGCCACGGCTTCCACCATCTCCGCCATCATCAATATCTACCTGATCCTGCTGATTGCGGCCATCGCCCTGGGTGCCATCATTTCCAATTCGCTGTCCCGCCCGTTGGTCGAGATCAAGGAACGCATCGACCGGCTGGCTCTCACAGGCAACCGCCGGATCCGGTACCGCAACTCGAAAGACGAACTCGGTGTCCTGATTGATTCCTACAACAAGATGGTGGAAGACCTGGAAGAAAGTTCGCGCCGGCTGGCCCAGACGGAACGCGACCAGGCCTGGAAAGAAATGGCCCGCCATATTGCCCATGAGATCAAGAACCCGCTCACCCCGATGAAACTCAGCATCCAATATCTGTTGCGGATGAAGGAAGCCGGGGTTCCGGGTTGGGAAGCTAAGCTGGAGAGTGTCAGCAAGTCGTTGCTGGAACAGATTGACACACTCTCGCAGACGGCTTCGGAATTCTCATCGGTCAGCGCCTCCGGCGAAGATGTGACACGCATCGATCTGAACGGCTTGATAGCCGAGCAGAATGATTTGTTTGACAACCGAGAAGATATGGTTTTCGAATTTGTCCGGCCGGACGGGGTCGAAGCGTTAGTCGATGCCCGCCGCAGCCAACTGACACGCGTACTGGTCAACCTGATGACGAATTCCGTCCAGGCCATTGAAAGCGCCGGAACGCCCGAAGGCCGGATCCGCATCACACTGGCCCCGGCGCTTCTGGCAGGGGCGGCTGCCTGGCAAATCGATGTGGAGGACAATGGGCCTGGCGTGAGTGAGGAGGATATGGCCAAATTGTTCACGCCCAATTTCACGACCAAGAAAACCGGTACGGGTCTCGGACTGGCCCTCAGCCGGATGATCATCGAGCAAAGCCAGGGCACCATCGGCTACAGCCGCTCGCCGCAACTCGGCGGTGCCTGCTTTACCATCCTCCTGCCCGCCGCTATTTCTGCCTGAGATATACCTGCACCGTACATCCCGTAAAATCGAAATGGCTCCGGAGTTTGTTCTCCAGGAACCGCTTGTACGGATCGCGGATGTATTGCGGCAGGTTGCAGAAGAACGCAAAACTCGGCGACGGGGTCGGGAGTTGGGTGATGTACTTGATCTTGATATACTTTCCTTTCCAGGCCGGCGGCGGATAGTTCTCGATCTCCGGCAGCATCGCGTCATTGAGCTGTGAGGTCGGGATGCGGCGCGAATAGTTGGCATAGACATGCTCGGCTGCTTCCAGCACGTCCATGATCCGCTGCTTGTTGGTAGCTGACGTGAAAATGACGGGAATGTCGCTCATCGGCGCAATCCGTTTGGCGATGGCGGCCTTGAACTCTTTCATCGTGTTGGCCGTCTTGTCGGGCACGAGGTCCCACTTGTTGACCACGATCACACAGCCTTTCTTGTTGCGGATGATCAGATTGAAGATCGACATGTCCTGCGCCTCGATGCCGCTGGTGGCGTCGATCATCAGGACACAGACATCGGCATTCTCGATGGCCCTGATGGAACGCAACACGGAATAGAACTCGAGGTCCTCGGTCACTTTCGCCTTCTTGCGCAGGCCGGCCGTGTCAACGATCATGAATTCATGGCCGAACTTGTTGTAGTACGACGAGATGGCGTCGCGGGTCGTACCGGCCACGGGCGTAACGATGTTGCGCTCCTCGCCCAGCAAGGCGTTGGCCAGCGATGATTTGCCGACATTCGGCTTGCCGACGATGGTAAAGCGGGGGAGTCCTTCGTAAGGGTCTTGTACATCGCGTGTCTCTTTCGGCAGCAGTTCTACGACCTTGTCGAGCAGGTCGCCGGTCCCGCTGCCAGTTGCAGCAGCGATGGCCATCGGGTCGCCAAGCCCCAGGCCGTAGAACTGGTAGCTGTCGTACATCTTGTCGCCTGTATCGACCTTGTTGACCGTCAGGACGACCGGTTTCTTGCAGCGCCGCAGGATATCGGCGATTTCCTCGTCGAAATCGGTGATGCCCGTGGCGGCTTCGACCATGAAGAGCACCAGGTCGCACTCTTCGATGGCGATGAGCACCTGCTTGCGGATCTCGCCCTCGAACACATCGTCGCTGTTGGATGTGAACCCGCCGGTGTCAACCACGGAGAATTCGTGGCCGCACCACTCGCATTTGCCGTAATGCCGGTCGCGCGTCACGCCGGCCGTCTCATCGACGATGGCCTGGCGGATGCCCACCAGCCGGTTGAACAAAGTCGATTTGCCCACATTCGGGCGTCCTACGATAGCTACAAGATTCATAAGTGCGTTGGTAAGTTTAACGGTAATCTATCTCCTCGATCCAACCGCTCCACTGGTTGAAGTAGAGGTTGCCGCCGGCCCATTCGACCTCGCCGCGCTGGAAGTCCACCGTTTCGCTGCGGATGAACTTCTTGGCCGGGAAGAACTGGCCGGAATAGTCACTGTTGCAGATCAGACGGTAAGCGTCAAGACCTTTCGTATAGAAGAAATATTCGTCCTCGATGTCTTCCACGGCGTCCCGGCCGCGGCCGAACGAGACGTCGGTCGGTACCCAGCCGATACCTTCGTAATAGACTTCGCTCCAGTCGTGCATGTTGACGGCGCCGGGATGCAGCATCCAGCCGCTTTGCCAGCGGGCCGGAACGCCCGCGCAGCGGCACATTGTCACCAGCAGCAGGCCCACCTGACCACAGTCTCCGTGCTTGTTCTCCAAAACATACATCGGGATATTCTCGATGGTGGAGTATTCACGGGCGCTGGCCCACGGGAAATTCTTTACGATCCAGGCATAGATGGACTTGACTTTCAGGTACGGATTGTCGATGCCTGCCGTCAGGGAATCGGTGAGGGCCTTGATGCGGTCGGTGAAAACGATATGGGTTTTGCGCTCTGCCGTATATGTTTTGTAGAGTTCGGATTCCGTGTCGTACGGCTTGCAATCTTCCGGCTGGAAGTCATACCACTCGTTGCAGCCGGTGAATGAGATGGTATAGGAGAAGACGGTCGGCTTGCCGGCCTCGGCTTTCTTCTCCATGTAGATGCTCTTGTGCTCCACGTCATCCGGTGCAATGATGTATTTGGCCTCAGAGGTGGAGAAGAGTTGGATCTCGCTTTGGCTGTCCTGGTCCTCGCGTGGGTAAGGCATCCACGCCCGGATGGTCTCACCGGCCGGAACGGCATCGGGCTTGACGGTCAGTTCGTATTTGATGAGGAAATTGACGGGTTTGACCAGATTCAAGCCGGTCTTGCGGACGGTGGCTATGACATCGCGGTTGTACTCGTCGAGGTAGACGTCCTCCACGTCGCGGGTTACGCCATTGACGGCCTCGAACACCTTTTTGGCTTCGGGATCGATGCGGAACAGGTTGCGGCCGGCATTGCGGAAATAGCGTTTCTGGCCGTCGATGAGGCGGCATTCCAGGGCCTTCGAGGCTTCCCAGGCTTCCATCTGTTCATCCGTGAGGTCCGGGTAGTAAGGCTTCAGGTATTCCAGGATAAAATCCCGGTCCCGGTTGAAGTCAAGGGCGATGCGGGCATCCCGTTCGGCATCGGTAATGTCGAGGGTCGGGTCGCCAGAAGCAGCGTGTCCACACCCGGCAATGACGAGTGCGGACACGAGGAATAACCACGCTTTACGCATAAGGCGTTGGATTTTATGTTATTTCACACGCTCTCCGTAGGAACGGTCCGTGGTGTTGACGCGGATCTTGTCACCCTGGTTGATGAAGAGCGGGACCATGATGATGGCGCCGGTTTCGAGGGTCGCTTCCTTGAGCGCGTTGGTCGAGGCGGTGTTGCCTTTGACGGCGGGCTCGGTGTAGGTGACTTCGAGTTCGACATAGGTCGGCAGCTCGCAGGTGAGGCAGCGTTCTTCTTCACCGTCCACATGGAAGACCATCTGGACGATCTGGCCTTCCTTCATCAGGTCGGCATTTTCAACGATGTCCTTTTCGAGTTTGATCTGGTCGAAGGTTTCGTTGTTCATGAAGTTGAAACCGTCTTCTTCCGCATAGATGAACTGGTATTCGCGGTGTTCCACGGTGATGACGTCGATCTTCTCGCCCGCGTTCCAGGTCTTTTCCAGGATACGGCCGTTCTCGAGATTGCGGAGTTTGGACTTGACAAAGGCGGGACCCTTGCCCGGTTTGACATGCTGGAACCATACGATCGAGCAGGGTTTACCTTCGAAATCGAGGTAGAGTCCGTTCTTGAAATCAGCTGTTGTTGCCATAAAAGTGTGTAATATTTTGATGATTATGATTTCGTTACATCCTGCAAATATAGAAAAATTTCTTCTAACTGCCACTTGGGTGTGGACGTGGCGCCGCAAATTCCGACAGAATCGCCGTCGCGGAACCAGTCCAAGTCGATCTGCGAGGCGTTTTCCAACCAATACGTGCGCGCGTTGACGCTGCGGCAGAGATCGAACAGGACCTTTCCGTTGGAACTCTCCCGTCCGCTGACGAAAAGCACGACGGCGTGGCTGCCTGCAAAGGCGACGAGCGATTTGTGGCGCTGGGCCACTTGCCTGCAAATGGTGTCGTATACCTCGGCATCAGGACGCCGTGCGCGGATGCAGTCGGCCAGGCGGCGGAATTCGTCGGGGTCCTTCGTCGTCTGGGAGAACAGCGCGACGGGGCGGGAAAAGTCGATTGCGTCGATTTCTGCGATGCTGCCGATGACCAGTGCTTCGCCGGCGGTCTGCCCGACCAGGCCGTTGACCTCGGCGTGGCCTTTCTTGCCGAAAATCACGATCTGTCCCTGCGATTCCCGCAGCCGCTGCCAGGTCGCTCGGACCCGCTCCTGGAGGCGGAGTACCACAGGGCAAGTACAGTCAATCACTTGGATATCATTGCGCCGCGCCAGTTCATAGGTCTCTGGCGGTTCGCCGTGCGCCCGGACGAGGATGACGTCATGATGCAACTCCGCCACCTCGGCAATCGAGATGATTTCCAGCCCTTTCTTTTTGAGGCGCTCCAACTCCACGGAATTGTGGACAATGGCGCCGAGAGAATAGAGGCGCGGACTGTACTGGAGATAGTTTTCGGCCTGCTGTACGGCACGTACGACGCCGTTGCAGAAGCCGGACCGGGGATCGATCTCGACGGTCAGTTTCATAGCAGGCTGAGGTTGAACCGCTCACGCAGGATGCCGTCGAGCCAGACCAACTGCTCTTCCACGGTCATGTGGCTGTTGTCGAGCACGATAGCATCGTCGGCTTTGCGCAGCGGATTCATGGCGCGGTGCGAATCGATGTAGTCGCGTTCCTGCACGTTCTTGAGGATTTCTGCGAAATTCGGATGTTGTCCGGCCTCTTCCATCTGCTTGACACGGCGCTGCGCCCGGATCTCGGCGTCGGCCGTCATGAAAATTTTCAGGTTGGCGTTGGGGAACACGGCGGTACCGATGTCGCGCCCGTCCATCACGCAGCCTTTCGCGCCCAGGCGGTGCAACTGTTCATCCACGAAATTGCGCACAAACGGCAGGGTGGCGATGGCACTCACGTTGCGGGCCACTTCCAGTTCCCGGATCTTGCCCGAGACATCTTCATCGCTCAGGAAAATGCGCATCGTACCGTCCTTTTTCGGCAGGACCGAGATGTCGATCTTGCCCAGAAGGATGTCTTCCTGAAGTTTGCGGTAGAGGATCTCTCCGTTCCACTCGATCTGCCCGTTCTGCAGGGCGTACAGGGTGACGGTCCGGTACAAGGCGCCGCTGTCCAGGTACAGGATGCCCAGCCGGCGGGCGATTTCGACGGCGAAGGTCCCCTTTCCGGTGGAGGAATAGCCGTCGATGGCGATGATGATAGGCTCCATGGTTGTCGTATTCTCTTCCACAAAAATAGGAAATAATGTCTATCTTTGCAATCTATACCCGATAAATCACATAGCTGTCATGAAGGTCCTGATCATCGATGACGAACGGAGCATCCGCAACACGCTCAAGGATATTTTGGAATTCGAAGGCCATGAGGTAGCCACTGCCGAGGATGGCAAGCAAGGCGTCGAAAAAGCCCTTTCCGACACCTACGATGCCATTTTCTGCGATATCAAAATGCCTGTGATGGATGGCAACGAAGTACTCGACACCCTGGTAAAATCCGACTGCGAATCGCCGATCATCATGATTTCCGGCCACGGCGACATCGACACGGCCGTCAAATGCATCAAGATGGGCGCCTATGATTTCATCCAGAAGCCGCTCGACCTGAACCGTATCCTGATCACGCTCAAGAATGCCACCGACAAGACCACGCTGGTCAAGGAGACCGTCAGCCTGAAGAAAAAGATCCAGAGCAAATACGAGATTGTGGGCACTTCGCCCGCCATCGAGCATATCAAGGAAATCGTGGACCGCGTCGCTGCCACCGATGCGCGTGTCCTGATCATGGGTGCCAACGGAACCGGAAAGGAACTGGTTGCCCGCCGCCTGCACGACAAGAGTCCCCGTGCCGCCGCTCCGTTCATCGAAGTCAACTGCGCAGCCATCCCGAGCGAGCTTATCGAGAGTGAACTCTTCGGCCATGAGAAGGGAGCCTTTACCTCGGCCATCAAGCAGCACAAGGGCAAGTTCGAGCAAGCCGACGGCGGTACGCTCTTCCTCGACGAGATCGGTGATATGAGCCTGGCCGCCCAGGCCAAAGTGCTGCGTGTCCTGCAGGAGAAAAAACTCTCCCGCGTCGGCAGCGACAAGGATATTACGGTTGACGTGCGCGTGGTGGCCGCCACCAACAAGAACCTGACGGAAGAGATTGCGAAAGGCACGTTCCGCGAAGACCTCTATCACCGCTTGAGCGTCATCGTGATCCAGGTCCCCAAGTTGAAAGAACGGATCGAAGACATTCCGCTGCTGATGGACTATTTTATCGCCCAGATCAGCAAAGAGACCGGCATGGCCAAGAAGACCGTTACGCCGGAAGCCGTCGCCGCCTTGCAGAAACTGCCTTGGACCGGCAACATCCGCGAACTTCGCAATGTCGCCGAGCGCCTCATGATTCTCTGCGGTCCGGAAATCACCGCCGGTGACGTCGTCGCCTATGCTACGCCTTCGATTTAGCCGAGCGACAAGCGTCCGACAAACCACAGCCGCTGCAGCATCCATGGCTGCAGCGGTTTTGTTTCTTGCCGCCGCGCCGGGGAAGCCACAGGACCAGGAAGAGGGCCGCGGCTATGACCAGCAGGACGATGAGAGTCGGGAGATTCATAGGATACTTGTCAGCTGGTATGCCAGGAAGGCGACGCCCCAGGCAACTAAACATTGGAAGATGACCATCCAGACGGCCAGTTTGCCGCCCAGTTCCCGTTTGACTGCTGCAATGGCAGCCACGCAAGGCGTGTAGAGCAGGCAGAATGCCAGCATGGAGACGGCCGTGGCCGTAGTGAGGACAGCCGTGACATCCAGCACTTCCATGGTGGAAACCACACTTTCCTTGGCCAGGAAACCGGTGATAAGCGCCGTGACGATACGCCAGTCACCCAAGCCGAGGGGTTGGAATACAGGCGCGACCACGCCGGCGATCCGGGCCAGCATACTGCCTTCACCATCCACCAGGTTGAGGCGGAAATCAAACGACTGGAGGCACCAGATGACGATCGATGCGACGAAGATGACCGTGAAGGCGCGCTGCAGGAAGTCCTTGGTTTTGTCCCATAGCAGATGGGCCACGTTTTTGGCACCCGGCATCCGGTAGTTGGGCAGTTCCATGACGAACGGCGCCGGCTGGTTGTCGGGGTGGATCCATTTGGAGAACAGGGCGACCAGGATGCCGATCAGGATGGCTGACAGGTACAGGATAACCAGCACGACACCCCCGTGTCCGGGAAAGAAGGCCTCGGTGAAGAAGGCGTAGATCGGAATCTTGGCTGAGCAACTCATATAAGGCGTCAGCAGGACAGTCAACCGCCGGTCGTGGGCGGAAGGCAGCGTGCGTGTGGCCATGATGGCCGGTACGGAACAGCCGAAGCCGATCAGCAGCGGGACGATGCTGCGGCCGGTCAGGCCGAGATTGCGGAGCAATTTGTCGCTGACGAAAGCCACTCGGGCCATGTAGCCGCTGTCTTCCAGCAACGACAGGAAGAAGAACAGGATGATGATGATCGGCACGAAACTCACCACGGTGCCGACACCGCCGAAAATGCCGTCCACCACCAGCGACTGGACGGCCGGGCTGACGCCCCAGCGCGCCAGGGCATCGCCCGTCAAGTTGGCGAGCCAGTTGATTCCCTGGTCCAGCAAGTCCTGGAGCGGTGCCCCCAGCACATCGATCGACAGCCAGATGACCAGCGACATGACGGCAATGAAGATC
>JAEEGG010010938.1_pt1 | contig 19919 bp, 30 predicted proteins | sample 9134161 | NCBI WGS metagenome assembly JAEEGG01 (sample SAMN16246543, study PRJNA631951) | gut metagenome | biome: gut microbiome; feature: rumen; material: CR-attached | host: Bos | place: Iran: Karaj | collected 2018-10 | reverse complement strand
ACACCATGAACAGGAAGATATTTCTTTTGCTATTCAGCATGCTTCTCTGCTGCACCTTTGTCTGTGCACAGGAGGCTCAGAAAAGTGACTTACAGCAACGTGCAGAAACCGAAGATGCCAAGGGCAGTGTCGCCTCGGCTCGCTATTTGTACATCAAAGCTTTTGATGAGTATGCAGGGAGCGGGAAGATGAAGCAGGGCGTGCAGTGTGCTGCTAAAGCTGCTGCTTTATATTATAAGGAGAACTACTACCGTGAGGCCTTCGACCTGCTGCGCCGTGTTGATCAGGCCATTACGTCGTCGACCGACCAGAGTCTCGACAAGTATGCCCTTCACTACCAGGTCACCAAGGAGCGCCTTCAGATGTACATGAAACTGCGAAAGGCAGCCAACGCCGCCGACCAGCTGCGCATCATGGAGGACCAGGCTAATTCATCGGGTGACGAGAGCGTGAAGAACGACCTGCTCTACAACAAGGCTATCTACCACTATACTTTCGGACAGACAGACAGGGGCAATGCCGTCTTCAAGGAGATGGCCGCTAAACTGACTGCCAATGGCGACTACGACAAGGTGGAGGCTGTCTATCAGACCCTGATCGATAATGGTCGCAGAAGCAACAACGCCAGCATGCTGGCTCAGTCGTACAGCAGTTATATTGTGTGGAAAGACTCCGTCGACGCCCTGAAGGCAGCCGCTGTTGTTGACTCGCTGAATCAGCAGATAGCAGCCCACGAGGCAACCATCGCTGACAAGGACAGTTCACTGGGCACCCGACGGATGATCATCATCGGCCTCTGCGTATTGGCGGCCGCATTGGCAGCTTTGCTCGTGCTGGGAGGAATCATGTTGATGCGCTACATCGTTCTCTCGCGCAAGCAGAAGAATGCCATCAAACAGGCCAATGAGAACAATGCCTTGAAGGCGAAGTTCATCAGCAATATCTCTGCGCAGCTGAATCCCTCGCTGGAGAAGCTTGACAGCCGCATACCTGAGGTGAAGGCCCTTCAGGACTTCTCTAGCCACATTCAGACCCTGGCTGCATTGGAGTGCAAGACGGATGAGCCAGTGGAACTGGAAGAGGTGCAGGTGGTGCCCTTCTGTGAACAGCTGCTTGATGAGATTCGCGGCAAGGTAAGGAATAATGTTGAGCTGGCCGTGAAGGCTCCGAAGATGAGCAGCATGATCAACAAGGAGTACGTCACGCATATCCTCAGACACCTGCTGGCCAATGCCGCCCAGTATACACCCGAAGGCGGACACATCACGATAGACTTCAAGAAACGCAGTGCCCACACGCAGCAGTTCTTGGTGCTCAATACGGGCAGCACGATTCCTGAGGAGAAGCGAGAGGACGTGTTCAAGGCCTTCCTAGAGATCAAGGACCTCTCAGAGGGTGACGGTCTCGGACTGCCCATCTGTAAGATGATGGCTCAGAAGATGAACGGCGACCTGAGCATCGACGGGTCATTCACCCGAGGAACGCGCTTCGTGCTCGACCTGTATGCCTGATACTGCCTGGGGTACTTTTGAAAAAAAAGTTGGTAAAAAACTTGCGGGAATGGAAAAAAATGAGTACCTTTGCACCCGCAAAGTGTGTATTGCGCTGGCTTCGGAGCTATCAATGCACTGGAAAAGAGCAGCTTAGCCTTCAATTGCGAAGTAGTGAGCGCCGCCTTTTTAAGTGCTTTTGTGTGTGAGGAGAAGTGGGATGGCACTTAAAAAGGAACAAAATATATCAACTTATTATTCAAAAGTAAAACTGAAATGCCAGGATTATTAGGTAAGAAAATCGGAATGACTTCCGTTTTCAGTGACGGCAAGAACGTGCCGTGCACAGTGATCGAAGCTGGTCCTTGCGTTGTGACACAGGTCAAGACCGTGGAGAAGGATGGCTACAAGGCCTTCCAGCTTGGTTTTGGCGAGGCTAAGGAGAAGAACACCACGAAGCCCATGATGGGTGTGTTCAAGAAGGCCGGCACGACGCCGAAGGCCCACTTGGCCGAGTTCAAGTTTGATGAGGACTACAACCTGGGTGACACGCTCACCGTAGAGCTTTTCGCAGGAGCAGAGTTCGTAGACGTTGTAGGCACATCAAAAGGCAAGGGATTCCAGGGTGTTGTGAAGCGCCATGGTTTCGGCGGTGTGGGACAGAGCACTCACGGTCAGGACGACCGTCTGCGCAAGCCCGGTTCTATCGGTGCCTGCTCGTACCCCGCCAAAGTGTTCAAGGGAATGCGCATGGGTGGCCGCATGGGCGGCGAGCGCGTAACCACGCAGAACCTCAAGGTGTTAAAGGTCATCCCCGAGAAAAACCTGCTCATCATCAAGGGCAGTGTGGCTGGATGCAATGGTTCAACCCTCTTAATCAAGAAGTAAGACAATGGAAGTTAGTGTATTGAACATCAATGGTCAGCAGACCGGAAGAATGGTGAACCTGAACGAGTCTATCTTCGGGATTGAACCCAACGACCACGTCATCTACCTCGACGTGAAACAGTATATGGCTAACAAGCGCCAGGGCAACGCCAAGTCGAAGGAGCGCAGCGAGATAAGCGGCTCTACACGCAAGCTCGGTCGCCAGAAGGGCGGCGGCGGTGCACGCCATGGCGACATCAACTCGCCCCTGCTGCGCGGCGGTGGCCGTGTGTTTGGTCCGAAGCCCCGCGACTACTCGTTCAAGTTGAACAAGAAAGTGAAGCAGCTCGCCCGTAAGTCGGCCCTCTCGTACAAGGTGCAGGATAACGCCCTGCTGGTGTTGGAGGACTTCAACTTTGATGCTCCGAAGACGAAAGAATTCGTGAAGATAACCAAGAATCTTAATGTCGACGGCAAGAAGCTGCTCTTCGTTTTGCCGAATGCGAATAAAAACGTATTTCTGTCGGCTCGTAACCTGCAGCGTACCGAGGTGATTGAGGCAGAGAAGGTGAACACCTACAAGGTGCTCAATGCTGATGTGCTCGTCATCACTGAGAAATCGCTTGAGGCCATCAACGGCATCCTTGGATAATGTGGAGGCTAATCGTAAATTTGTAAATCGTAAATCGTAAATCGAAATGGCATTTATCATTAAACCACTGGTCACTGAGAAGATGACCAAGATCACGGAGAAGCGCCCCAATGTGTATGGCTTCATCGTGCGTCCTGAGGCCAACAAGGTGGAGCTGCAGAAGGAGATCGAGGCACAGTACAACGTCACGGTCGAGAGCATCAACACTATGCGCTATTCAGGCAAGCGCAGCCAGCGCTACACGAAGGCAGGTCTCGTGAAGGGACATAAGAGCGCTTATAAGAAGGCTATCGTCACATTGAAGGAGGGCGAGGAAATTGATATTTACAGCAATATTGAATAACAGAAATGGCAGTACGTAAATTAAAGCCCGTAACTCCGGGCCAAAGACACAAGATTATTGGCACGTTCGAGGACATTACTGCATCCGTGCCAGAGAAGTCTCTCGTTTACGGCAAACGTTCTACCGGCGGCCGAAACAACACCGGTAAGATGACTGTCCGCTATATGGGCGGCGGCCACAAGAAGAAGTATCGTTTTATCGACTTCAAGCGAGAGAAGGATGGTGTTCCTGCCGTAGTAAAGACCATTGAGTACGATCCGAACCGCTCGGCCCGTATTGCTCTGCTCTTCTACGCAGATGGTGAAAAACGCTACATTATTGCTCCCAATGGACTGCAGGTTGGCACTAAACTGATGTCTGGGGCTGAAGCAGCACCTGAGATCGGCAATGCCCTCCCGCTTGCCAACATCCCTGTGGGTACGGTGATTCACAACATTGAACTCCGTCCGGGACAGGGTGCCCTGCTCGTTCGTTCGGCTGGTAATTTTGCTCAGCTTACTTCTCGTGAAGGAAGCTACTGCGTGATTAAACTCCCCTCAGGAGAGACACGCAAGGTGCTTTCTGCTTGTAAGGCTACCGTTGGTGCCGTTGGCAACTCTGACCACGCTCTGGAGCAGAGCGGTAAGGCTGGCCGTTCACGCTGGCTGGGACGCCGCCCGCACAACCGTGGTGTGGTGATGAACCCGCACGACCACCCGATGGGCGGTGGCGAGGGCCGTCAGAGCGGCGGACATCCGCGCTCGCGTAAGGGCCTGTATGCAAAGGGTCTGAAGACACGCGCACCGAAGAAGCTTTCAAACAAGTATATCATTGAAAGAGCTAACAAGAAGTAACAAGTAAACAAGAGTCAGAATTATGAGTCGTTCATTAAAGAAAGGTCCGTACATCAATGTCTCTCTCGAGAAGAAGGTTCTCGCCATGAATGAGAGCGGCAAGAAGAATGTCGTGAAGACTTGGGCCAGGGCATCAATGATTTCCCCCGACTTCGTGGGGCACACTGTTGCAGTTCATAACGGTAACAAATTTATCCCTGTTTACATTACTGAGAACATGGTGGGACACAAGCTCGGTGAGTTCGCACCCACACGTCGCTTCGGCGGTCATGCCGGCAACAAGAAGTAATGCCCCCAGGGAAAATTGAAACATCAAAAAAAATTAAAGTATTAAAATGGGAGCAAGAAAACATATTAAGGCTGAAGAGAGAAAAGCAGCTCTTAAGACACAGTATTTTGCAAAGCTGAAAGGCTGCCCTTCATCACCGCGCAAGATGCGCTATGTCGTTGACATGATTCGCGGCATGGAGGTGAACCGCGCACTTGGCGTGCTTCACTTCTCGAAGAAGGCTGCCGCCGTCGACGTGGAGAAGCTTCTCCGCTCGGCCATAGCCAACTGGGAACAGAAGAACGACCGCAAGGCCGAGGCCGGCGAGCTGTTCATCACCCGCGTTTTCGTAGACGAGGGCGTTACCCTGAAGAGAATGAGACCGGCACCCCAGGGCCGCGGCTACCGCATTCGCAAGCGCAGTAACCACGTCACCCTGTTCGTTGACGCTAAAACTAATGACGTAAAAGAATAAGCAGAATGGGACAGAAAGTTAATCCGATAAGCAACCGTCTGGGCATCGTCCGCGGCTGGGATTCCAATTGGTTCGGAGGCAAGGACTTCGGAGACAGCCTGGTAGAGGATCAAAAAATCCGTAAGTACCTCAACGAGCGTCTGGCCAAGGCCAGCGTGTCGAGAATTGTCATCGAGCGCACATTGAAGCTGGTCACCATTACCATCTGCACGGCCCGTCCGGGACTCGTCATTGGTAAGAGCGGCCAGGAGGTCGACAACTTGAAGGACGAGCTGAAGAAGCTCTTCGACAAGGAGATACAAATCAACATCTATGAAGTGAAGCGTCCTGAACTCGATGCCACTATCGTTGCCACCAACATCGCTCGCCAGATTGAGGGCAAGATAGCCTACCGCCGCGCCATCAAACAGGCCATACAGAACACCATGAGGGCCGGTGCAGAGGGTATCAAGGTTCAGATTTCAGGCCGTCTCAACGGTGCAGAAATCGCACGCAGTGAGATGCTTAAGGAAGGACGTACGCCTTTACACACCTTCCGTGCTGACATCGATTTCTGCCAGGCTGAGGCACTTACCAAAGTGGGACTGCTGGGCATCAAAGTGTGGATATGCCGTGGTGAGGTCTACGGAAAGGTGGACCTGGCTCCTAACTTCTCGCAGGAGAAGCAGGGACAGCGTGGCAACTTCGGCGGCAGCAGAGACGGACGCAAGTTCCGCGGCGGCGACAAGAAAAGAAATAACCGTTAAAAGTAAGAGAAGCTATCATGTTACAGCCTAAGAGAGTAAGATATAGAAGGCCTCAGGACGGGCGCGGCAACAAAGGCAACGCCCACAGAGGTACAACGCTGGCTTTCGGCAGCTTCGGCATCAAGACCATGGATGCCAAGTGGATAGACAGCCGCCAGATTGAGGCCGCACGTGTGGCCATCAACCGTTACATGAACCGTGAAGGTCAGGTGTGGATCAGAATCTTCCCCGACAAACCCATCACCCGCAAGCCTGCTGACGTGCGAATGGGTAAGGGTAAGGGTGACCCCGCAGGATGGGTGGCTCCCGTCACACCCGGCCGTATCCTCTTCGAGGTCGAGGGCGTGCCTTTCGACGTGGCAAAGGAGGCATTGCGCCTCGGTGCCCAGAAGCTGCCCGTGAAGACTAAGTTTGTTGTAAGACGTGACTACGATAAAAATGCCTGATGAGTTATGAAAATGCAAGAGATTAAAGAGCTCGAGACCAAAGAGCTGGCCGAGCGCATTGAGGAGTCGGTGGCCAAGTACAACCAGATGAAATTCAACCACAACGTCACTCCGCTGGAGAACCCCTCGCTGATCAAGGCAGCACGTCGCGACATTGCACGTATGAAGACGGTGCTCCGTCAGAGAGAACTTAACAAATAACAATGGTCCAGATGGAAACAAGAAATTTAAGAAAGACAAGACAGGGTGTCGTTATCAGCAACAAAATGGATAAAACCATTGTTATCGCTGCCAAGTTCAAGGAGAAGCACCCCATTTATGGTAAGTTCGTCCAGAAGACGAAGAAGTACCATGTACACGACGAGAAGAACGAGTGCAACGTCGGTGACACCGTGCTCATCATGGAGACACGGCCTCTGTCGAAGACCAAGCGCTGGAGGTTAGTACAAATCGTAGAAAAAGCTAAGTAATTATGATACAGACAGAATCAAGACTTACAGTAGCTGATAACAGCGGCGCACGCGAAGCACTCTGCATACGCGTGCTCGGTGGCACACGCCGCCGCTATGCCAGCGTGGGCGACATCATCGTCGTGGCCATCAAGAATGCCATTCCTACCAGTGATGTGAAGAAGGGCACAGTGTCGAAGGCTCTGATTGTACGCACCAAGAAGGAGATACGCCGTGCAGACGGTTCCTATATCCGCTTCGACGACAACGCTTGCGTGCTCCTGAACAATGCTGGCGAACTGCGCGGCAGCCGTATCTTCGGCCCCGTGGCACGTGAGCTTCGTGCAATCAACATGAAGGTTGTTTCTCTGGCACCCGAAGTACTTTGAAAATTGATAGTTTAAAGTTTAAGTTTTAAAGTAATGAGTAAGTTACATATCAAGAAAAACGATACAGTCTACGTCCTGGCCGGTGAGGACAAGGGCAAGACTGGCAAGGTGCTGAAGGTCTTGGTAGAGAAGCAGCGTGCCATTGTTGAGGGCGTGAATATCGTCAGCAAGAGCGCTAAGCCCAGTGCCAAGAATCCTCAGGGAGGCTTCGAGAAGGTAGAGGCTCCCATACATATCTCGAATTTAAGTTTGATCGACCCGAAGAGCGGCAAACCCACACGTGTCTCCATCAAGCACGAGGGAAAGAACGTCATCCGCGTGGCCAAAAAGTCAGGAGAGGAGATTAAGTAATGAATACAGCACAACTTAAGAAGACTTATGCCGAGCAGATTGCCCCGGCACTGATGAAGCAGTTCAACTATAGTTCTGCCATGCAGATTCCTGTCCTGAAGAAGATTGTGGTCAACCAGGGTCTGGGCGACGCCACTCAGGACAAGAAGATTATTGAGGTGGCCATTAACGAGATTTCGGCCATCTGCGGACAGAAAGCCGTGGCTACCTACTCGAAGAAGGATATCGCCAACTTCAAGCTGCGTAAGAAGATGCCCATCGGAGTGATGGTGACACTGCGCCGTGAGCGCATGTACGAGTTCCTGGAGAAACTGGTGCGCATAGCCCTGCCGCGTATACGCGACTTCAAGGGCATTGAGAGCAAGCTCGACGGCCGCGGCAACTACACGCTCGGCATCCAGGAGCAGATCATCTTCCCTGAAATCAACATCGACGCCGTCGACCGCATACAGGGAATGAACATCACCTTCGTTACCACGGCCAAGACCGACGAGGAGGGCTACGCCCTGCTGAAGGCTTTCGGCCTGCCTTTCAAGAACGCTAACAAAGACTAAGAGATATGGCAAAAGAATCAATGAAGGCCCGCGAGGTCAAGCGTGCTAAGCTCGTTGCCCGCTATGCTGAGAAGCGTGCTGCACTGAAGAAAGTGATTGCTACCGCCGACGTGACAACCGACGAGGGCGCCATGGCTGCCTATGAGGCTGCACGCAAGCTGCAGAGCATTCCCCGCAACGCTAATCCCATTCGCCTGCACAACCGCTGCAAGATCACTGGTCGTCCAAAGGGCTATATGCGCCAGTTCGGACTGTCGCGTATACAGTTCCGCGAGATGGCTTCCAGCGGTCTCATTCCCGGAGTGAAGAAAGCAAGCTGGTAATCTGATTTACCACCTTAACTACATTTTTAATATTGTCGGGGGAGTCCCGATTAATTAAACAAAAACATTTATGACAGATCCAATTGCAGATTTTCTGACGAGGCTGAGAAACGCCATCATGGCTCATCACCGTGTGGTGGAGGTTCCAGCTTCCAACTTGAAGAAGGAGATTACGAAGATCCTCTTCGAGAAAGGCTACATCCTGAACTACAAGTTCGTTGAGGATGGCCCGCAGGGTACTATCAAGGTGGCCTTGAAGTATGACCCTGTGACCAAGGAGAACGCCATCAAGAAGCTGATGCGCGTCTCTACACCAGGTCTTCGCCAGTACACTGGCTACAAAGACATGCCGAGAGTAATTAACGGACTGGGTATAGCCATACTTTCCACGTCCAAAGGTGTAATGACCGACAAAGAGGCCTCGCAGCAGAAGATTGGCGGTGAGGTGCTTTGCTATGTCTATTAATTGGAGGAACTGACTATGTCAAGAATAGGTAAATTGCCAATTAGTATTCCTGCCGGCGTCACCGTGACACAGGACAAGGACGGAGTCGTTACCGTGAAAGGCCCCAAGGGAGAACTCTCCCAGAAGGTCGACAAGTCAATTAACGTGAAGATTGAGGACGGCCACATAACCTTCGAGGTGGATGAGAACAGTCCCGTCAACCTGAAGCAGAAGCAGGCTTTCCACGGCCTCTATCGTGCTCTCGTGCACAATATGGTGGTGGGTGTCAGCGAGGGTTACAAGAAGGAACTGGAGCTTGTGGGCGTGGGTTACCGCGTCAGCAATCAGGGCAACCTCATTGAGTTCTCTCTCGGCTATACGCACCCCATCTTCATTCAGCTTCCCCAGGAAGTGAAGGTGGAGACGAAGTCGGAGCGTAACCAGAACCCTCAGCTTATACTGGAGTGTGCCGACAAGCAGCTTCTCGGTCTTATCTGCGCTAAAATTCGTTCTTTCCGCAAGCCTGAACCTTATAAGGGCAAGGGTATCTTGTTCAAGGGTGAGGTCATCCGCCGTAAGTCGGGTAAGTCGGCATCCGCGAAGTAATCAATTGTAAATTGTAAATCGGAAATAGATTATGACGACAAAGAAAGTTGAAAGACGAATCAAGATCAAATACAGAATTCGTAAGAACGTATTCGGTACTCCCGAACGCCCCCGCATGAGCGTCTTCCGCTCTAACAAGCAGATTTACGTCCAGGTGATTAACGACGTCGAGGGCAAGACTATTGCTGCTGCCTCGTCGCTCGGACTTGAGGCCATGCCGAAGATTCAGCAGGCTGAGAAGGTGGGCGAGATTATCGCTGCCAAAGCCCAGGAGGCTGGTGTGAAGTCAGTGGTCTTCGACCGCAACGGCTACCTCTATCATGGACGTGTGAAGTCGCTCGCTGACGCAGCTCGTAAAGGTGGACTTAATTTCTAAACGATTATGGCAATGAACAGAGTTAAAATAAATAGTGACGTTGAACTGAAAGACAGACTGGTTGCCATCAACCGTGTTACCAAGGTGACCAAGGGTGGACGTACATTCACCTTCGCTGCCATCGTCGTCGTTGGTGACGGCAATGGTGTCATCGGCTGGGGCCTGGGTAAGGCCGGCGAGGTGCAGGCCGCAATAGCCAAGGGCGTGGAGTCGGCCAAGAAGAACCTGGTGAAAGTGCCGGTGCTCAAGGGCACCATACCTCATGAGATGGAAGCTCGCTTCGGCGGTGCTCAGGTGTTCCTGAAGCCTGCAGCAGCAGGTACTGGCCTTGTGGCAGGTGGCGCTATGCGTGCCGTGCTTGAGAGTGCCGGTGTCAAGGACGTGCTGGCCAAGTCGAAGGGGTCGTCGAACCCCCACAACCTGGTGAAGGCCACCATTGAGGCCCTGTGCCAGATGCGCGATGCCTACACCGTGGCAGGAACACGTGGAATCAGTATGGACAAAGTTTTTAGAGGATAAGAGGAGACTTACACTATGGCAACAATAAAGATTAAGCAGATTAAGAGTAAGATCGGTTATCCCGTTGACCAGAAGCGTACCCTTGAGGCCCTGGGTCTGCACAAGATCTCACAGGTGGTCGAGAAGGAGGACAGCCCCGCTATCCGTGGTATGATTCGCAAGGTTCATCACTTGGTGACCGTTATCGACTAAACAGTAATCAACACACATTAAAACGAATTCGCGATTATGAAACTGAATAATTTGAAACCTGCTGAGGGCTCTACTCATGCTCGTCGCAGAATAGGTCGTGGCCCAGGCTCCGGACTTGGTGGCACGTCTACTCGTGGACATAAGGGTGCAAAGGCCCGCTCTGGCTACAAGAAGAAGGTTGGCTTTGAAGGCGGCCAGATGCCGCTGCAGCGCCGTCTGCCGAAGTCTGGCTTCAAGAACATCAACCACAAGGAGTACTTCGCAGTAAACCTCTCCACGCTGCAGAAGCTGGCCGAGACCAAGGGCTACACCAAGATTGGTGTGGAGGAACTGGTCGCTGCCCGCCTGACCAATGGCAAGGAACTGGTGAAAGTGCTGGCCAACGGCGAGCTGAAGGCTCAGCTCGAAGTGGTTGCCAATGCCTTCTCGAAGAAGGCTGAGGAAGCTATCAAAGCAGTAGGTGGTAACGTAACAATAATCTAAGCAGAAAAAGATGAAGAAGTTTATAGACACCCTAAAGAACATATGGAAGATTGAGGACTTGCGTCAGCGCATTCTCATCACGGTGCTGTTTGTGGCTATTTACCGCTTTGGCTCGAAAGTGTTGCTTCCCGGCATCAGCTTCGACCAGCTGGACAAACTGCGTGAGCAGACTGCCGGAGGCCTGATGTCGCTCCTCGACATGTTCTCGGGTGGTGCATTTTCCAATGCCTCTATCTTCGCGTTGGGAATCATGCCTTACATCTCAGCTTCTATCGTCATGCAGCTCCTTGCCGTAGCAGTGCCTTACTTCCAGAAGATGCAGCGCGAGGGCGAGAGCGGACGCAAAAAGATAAGCCAGTACACTCGGTGGCTCACAGTGGGCATCCTGCTGTTCCAGGCACCGAGCTACCTCGTCAATCTGAAGATGCAGGTTGGCACCGCTTTCAATCCTGGCGTTAACTGGGGCATGTACCTCGTCATTGCAACAATCATTCTTGCCGCAGGCAGTATGTTCATCCTTTGGCTGGGTGAGCGTATCACTGACAAGGGCATCGGCAATGGTGTGTCGCTGATCATTATGATTGGTATCATCGCACGTCTGCCCGAGGCTTTCGGCCAGGAAGTGGTTTCGCGCTTCGCTGCCGCTACGGGTGGTGGTCTGGTGATGTTCCTCATTGAGATCATCATACTCTATGCTGTAGTGTGTGCTGCCATAGTGCTGGTGCAGGGCGTGCGCAAGATTCCCGTGCAGTATGCCAAGCGTGTGGTAGGAAACAAGCAGGTGGGTGGTGCTCGTCAGTACATCCCTCTGAAGCTGTTCGCCGCCAACGTGATGCCTATCATCTTCGCACAGGCACTGATGTTCATACCACTGGCTCTCGTACGCTATTCCGACCCGCAGAATGCAAGCTGGTTCATGCGCTCCATGATGGATCACCACAGCTGGCTGTACAATGTGGTGTTTGCACTGCTCATCATAGCATTCACGTATTTCTATACGGCTATTACCCTCAATCCCACGCAGATGGCCGAGGATATGAAACGTAACAATGGTTTCATACCCGGAGTGAAGCCTGGCAAAGACACGGCTGAGTATATCGACACCATCATGTCGCGTATCACCCTGCCCGGATCTCTGTTCATCGCTTTCATTGCTGTCATGCCTGCTTTTGCCAGCCTGCTTGATGTGCAGGATGAGTTCTCGCAGTTCTTTGGCGGCACGTCGCTGCTCATTCTTGTGGGTGTGGTGCTCGATACGTTGCAGCAGATTGAGAGTCACTTGCTGATGCGTCACTATGACGGCCTGCTCAACTCTGGCCGTATTCGTGGCCGCGGTGGTGTAACTGCTTATTAGGCTGATGAAGATATTTCTGAAGACTGAAGATGAAATTGAGCTAATGCGCCAAGCGAACCGACTTGTCGGTAAAACGCTTGGCGAATTGGCAAAGCATATCAGACCTGGGGTGTCAACCCTGGAACTGGACTGCATCGCAGACACGTTTATACGCGACCACGGTGCTGTTCCTACGTTCAAGGGCTTCCCCAATCCTTACGGTGGACCGTTTCCTGCCAGCATCTGCACGTCGGTAAACGATGTGGTGGTGCATGGAGTACCAAGCAAGGACGAGGTATTGAAGGAGGGCGACATCATATCAATAGACTGTGGCACGCTGCTGAACGGCTTTAATGGCGATTCTTGCTACACGTTCTGTGTGGGAGAGGTGTCAGAGGAGGTGAGACAACTGCTGAAGGTCACCAAAGAGTCGCTCTATTTGGGGATTGAGCAGGCTGTTGCCGGTCATCATCTTGGTGACATCAGCTATGCAGTGCAAAGCCACTGTGAGGCTGCAGGCTATGGTGTTGTGAGGGAACTGACAGGCCACGGCATAGGCCGTGAGATGCACGAAGACCCTCAGGTGCCCAACTACGGTAAGCGTGGGAATGGTGTCATGCTGAAGGCAGGTATGTGCATTGCCATTGAGCCAATGATTACCATGGGTAAGCGTGACGTCTACCTTAAACAAGACAGATGGAGTGTATGTACACGCGACGGCAAGCCAGCGGCACATTACGAGCACACCATTGCCATAAATAAAGGAAAGGCTGAGATATTATCATCATTCGAGGAAATAGAAAGTTATACTAATTGTTAAGCATGGCAAAACAGTCAGCTATTGAGCAGGACGGAACAATCATCGAGAGCCTCTCGAACGCAATGTTCCGCGTGGAACTGGAGAATGGTGTGCAGATTATTGCACATATTTCTGGCAAGATGCGTATGCACTACATTCGCATACTGCCGGGTGACAAGGTGAAGGTTGAGATGAGTCCATACGACCTGACTAAAGGAAGAATTGTTTTTCGGTACAAATAAATCATTACAAAGACATGAAGACAAGAGCATCACTGAAGAAGCGTACTCCCGACTGCAAGATTGTTCGTCGCAAGGGACGCCTGTTCGTAATCAACAAGAAAAACCCCAAGTACAAGATGCGTCAGGGTTAAATTGTTAAATAAACATAACAAAGTAAGGGAATATCAATTTATTTCCTTAACTTTGCATGCTTTTTAGCAATTTCCAAAGTTTAAACTTATTTTATTTATCATTTTTAATTAACAAATGGCAATAAGAATTGTTGGAGTAGATTTGCCCCAGAACAAGCGTGGCGAAATCGCATTGACCTATATTTACGGTATAGGTCGAAGTAGTTCAGCAAAGATATTGGACAAGGCTGGCGTGAGCCGCGACCTGAAGGTCAACGAGTGGACTGACGATCAGGCAGCCAAAATCCGTGAAATCATCGGCGCTGAATTCAAAGTAGAAGGTGATCTCCGTAGTGAGATTCAGTTGAACATCAAGCGACTGATGGATATTGGTTGCTATCGTGGAGTGCGTCATCGTAATGGCCTTCCTGTGCGTGGTCAGAGCACTAAGAATAATGCTCGTACGCGTAAGGGTAAGAAGAAGACTGTTGCTAACAAGAAGAAGGCCACAAAGTAAAGTTTAAAGTTTAATGTTTAAAGTTTAAAGCTTAAGAATTATGGCAAAGAAAACAGTCGTATCGAAGAAAAGAAACGTGAGGGTAACTGCCCTTGGACAGCTTCACGTGCATAGCTCTTTCAATAATATTATCGTGACTTTGGCTAACGACGAGGGACAGGTTATCTCTTGGTCGTCAGCAGGTAAGATGGGCTTCCGCGGCTCTAAGAAGAACACTCCCTATGCTGCCCAGATGGCAGCTGAGGATTGCGCTAAGGTGGCCTTTGATTTAGGTCTGCGCAAGGTGAAAGCCTATGTGAAGGGTCCGGGCAACGGACGTGAGTCTGCCATCCGTGCCGTCCATGGTGCAGGTATCGAGGTTGTCGAGATTGTCGACGTTACCCCGCTGCCCCACAATGGCTGCCGTCCTCCGAAGCGTCGTCGCGTGTAATGGTGATGTAGGTCGTATTAACGAATAAGCGTAATAACGTAATAACGAATTATATTTTTTAAAGTTTATGGCAAAGTATATTGGACCGAAATCTAAGATTGCCCGCCGTTTTGGTGAACCCATCTACGGGCCGGACAAAGTTTTGTCCAGGAGAAACTTCCCTCCTGGACAGCATGGCAATAACCGCCGCCGCAAGCAGTCGGAGTATGCTGTCATGCTGGCAGAGAAGCAGAAAGCCAAGTACACCTATGGAGTGCTTGAGCGCCAGTTCCGCATTTTGTTTGAGAAGGCAGCTAAGGCCGACGGCATCACTGGTGAAGTGCTGCTGCAGTTGTTAGAGAGCCGTCTTGACAATGTGGTGTTCCGTTTGGGGCTTGCTCCCACACGTGCCGCTGCACGTCAGCTGGTGGGTCACCGTCACATCGTGGTCGATGGCAAGGTGGTCAACATTCCGTCGTTCTCCGTGAAGCCTGGCCAACTGGTCGGCATCCGTGAGAAGTCAAAGTCCCTGGAGGTCATTGCCGACTCACTTGCCGGTTTCAACCACAGCAAGTATCCTTGGATTGAATGGGATGAGCAGCAGAAGGCCGGTCGTTTCCTGCACCGTCCCGAGCGTGCTGACATTCCCGAGAACATCAAGGAGCAGTTAATCGTTGAGTTGTACTCTAAGAACTAAATCAATAAATTAATGGCGATATTAGCATTTCAAAAACCCGATAAAGTGGTAATGTTGGAATCCAACGACCGATTCGGCAAGTTCGAATTCCGTCCGTTGGAGCCGGGCTTCGGTGTAACCATCGGCAACGCCCTGCGCCGCATACTCCTTTCATCGCTTGAGGGCTATGCCATCAACACCATCCGCATTGCTGGTGTCGAGCATGAGTTCTCATCCGTTCCTGGTGTGAAGGAGGACGTAACCAACATTATCCTGAACTTGAAGCAGGTTCGCTTCAAGCAAGTAGTAGAAGAATTCGAGAACGAGAAAGTCTCTATCACCGTCGAGAATTCTACCGAATTTAAGGCCGGTGACATCGGCAAGTATCTGACTGGATTTGAAGTGTTAAATCCCGATCTCGTGATTTGTCATCTCGATTCAAAGGCATCCATGCAAATTGATCTGACGATTAACAAAGGCCGTGGCTATGTCGTGGCCGACGAGAATCGCGAGTACTGCACCGACGTCAATGTCATCGCCATTGATTCTATCTACACACCTATCCGTAACGTCAAGTTCGCAGTAGAGCCTTATCGTGTTGAGCAGAAGACCGACTACGACAAGCTCGTGCTCGAAGTGACTACGGACGGTTCCATTCACCCGAAGGATGCACTGAAGGAAGCCGCCAAAATCCTCATTTATCACTTCATGCTCTTCTCCGACGAGAAGATTACGCTTGAGAACACTGAGAGTGAAACCAATCAGGAGTTTGATGAGGAAGTGCTGCACATGCGTCAGTTGCTCAAGACGAAGCTCGTCGACATGAACCTCTCTGTTCGTGCGCTGAACTGTCTGAAGGCTGCCGATGTGGAGACGCTGGGCGATCTTGTACAGTACAACAAGACTGACCTCCTGAAGTTCCGCAACTTTGGTAAGAAATCGCTCACGGAGCTTGATGATTTGCTCGAGAGTCTGAATCTGTCGTTTGGAACTGACATTTCAAAGTATAAACTGGACAAGGATTAGTCGTCGATGACCACCGCCTTGTTCATAAACAAGTAAAAAAAAGAAAAATGAGACACAATAAGAAATTCAATCATCTGGGCCGTACTGCTGATCATCGCGCAGCCTTGCTTGCCAACCAGGCCATTTCGCTGATCATGCACAAAAGAATCACTACGACCCTGGCAAAGGCAAAGGAACTCAAGAAGTATGTGGAGCCCCTTATCACAAAGGCTAAGGAAGACTCCACCAACTCACGCCGTGTAGTGTTCAGCTACCTGCAGAACAAGGAAGCCATCAAGGAACTTTTCGGTCCCGTGGCTGAGAAGGTTGGCGACCGTCCCGGTGGCTATACCCGCATCATCAAGCTGGGATTCCGTAAGGGCGATGCAGCACAGATTTGCTTCATCGAACTTGTTGACTTCGATCCTGAGATGGCAAAGGGCGAGACCAAGAAGAAGGCTACACGCCGTAGTCGTCGCGGTGGCCAGAAGGCTGCTACCGAGGCTCCCGTTGCTGAGGCTCCTGTTGCTGAGACTGCCGAGGCTCCTGCTGAAGCAGCTGCTGAGTAATGTATGTAGATATAGAAGCAATATCTATAATGAGTGCTCTCACCCCCCACGGTGGGAGCACTTTTGGTAAAAAACAAACCTACTGAACTAACGCAAATCAGAAAACGATGAAACACAGGACATTTCTATTACTCTTGCTCCCAATGCTGCTGCAGCCTGCAGCAGCCCAGTCGACAGCCGACGATGTGATGGCTACTGTCCGAAAGGCTAACGACTACTTCATGCAGAAGTATGAAGACCCCACCGTGCCTACCAACGTAAAGCGTGTAAGACCATCCAACCTATGGACGCGAGCTGTGTATTATGAGGGCTTGATGGCACTACAGGCTGTAGACCCTCAGCAGCGCTATGTCGACTATGCCGTGACCTGGGCTGACTTCCATCAGTGGACACCTCGCAATGGGGTGAAGACTTGTGATGCCGATGACCAGTGTTGTGGCCAGACCTATCTTGAGCTGCTGCCTTATGTCAATCGCCCTGACACTGCGCTTACCAAAATAGTGAGGCAGAACCTGGACTACCAGATGCAAACAGCTAACCCCAAGAACCAGTCACTCTATGGCTGGTGGACGTGGATTGACGCCATACAGATGGCGATGCCGCTGTACATGCAGATGACACAGCTAACGGGCGAGAAGAAGTATCGTGACCATGCTATGAAGATGTATCGCTGGAGCCGCAATGAGTGCGGTCGTGGCGGTGAGAATGCCAAGATGGGGCTGTTCAATGTGGCGGATGGCCTGTGGTGGCGCGATGCCGACTATGTGCCTCCCTACAAAGAACCCGACGGAAAGCAGTGCTACTGGAGCCGTGGCAACGGCTGGGTTTATGCAGCCTTGGTGCGCTGTATGAATGTGATGTCGCCCAAGGACAAGGCTTACAAGGAACTGAAGAAAGACTTCCTGCTGATGTCAGAGGGCATTCGTCGTTGCCAGCGTGAAGACGGCTTCTGGAATCCCAGTCTTGTGTCAACGAACTATGCTATGAAAGAGACCAGTGGAACGGCACTCTTTCTCTACGGCATGGCGTGGGGCATTCAGAAGGGCTATCTCAAGGCCAATGTCTACCGTCCTGTGTGCGACCGTGCCTGGGCGGCGCTCAAGCGTGATGCTGTCCACTCCGACGGTTTCCTAGGCTGGATGCAAGGAACTGGTAAGGATCCCTCGGCAGGACAGCCCCTCAGCTACACTCGTATCCCCGACTTCGAGGATTATGGCACAGGCTGCTTCCTATTGGGTGCCATAGAGTATTACAAGCTGTTGAAGTCTACGGAATAGCTCTCTAAATAACTGAAAAATGTAAAGAAACACATAGAACAATGGTAAATGCTCACGCTGCATGGCGTGGGCATTACTTGTAAATGGGTAAAGGTCTTGGCATAAATGAAAAACACTAAGAAAAAGATGGATATTGAGATAAAGGGTGAGCAGTCAACCACTACGGAATATGCGTTAAAAACTCCTAACACTTTAGCCTCAACTCCTAACTAAGTATAAAAACACTTCATGTCTGATACGTAGCTCCTAACTTTTTCGTACTTTTGCGTCAAATAAGTGAACAAATACATTGAAGATATGAAGAAACTGTTACTCTTTGCCCTGTTGCTCGTATGCAGCATGGGCTCGGTCATGGCTCAGGCCCCGGCCGAAATCCAGTTTGACAAGGTGACGCACGACTTTGGCAAGTTCTCTGTAAAGAACCCCGTTTTGAAGTGCACCTTCACCTTCACCAATGTCGGCGAACAGCCGCTGGTTATTAATCAGGCTGTTGCTTCCTGTGGATGCACTGTGCCTAAATACACTAAGGAGCCTGTGATGCCTGGCAAGACGGGGACGATTGAAGTCACCTACAATGGCCAGGGCAAGTCGTTAGGCCATTTCAAGAAGTCCATCACTGTGAGAACCAACGGTAAGGAGGAGCTGACACGTCTTTATATTGAAGGCGATATGGTGGAGACGGTTGAAGAATAAGGAATTGAACAATTAAAAAAAGGCTGCGCTATCCGGCATAAGGAAAGCGCAGCCTTTTTCTTTCTTCTGTAGCAGGGTGTCCAGTTCTTACTTAGCGTAGGCCACTGAACGTGTTTCGCGTATAACGGTAATCTTCACTTGTCCGGGATAGGTCATCTCGTTTTGTATCTTCGAGGCTATCTGTCCGCTCAGTGCTTCCGTCTCGGCGTCGTCCATCTTGTCAGCACCCACGATGACGCGCAGCTCGCGTCCGGCCTGTATGGCATAGGTCTTTGTGACGCCGGGATAGCTCATGGCAATGGCTTCGAGGTCGTTCAGACGCTTGATGTAGGCCTCTACAATCTCTCTGCGTGCACCGGGACGTGCGCCGCTGATGGCATCGCATACCTGCACGATGGGAGCCAATAGCGTCTGCATCTCCATCTCGTCGTGGTGTGCACCAATGGCGTTGCAGATGTCGGGTTTCTCCTTGTACTGCTCGGCAATCTTTGCTCCGTAGAGTGCGTGTGGCATCTCGCTCTCCTCATCGGGCACCTTACCTATGTCGTGCAGCAGTCCGGCTCTTTTTGCCTTCTTCGGGTTCAGTCCCAGTTCGGCAGCCATCACTGCACAGAGGTTGGCGGTCTCACGGGCGTGCTGCAGCAGGTTCTGTCCGTAGCTGCTACGGTATTTCATCTTGCCTATGATGCGTATCAGTTCAGGATGCAGTCCATGTATGCCAAGGTCTATGGCCGTGCGCTTGCCCGTTTCTATTATTTCGTTGTCGAGTTGCTTCTTCACTTTCTGCACCACCTCTTCTATGCGGGCAGGATGTATGCGCCCGTCGGCCACTAATTGGTGCAGTGCCAGGCGGCAGGTCTCACGGCGTACAGGGTCGAATCCGCTGATGACAATGGCTTCAGGTGTGTCGTCGACCACAATCTCCACTCCGCAGGCGGCCTCCAGCGCACGAATGTTGCGTCCTTCACGTCCTATCACCCGGCCCTTTACGTCGTCGTTGTCGATATGGAACACTGAGACGCTGTTCTCCACGGCTGTTTCCGTGGCTACTCGCTGTATGGTCTGTATGACTATCTTCTTGGCCTGTGCGTTGGCATTGAGCTTGGCCTCATCCATAATCTCGTTGATGTAACTGGCAGCGGCGGTTTTAGCTTCGTCTTTCAAACTCTCCACGAGTCGGTTGCGGGCCTCCTCTGCACTCAGTCCGCTCAGCTCTTCCAGCTTCTCGCGCTCTTTCTGCTGCATCTTTCCCAGTTCATCCTGCTTCAGGGCCAGAGCTTTCTTCTCGTTCTCAATGCGGTTCTGCTGGTTGTCGAGGTCGTTCTTTCGGCGTCCCAGTTCTTCCTGTCGCTGGTTCAGGGTCAGTTCACGCTGTTTCAGCTTGTTCTCGCTCTGCTGTATGTGCTGGTTGCGCTGCTGCACTTCTTTTTCCAGCTCGCTCTTCTTGTTGAGGAATTTCTCCTTCACTTCGAGCAGTTTCTT
>JAEEGG010010934.1_pt1 | contig 19920 bp, 10 predicted proteins | sample 9134161 | NCBI WGS metagenome assembly JAEEGG01 (sample SAMN16246543, study PRJNA631951) | gut metagenome | biome: gut microbiome; feature: rumen; material: CR-attached | host: Bos | place: Iran: Karaj | collected 2018-10 | reverse complement strand
ACACGTCGGTGTACTACATCAATCTCGAAACCGAAGAGATTACGCCTTATTCCATGAACAAGGCAACTGCCAATTCGTTTGGTGAAACGTTCAAGCGTAACGTCAAGTATTCGGCAGCGTACTCTGTTTACGTCGACAAGTTTGTGAGCGGCATCTATAAGAATCGCATGCTCCAGGCGGGGGCTATCAAGAATATCCGCGAGCAACTTGCAACCCAGAAAAGCTTTAATACGATGTACGTGAACTTCCTCAATCGCTATTGCGAGATGAAGTTCGTGAAGGTGGGCGATTCGGACCATCCGAAATTTGCGGCGCTTGGTTTTGCCGACAAGGATGACGTGCTCCGCAAGGAAATCCAGCAGCAGGCGGTGATTCAAGGCCTTGCCGAAGACTTTGACTTGGTGTGCTATATCGATACCGTTTCCATGCACGAAAACGTGTACCGCTGTACGGACGTCTTCTTGCGTTTGTTCCCGAACTGGAACGAAATTCAAGGCTTTGCAAATCGAATTGATGCCATTGTCGAAAAGTTTGTCTGCGAAGAGGACCGCGAAGGCTTCTGTAAGGCGACACGTCGAGAAATTGTTCTTGAAAACCTCAAAAACAAGAACGCCTATTACGTGAACTTCAAGGCGAATGTCTTTGGACACGTTGAATATTGGCAAATCAAGTTTGTGCTGACTGCAACGAACCCGGTGCAGATTGTGGCGGGTTTCCATAGCGTTGACGAAGAAACTCGCAAGCAGAAGAAAGACCAGGAAGCTTTGGAACGGGCGCTACAGATGGCAAATTCTGCAAGCCGCGCAAAGACGACGTTCCTCAACAACATGAGCCACGATATCCGTACGCCGATGAACGCTATTATCGGGTTTACGGGCCTTGCGGCAGAGCATATCGACAACAAGGAACAGGTCGCTGATTACCTCTCGAAAATCGGGCAGTCTTCGGAACACTTGCTTGCGCTTATCAATGACGTGCTCGACATGAGCCGCATCGAATCGGGCAAGATGAACATTACCGCCCGTCCGGAACGCCTTTCGGATATTATCCACACGCTTAAGGGAATTGTGCTTTCGGATGTCCGCAATCGCAAACAGCAGTTCTTTGTGGAACTTGAAAACGTTCACAATGAAATGATTTTCTGTGACAAGTTGCGCTTGAATCAGGTGCTGTTAAACGTTGTTTCGAACGCCATCAAGTACACACCGAAAAATGGACTCATTACGATGAATGTCAAGGAATTGTCGGCTGAATCGGGCTATGGCGTTTATGAGTTCTTGGTGAAAGATAACGGCATCGGCATGAGCGAAGCATTCCTGAAGCAGATTTTCGATCCGTTTACCCGCGTGAATTCTTCGACGGTGAGCGGCATTCAGGGCACAGGTCTTGGCATGTCCATCACGAAGAATATCATTGACATGATGGGTGGTACGATTAAGGTTTCGAGTGAAGAAAATTTTGGCACCGAAGTCTTGATGACGTTCAAGTTTAAACTTTGCGAAGATTCCGACGCCTCTCTTGAAACCGGAAAGTTCAAGGGCTTGCATTGCCTTGTCGTCAATGACCGCCCGAGTATTTGCAGAACCGTTGACGCGTCTTTGAAAGGCGAAGGCTTGCGCTATGATTTCTGCACATCGGATGCAGGCGCTCTCGAATGCATTGAAAAATCCCGCACTGCAAAAGATGATTACCAGCTGATTTTGATTGACTGGAACGTGCAGGAGATGAGGGGCATTCAGATTACGCGTAAGATCCGCAAGGTGCTTGGGCCGAAAACGCCGATTGTGGTGCTTACCTCTTATGACTGGCTCGACATCGAAAAGGAAGCGCTTGAAGCGGGCGTGACCTCGTTCTTTGCAAAGCCTTTGTTCCCCTCGGATTTAAGGCGAATGCTCGAAAAGTTCTGTGGCGGTTCAACGGATGTTTCGCTGGAACCTGATTCCGCCTTGAAAGCGCTTTCGAATCAGCCACAAACGTTCGACTTTACGGGTCGCAAGGTCATGCTTGTCGAAGATAACGAACTTAATCGTGAAATTTCGACGGAAATTCTGGAAGATCGCGGCATAGAAGTGACGGCGATGGAACGCGGTGACTTGGCTGTAGAAAAACTCAAGTATTCGTCTATCAAGTACGATGCTATTTTGATGGATATCCAGATGCCGGGTATCGATGGTTATGAGGCGACTCGCCAGATCCGCAAGCTTGAAAATAAGGAAGTCGCGAGTGTGCCGATTATTGCGATGACCGCAAACGCATTTGAAGAAGACAAGCGCGCTGCCTTAGAATCGGGCATGAACGACCATGTGGCAAAACCCGTGGATGTAAACGTCCTCTGCGCTACCCTCGCCAAGTTCTTTAAATAGTTTTTTGCACGCCGTTGTCAAATTCGACGGTAAACCACTTTTCTTCGATAACTTCGTAGTCGGAACCGCCGTTAAAGACGTTTGCGTTGCCGTAGACTTCGTAGCCCTTGCGCATAGAAACGATGCAGGCAAACTTTTCGGAAAGCTGTTTGCAGACTTCGGTGATGATGGATTCCGGGATGTTCTTGCAGATTTCCTGAATGCTGATGGATTCGCCTTTTGAATTACTGTCGGTAGTGCCGCGCAGGCTGACGCTTATCTGTTCGCTGAATTTGCGGAGCAAAAACTTGTAGCCCTTGTACGTATATTCAACAGGGGTATCCGGCACCGATGCAAGCGCCTCCGCGTTACAATAAACCGACCCGATAACACTATATTCGTAATCCATAACCGAATTATAGTAAAACCTAGAACTTCGCTTTTTGGCGACGGCCCCGATTTTGTCATAAATAGACATTTACATTTTTTATATTTGAAACAATAAAGAATTAGAGGTTTTTAGAAGATGAAATTTATCCATACCGCAGATTGGCATCTTGGCAATATGATGCACGACATTGACCGCACGGATGAAACGGCTGCGTTCCTGAAATGGCTGAAAAGTGAAATTGAGCGCGTCGGTGCCCAGGCGCTTATCATTGCAGGCGACATTTTTGATGTCGTGAATCCTTCGAATGTGGCGAAAACGCAGTATTACAAATTCTTGGCATCGCTCCTGAAAACGAACTGCACCAATGTCGTTGTCGTTGGCGGTAACCATGATTCCGGCTCGCTTCTCGATGCGGCGGGGGGTGTTCTCGAAGCGCTGAACATCAAGGTCGTGGGTTCAATCAATGACCGCAAAGTTGAAGATTTGGTGGTCGAGCTCAAGGATGGCAATGAAAATGTTATCGGCATTTGCTGCGCCGTGCCGTTTATGCGCAATTTGGAGCTGGAGCAGTTTTATAAGGAATGTGGAGATGCGGTTTCTGACGAAGATTTGCTGAAACGTCTTTATGCTGATGTGTACCGCTATGCCTTAGAATTGCGCGGGGATAGAAATATCCCGATTATTGCGACCGGGCATCTGTACGCTTCGAACCTTTCGGGCCGTAACGGCGATGAGCGAGAATCTAGCGCGGATGGCAATGCTGCAATTCCTGAAAATTCTGTAGAAGATGGTGTCCGTGAAGTTATCGGGACGCTTGGCAATGTGGATATTTCGACGTTCCCGAGTGAACTCGATTATGTGGCGCTTGGGCATATTCATTATGCTTCGATGGTTGCCAAGAATCCGAAGGTGCGCTATTCGGGCTCGCCGTTCGTGATGGGCTTTGATGAATCGAATTGCAAGCGCGTTGTGCTTACGGTCGATGTGAAGCCGAATGAGGCGCCTGTTGTTGAAAAAGTGGAAGTCCCAAAATCGATGCGCTTTGAACAGTTCAAGGGCGATCTTGAAACTCTCAAGCGCGATTTGCGAAATCTTGAAAAAGAGCTCGTTGCAAATCCGATGGAAACGTATGTCGACTTGCTTTTGACAACGGGCAATTTTGTGAACTTGAACGATGCGCTCGAAGCCGAAGAATCGGGCAAGCATTTTGTGGTCAAGCGCCATCGCGTTTCTCGAGAGGTTTTGCGAGGTGCAAATGCGTTTGATGACTGCGTGGAATCTACAAAGCAGTACACCAAGGAAGATTATTTCAGAATGCTCATTGCATCGAACGCTCAAGAAAGCGATGAATCTGAAGTTGTGAAAAATCAGTACAATAAGTTTATCAGTCTGTTTAACGAAGCTGTCGCCAAAGCTCAGGACAATGTTTAAGGGAGTGCTCGATGAAGATTAAGAAGGTTGAATTCAGTAATATCAATTCCCTTGCCGGCGAATGGATGATCGATTTTGAATCGCCGGATTTTGCGAATAGTGGCATGTTTTGCATTTCGGGCCCGACTGGTTCCGGAAAAACGTCGATTCTCGATGCGATTTGCCTTGGACTTTATGGCAAGACGCCGCGCTTGGGTGCCATTGTGGGCGATTCCAATGAGGTGATGACTTACGGGGCCAAGAGCTGTTCTGCAAAAGTGACTTTTGAATGCAAGGGCGTTGTCTATTCGGCATGCTGGAATCAGCACCGCTCTTCGAGAACGAATAAGTTGCAGAAATATTCCTGGGCGCTGACGAATGAAACTTCGCAGGCTATTGAAGCGTCTTTCTCAAAGCAGGCCGAAATCGAATCGACGATGACGCGCGTGATTGGTCTTGACTTTGGACAGTTCACCAAGTCCATGATGCTTGCGCAGGGCGAGTTCAACAAGTTCCTTAAATGCAATGAAAATGAACGTGCGGCGATTCTTGAAAAGCTGACGGGCGATGGAATCTACAGAAAAATTGCTGTGGCGGTTCATGATTTGTATGCCAATGCAAACAGGGCTGTCGAAGACGTTGAAACCAAGATGGGCGCAGTCACGTTGCTGACTGAAGAAGAGCTTGATGCATTGGGCAAAAAAATTGAAGAGGCGACTTCTCAGAAGGATACGCTTGCTCATGAAGAAGAACGCTTCCGCAATATTTGCACTTGGTTCGAAACTCTGCATGGCATTGAATCGCATTTGGCCACGGCCAAGGGGCTGCTCGTAACTGCAGAACGCGCCAAAGCTGAATTTGAACCGAACCGCGAAAAGTTGGAACGCGCATTGCGTGCTCAGGAAGTGGAATCGTCGTATGCAGAGTTCAATTCTGTGCGTGGAAATCTTGAACACATGAAAACGCAACTCGGCGAGTGCCAAAAGCGACTCCCCGAAGCTGAGACAAATCTCGAAAGTGCTGCAAAGGATAATGGCGAAAAGCAGGCCGCGTTTGAAAAATGCAAGGCAGAATATGTTGCCAATGAATCTGTCTGGCAGCAGGTTTCTACGCTGGATGGCGATATTCGAAATGCACGTACGCAGGTGAAAAATGCGGACGCTGATGTCGTGAAAATTGCATCTGAAATTAGCACGACCCAGACGAAAATCAAGGAGTTCGGTGACCGGATTTCTGAAAATGAAGGCGCTCTTGAAAAAGTCAAAAAGTACATTGAAGACAACGAAAAAGATGATGCGATTGATGGCTTGTTGCCTCTCTTGAAAGCGATTGCCCTGGAAAGAGACCATGAAAACGCTACAGTTGCTGTTGAATCTCTGCATTTCGATGCCCTGAAAAAAGGGCTGCAGAAATTTGATGAAGCAAGCGAACAGCAAAAGCAAGATTTGAGTGCGTTGCGGGATTATTTGAACGAACATCAGATCGATGCGGATCTTGTGAATTTGTTGCCTGAAATGAATGGCTGTGCTAGCGATGCGGAACGCCATCACGGTGAATCTGTGCGTTTGCAGAGTGATATTGAATCTAAGCAAAAGCAAATTGCAGGTTTGACAGGTGAACGTGAACAGGCTCAGACGAAATGGACTACGCTCCTGAATGAGAAGGAAACGATTATCCAGGATGATATTCCCGTTGTTGTTGCTGAACTCCGTCACGCGCTGAAGCCGGGCGAACCGTGCCCTGTTTGCGGCTCGCGTGAACACCTCTCGTGTGACGATTCGGCAAAGGTTGAAAATGGCGCAGAACGCTTGAACGATTTTGCCGCCAAGTTGCGTAAGATCAATGGCGAAATGGAACAGGTCCAGCGCAAACTGGATGGCTTTGCAACGCAACAGCAGAATCTTGAAGAATTGCTTCGCGAAAGTTCGCAAAAGCAGAATGATGAGTCCATTGCCGAAGCGGCCTCGCTTGAACTTTTGAACGCTAAACTTGAGCCGTGGAAGGAAAGCGCGACTCTTGGAAGCGTGGCTCTTGAAAATGCTCGTGAGGTTTTGCAGAATCTGCAGACGCTTAAGACAACATATTTGCAAAAAAAAGAGAATGCCGATGACTTGCAAAACAAGGTCAACAGTGCCGCTGTTGAAAGAGCAAATCTCGTGGGCAACCTGAGCCGTACAGAGGAAACTCTTAAAAAGGCGCAAGATAAGGTGCAGGAGTTCTCGCAGAAAATCGAAAAATTGCTTGAACCGTGGTTCTCGAATATCCGCATGGAAGATCTGGACGCGCTCCTAGCCGAACTCGAAAAGAAGAATGACTGGTGGAGCAAGGCTCAAGATAAAAAGGTCAAGGTCGAAAGCGACTTGGAAACGTTCCGCTCGAATGTGGAGCAGCTCAAGGAAAATCTTGAACAGGCTCAGTCGAGACTCGATGAATCCAAGCGCAAGCTAGACGGCCTTCGCGAAAATCTCGCCACGCTCGAAAAGAACCGTAACGAGCTTTTTGGTGAAAAGTCTGTGGATGATGAACGCAACAAGGCGAGAACTTTGCGCGACTCGGCTGAACGTGTGTCCAATGAAGCCCGCCGTTTGGAACAGCAAATGCGTGAAGCAAAAATTGCGCTTGACAATTCCATTGCGGAATTGAACCGCCACATTGCAGATGCTGAACCGAAACTTGCTGAACTCCAGGCGCTTTTCCTCGAGAATCTCGCTTCGAAGAATTTTGCGAATGAGCAGGAATTCATGGATGCAAAGCTCCCGGAATCGGAACGCAAAACGCTCCAGCAAAAGCAAAAGTCCGTGGATGACAACTGGATGACTGCGCAGACATCGGTCAAGAATTTCAACGACCAGCTCTCAGAGCATCAGCAAAAGCGCAACTTCGAAGAATCCGAAGATGTGGCAAAGCAGAATCGCGATTCCGCAAAGTCCAAGCTGAACGAATGCACCGTAAATCTTGCAACATGGACGGAACAGAAAAAGAATGACGAAAAACAGCGCCAGACGTTCAGCGACATGCAGGCGGAATTGACCGTGCTCAAGTCTAAGCGCAGCGACTGGGAACAGATGCAGCGCTGGTTTAACGGCAACAGGCTTGATACGGGCAACGGCGATGTATTTGTCAAGTTCATCCAGACGATTACGCTCCGCAATTTGCTGAAAATTGCAAATGGCTACCTGCGCGACATGTTCCCGCGTTACGAGATGGTGACTGAGCCGAATACGCTCAACATCCAGCTTGTGGACCACGACAATAGCGATGCCGTGCGCCCGATTGACAACATTTCCGGTGGCGAAGGGTTCCTCGTGAGTCTTTCTCTCGCGCTTGGAATTTCAACGCTCGCCAGTCGCAATGTGCGTATTGATTCCATGTTCCTCGATGAAGGCTTTGGAACGCTTGACTCCAAGATGCTCCAAGAAACGGTCATCGTGCTCCAGAAAATGCAACAGGAAAAGGGCAAGCTCTTGGGCGTCATCACGCACGTGGATTTGGTCAAAAGCGAACTCAGGACGCATATTGACGTTACGCCTTGCGGTGGCCGCAGTATCCTCAGCGGAGCTGGTGTTGTGTCGTCCCAGCCTTGAATCGGGTCCCGAGAAATTAACTATAATATTATAGTTGGATTTATCGGGAGCGTTTCATGAATTATAACGGACTTATTAAAGGCGCCTGGTCGAATGGCATCGCCAAGAAACTCTTGATTTTGCTTGGCCTGTCGCTGGTTATCTTTGTCATTGGCGTTTTGCTTGGTTCATGGGTGCTTGGCGAAAAGACGCTCGGCTGGAAAGGCTTCTTGTCGGGCTACGTCGTTTTCGCGGTGCTCTTCATCAGCGTGATGATCAATGTGTTCAAGAACACGTCCGAATCCATGCGTGAAGGCAAAAAGCATGTCGATGTCCGTGGTCATGTGCTTGTACTTGGTGCGGGCCACCAGCTTAAAAGTATATTGCGTGCGCTCAAGGACGATAAGCGCCCGATAGTTGTTGTGAGCCGCCGCGATATCGATGGGCGTTTTATCCATTATAAAAAGGATTACGAGAACGAAGAAGACCTGATTTATGCAGGCGCCCTTTTGGCTAGCCAAATTTTGGTGATTGGCGAAGATGGCCCCGAACGCGATTCGCGTAACCTGCACTGCATCGAAGTATTGCGCAACGTGTGCGAAAAGTCCCCACGCGATATCCATTGCCATTTGTTGCTGAGCGACCCCTCGACCTCCGAAATCTTGTGGTACCTGAAGGCCCCTGAACAGAATAAGGGCCATTTGCTCGTTGACGTTTTTAACGAATACGAATTCATGTCGGAACAGTTGCTTGTCGGTACGGACTTTTTGCCGACTATTCGCGAAGCCGAAAATGAACGCTTGCATGTTGTACTGTTGGGTACTGGCCCGATTGCGCAGGCGGTTGCCTTTGCCGTTGCAAACGTTTGCCATTATCCGAATTTCAAACGTACAAACTTGAAGACCTGCATTACGTTTGTGGATGAAGATTGTGAAAAGTGGGTAGACCGCTTGGTCGTTTCTCGCATGGGGCTTTTTAGACTCTCGAAGTACACCTACGTCGACGCCAATGGAAACAAGGTTACGCACGACCCGGAAACAACGAGAGGCGATTACCTGGATGTCGAATGGAATTTTGTCGATGCCTATTGCGAAGCAGACCTGGCGCGCAATTTTATTGCAGCCGTGGCCGCAAGCCCAAGGGAACGCCTTGTCGTTTGCATTTGCAAGGAAGACGCTTCCAAGGCCATCTCGACACTTGTGCACTTGCCGCGAGCTGTTTACGACAACGCCGACATTGCCGTCTACTGGCGCGAAGCAAACGATGACATTATCAAGCGCATCAACGAAAGCGGAATGTACGGCTACGTGCGCATCATGGGTGACATCGACGAAATGAAGGAATTCGTGCACTCCAAACGCGTGGAGCGCGGCCAGCGTGCAAACTACGTTCGCGAAAGGAACGAAAATCCCGATACCCGCGACACCGAAGAAAAAATGTGGTACCGCTTGAGCGAAGCCGATAAAACGTCTGCCATTTACTGCGCGAACGCACTCCCGCTCCGCAAACGCTGTTTTGAAATCACGGACGATGATGCTTTGTTGCGCGACGCTGAACATCGCCGCTGGATGATGTCCATGCTCCTCATGGGTTACCGCTCGGGTCCCACCGATGAACGGACTTTCACACGTCATGACATTATTCCGTTTGACCGCCTCCCCGAAGAACAAAAGTCCAAAGATTCGTACATTTTCGAAAATGCCGAATACATTATGAACGGGTAATTTTTATGGAATGGAACGCCTCAGTCAAAAAACAAATTGAATCCCGCTTGATGGAAAAGGAAAACTCGCTTGCAGAATACGCCTGCAAGTCCGCTTCCGCAATTCGCTATCACGAAGTGCTGGGCGATATCCGCCCGAACTTTTCCCGCGATGCGGATAAGATTATCCATTCTTATTGCTATAGCCGATACATTGACAAGACTCAGGCGTTTTACCTTGTTGAAAATGACCACATCACGCATCGTGTGCTGCACGTGCAGCTGGTCGCTAAAATTGCAAGGACCATTGGACGCTTTTTGAATCTGAACGAAGACTTGATTGAGGCGGTTTCGCTAGGTCACGATGTGGGCCATACGCCTTTTGGACACGACGGCGAACGGATTGTCTCGAAGTTTTTGCAAGAATGTGGAGAAGGAATTTTTGAACACAATGTTCAAAGCTTTAGATTGTTCAATGATCTCGAAGCGTACGGCAAAGGGCTGAACCTTACCGCACAAGTGCTCGACGGAATCATCTGCCACAACGGCGAAATTCTGAAAAATGAATACGGCTGCAACCGTAGCAAGACTCCAGAAAAACTGCTGGAAGAATACAAAAACAGCTTAAGCGGAAAGCTAAAATCGAAAGAGATGGTCCCGATGACTTTGGAAGGCTGTGTCATGCGAATTTCGGACGTGATTGCGTACGTTGGCCGCGACATCGAAGATGCCATCATCTTGAAACTAGTGAAGCGCGAAGACATCCCCCAAGAAATCACGAAAATTCTCGGAAGCAAAAATAGCGAAATCGTCAACACGCTTATTACAGACCTTGTCAACAATAGTCTAGACAAAGAAACTCTCGTCTTTTCGCCGGAAGTTTTCGATGCGCTTAATCAACTGAAAAACTGGAATTACAAAAACATCTATTTGAATCCGAAAAAGTCAACCCAGGACGAAAAAATCAAGATGATGTTCCGTACCGTCTTGGAAGAATGCCTTGATGAACTCAAGTCTGGCGTGAAAAAGGCAACAGGAATCAATCACTGGTGCGAATCGCTTGGTGAAAAGTACAGAGAAACGACATCGCTCCCGCGCATTGTCGCCGACTACGTCTCTGGAATGACCGATGACTACTTGATGAACGCCTATAAGGAAATCGTGATGCCAAAGTCATTCGGCGTGAGCTTTGGGGAAAAGTAATGAACTCGTTTCGTTATGTAAAATTTTATTACTCCCCTTGCCGACATTTCTGATATTAGGTACATTAAAAGCCGACGCATCTCGCTATACAAAGGCGAGGTGCGTTTCTGTTTTTATCCCTTATGGATTTTTGCGGAGACGCCTCTAAAATCAACAAGTTGCAAAATGTTGCAAGGAGGCTGTATGTCAATGCCAATAGATATAGAAGCTCTGCTGAACAAACAGAGAATTGAGAGTGAAAGAATCGAATTCAAAAAGGGTTGGAACCCAACTTCGATTTACCATACCATTTGCGCGTTTGCCAATGATTTCGACAATCTTGGTGGTGGGTATATTCTTGTCGGTGTAGAACAAGATGAAAGGGGTGTCGCAAAACGTCCTGTCGCTGGAATTGATATTGAAAAGATAGATGGTATCTTAAAAGATATGGTGGGATTCAATAATAAGTTTGATCCATTTTATCAGCCAAGAACTTCTATAGAATCTATTGATGGAAAGCGGGTGCTTGCAATATGGGCGCCTAGCGGAGTCTTTAGACCTTATGCAATTTCTACGGATGTTGCGGTTAAAGGGAAATGCGAAAAGGCGTATTACATTCGTTCGGGAACGAGCTCTGTGGTTGCAAAAGGCGAATCTTTGGACCAATTGCGCGATATGGCTAATCGCCTGCCCTTTGATGAACGACCCAATCCAAATATTGCTCTGTCTGATATATCTATGGTGTTACTTCGAGATTATTTGGCGAAGGTCAACAGTAAATTGGAACAGGACCTTTTTACTCAACCGCTAGAACAGACTCTCGAACAGATGGATTTGATGACTGGTCCGACTGAAAATAGAATGCTCAAAAATGTTGCTGCAATGATGTTTTGTGAACACCCTGAAAAGTTTTTCAAGTATGCGCAGACCGATATTGTAATTTTTCCTGAAGGACGAATTGATGGACCTGACAATTTCAGTGAGACGACTATTTATGGGAGTATTCCGCAGCAGGTGAATGGCGTATTGACATATCTGAAAAATACGCTTATTCGGGAATATGTCGTAAAGCAGAAAGATGTTGCAGAGAGCCTTCGCTTTTTCAATTATCCCGTTCGCGCATTGGAAGAGGCGGTTGTGAATGCTCTATACCATCGAGATTATCAGCAATATGAACCGGTGGAGATATCCGTTGAACCGGAGGGCATTCATATTCTCAATTTCCCAGGACCAAATAGTACAATACCGATGGATGCTATAAATGCTGGGAATAGACTGATATCTAGGCGCTATCGTAATCGTCGATTAGGCGATTTCTTGAAGGAAATGGAATTGACAGAAGGTCGCTCAACAGGAATTCCGACCATCCAGCGTGAATTGAAAAAGAACGGGTCGCCACGAGCGGTCATTGAGACAAATAGTGAGCGAGAATACATTAATCTGTTTATCCCTGTTCACGAAGGCTGCGGGGATATTGTGGTGCTGAACGAAATGTCAAAAACGTCTGATATGCATGAAATGTCCAATAAAATGTCCAATAAAATGTCCAATAAAATGTCCAATAAAGAACAGGAACGATTTAAGGCTATAGTGGAATATATAAATGCAAATGGTTTTATTGTGAAATCAGCTGCAGCAAAACTTCTTGAAATTGATGACAAAACCGCGCAAAGACTTTTAGTTAAGGCTGTTGAACTAGACCTTTTGGTTTCTGATGGGCTACGGAAATCTACAATTTATAAATTGAAGAGCTAGTGAATAGGGAATGTTTGAATTTTGGGATTTGGGGAAATATCGGCTGTTTTTGATAGATAATTTCCCAAATCTCGTAAAAAATATCACTTTTGGGACTTTATCCGACTAGATTTTGAAAGAGTAATATGCAATTATTGCATATTACTCTTGTGTAAAACATGAACAGTCAAGTATTCCTTGACTGTTCGATTTGCTTAGAATTCTAGAAGTTGTTGTGGTTAAATAATATGGCTTAAAGAGTCTTTTATATATTTAACAGAGATTCGTTCCTGTTCTATGCGATTTTTCAACGAATTGTGCAGTATTGTGAAAACGGCTTTTTCATCAATGGTCAAATTTTCAGGAATTTTATTTCCATCTAATTTTTTCCCTTCAACTGCATATTCCTGATATTTATTCCAAGTTTCGGTATCCATACAGAAAGACTGTATGTTTGGATAAAAACGTCTATATGAAGACAATATGTCAAATCCGTGCTCGTCTAAATCACCAAAATAATAGATTCTCTTGGAATTAAACCATTCTATATTATTAAGCGAATTGACTGTGTATCCATGTCCCCAAATGCAAATGGAATTAGGAACTTTAGGGAATGTTAAATAAACCATTTCATTTTCAACGATGAAAATGTTTTTTATTTGATCTGAGAATTCTTTGTCTAAGCATTCAAAATCCTTAATTGGTATTTGGCATTCACTTAGATTGGTCATCGAAAAAGGAAGAGAAACCTTTTCAGAAAGGCTCCTGAATCGAACAGAACATGGTTTTGTTTTTAATCCAAATGTTTCTTCAAAAGAAAGTATTGAATCTGATTTTTCGGTAAGACTTTGAATTAATTTACTGTTCTGTTCTATAAATTTTGTGTGTACAGGTAATGGAATTTCTCTAATATACAGTTTAGAGTCTTGATTCTTATTTAGCCATTCGGCGCAAAGGCATATATCGAACCAATAATGAGAGTTTTCCGGTTCTGACAGCAAATCATTCAAATGTAATTTAGACCATTCACAAAGTTTATCATTTGAAAACAGTTTATTGTCTTTTATCAGCTCTAAAGCGTTAAGGAATCTTTTATAAGTCTTGTTTTCGTTTATGCATGAAAGAAAATCATCCTTTGTTTCAAAAAAAATTCTAGAAATGGATGTCTGCTCTCCATTTTTTCTTGACTGGATCGTTTCTAATTCAAGAGCGTAGCCTGAGCCTGTTTTATTTTTGCTTTTGGCGATTAAAGATTGTAAATCCTTTTGCCGTTGAAGCAAGTCGTCGTTTACATTTCCTGTATCAGCTCTAATAGTGATAGGAAAAAATGATTCTTTTGGTTCTCCGAAAAGTATGTCTATTTCATAACGCAGGAAATCCTTGTATTTCCTAGCTGCTTTAGTTTTTATTTCTTCTGGACTAACCATTTGTGTTGCTCTCTGTTTGAGATTTAAGTTCTTTAAACCGTTCCATTGTTAACGAAAGCACTCGTGATGAATCACCTGTTTTTTGTACCTGATGAACCGATGAAATGTACTCCTCTGCAATGTTAAGCTTATCAAGAGGCGTTACAATCATTACTTGTAAATCAAGTTGCTTGAAAAGCTGCATGGCATATTGGGCGTTTATACTGTCACTTTTGCTGAAAACTTCGTCCACAATGACGAAACGAAGTGATCGTGTGGTGCTGTCGTTGATTCCAAATTGATACGCTATTGCCGAGGCTAAAATTGTATATGTTAGTTTTGCTTTTTCTCCGCCACTTAAACTATTGCTATCGCTATGATAATTGAATTCGGAATCGTCCTCGTATTTTAATTCGGATGCTGCAAAGCTATGCCAATTGCGTAGATCCAAGATGTATTTTCGATTGCGATCGTTTTCTTTGACGAAATCAATAAATTGTTTTATACGGCGGAAAGCCTTTTCTTCTGCCTCCTCTGAATCATACCCTGCTGCGTTGGGAATAGCATTTTTTAACATTCTGTTGAATTCAATAATCTTTTGGTCCTTTGTATCTGAAATCTTTAAATAAAGATATGTTTTAGGAGCATCGCCATATGGAATTTGTTTTAAGTTTTCGTTGAGGGTCTTTATGGCTCTCTTGATTTTTTGGTTTCCATCATCAATGAAATTCTTGAAACGAATTATATCTGCATTTAGATTTTGATGTAGATAATTATTGAATTTTTCTTGATACTTTGGAAGTTCATCTTTCATCAATCTATTGTAGCAATTGTTCCAATCTGAGAGATATTCTCGACTTTCAATTAAATCGGAAAAATCTGTAGTCCAATCTCCATATTTCTTTTTGATATCATCTTTAGGACTACGTACATTACGCATGTAGTCACCAAGATTTTTTATATAACCACCATATGCTTTGTTTTCGTCTTTCAAATTATTTGAAATTTCTTGAGAAAGACCATCTCTTTCGTCGTCTAATTTACTAATTGATAAAAACTCACTAATTCCGTAGTATATTTTGAAATTTTTGATTAAATTTTTTATTTCTTCTTCCGTTTTTATTTGTAAAAAGTTGTTATATGCGGAAGTATTTGCTCTTAATCTCTCGTTTTTAGATTTGAGTTCGTTTTTTAATTCTCCGACTGAAGTGAGTAAATTCTCACTTTGATTTTGCATTTTTTGTCGTTCTTCTCTTTTTTTATTAATTTGTTGTTCAATGTCTTCAACATTATTTTCCTTGGCGAGCTTATTTTTCTCGTCTATTAGTTTTTGAATTTCTATTGTAATTGAATCTGTATCAATTTCAGAATAAGAAATGTATTCTAAAATCTTTTTTACGCTATCTTTTTTCTTTTCAAGGTTATCTAATTCTTCGTTGATTTTTATAGCGTCTTTCTGAAGATTGTTAAAGTCTTCATTTGTTTTTTCTAATTGTGTGGATAAAGCTTTTCTTTTTTCAAGATTGTTCCAACCTAAAACGTTATGAAAGTTTTGCTTTATTTTTTCAGAATCGTCCTTTTCGTGCTTTAGACCGTTTTTGATTAATCCAGAAGATGTAATGACTTTATCATTTTTCGATATGGTTGCAAAATCATCTGAACAAATATAATTCCATTTATCAAAAATATGTTTTTCAATCCAGGAAGAAAGATGATGCCCTTTTTTTATAGATATCTTTCCAAGAACTGTATCGTTAGATATTTGGGGCAAATCGGAAATCATTTGCAAACCAACTCGTAGGTACACAACTCTGCCATTTAAATCATGTCCTTTCACGTATTCTGTTACCTTTTGATAGTTTTGTTCAGTAACAAGTAATGTTAATGCTAAATTATGAAGCAATCGTTCAATGGCGTAATTCCAGTTTTTTTCTTCTTCTTTAACTTGAATTAATTCGCCTATAAAGGGTATTTCGTTTTCTGAAAGCCCTGTGCCATCTATGATTTGATTTCGGATTGTAATATTTTTTAAGGGAATGTTGGAGTTGCGTGTTCCTAAAGATTGTAATTCTTGTTCAATTGTATTTTTTTGATTTTGTAATTCACGTTTTTTTATTGTGAGGTCAACTTCTTCTTGACGAAACTGTTCGCTTTTTTTGTGGATTTCTTCTTTTTGGTGGTCGGTTTCTTTAAAATTCTTAAAAAAATCATCATTGGAAGAAGGTAATTTTAATCCAAGTACCTTTATGTTTTCTTCGTATATATTTTGCTCTTTTTGGATGTTTTCTTTTTCTTTTTGCTTTGCTTTAATTTGACGGTCTTTCTCATGAACTTTTTGAATTCCGCTATTGTTTGATAAAATCTCAATATCGTTGGAAAGAGTTTCTATCGTAGATTTTATGTTTTCATTTTGCTTTTCAAGACCTTCTTTTTCACGATTTTTGTCTTCTATTTCTTTTGAAAGAATGTCAATGGCTGTTTTGGCATACCATATAGGAACTGTGTTTTGATCGTTGCTTAGTTTTTCTTTTTTCTTTTCAGATTCTTCAATCTTTTTGCCTGTATCAACTACAGGTTTTAACAATTCTAGTTGACATTTTGTTTTTGCAATTTCATTCTCGCATTGAATAAGCGTTATAAAATTGCTGTGCAAATTTTCAAATTCTGAATCTACATCTACCCCTTCAATCATTTTTTGACGAATGAACTCATTCAGATTGCCGAGTTCTTTCATTCCTACAATTTGAGCAAAAAGTTTGAGGGATTTATTCTCGTTATCTTCTTTCAGCCCAAATAAATTTTTAAATCTAGCTGCATATTTTGAGAAACCATCAGAATCCCAGAATTCTGTTCCGCACTTATTTTTTAAAATTTGTCGCCATTTTTTATCACGATCTAGTTTTGCTTTTTCTTTTTGCAATATCTCATAGATATCTTTTATAAGTAGTGCTTTTTCCGTGATGCATTCGTAAGTGACAAGCTCGTTACTTGAAAAATATCGAACTTGCATTAAAGATACTGCTTGTTTTGTTATTTCGTTACGGAAAACTCCGTTGATTATAGATATACAGTTCTTATCTCTTAAAAATTTAGTTTTCCCAGAATGTGAAGATTCATCGGATGATGTCCCATAGGCTCCAAGCACATAGCTTTCTTCATCACGTTCCTTGTCTTTTGTATTTCCTGATGAAGATTGGTTGTAATATCGATAACGTTTAGGAACCAATAAGGTTATGATGGCGTCAACAATTGTTGTTTTTCCGCTGCCGTTGCGGCCGGTGAGTAATGTAGACTTGTTATCGAAATCAAAAGTGAAAATTTTGTCGTTTTGTAATACACCCCAATTGCATAATTGGAGCGTGTTTAATCTAAAACCAGCCTGTTCGGAAGAGTCAAAAATTAGTTGGTTATCCATTATTTCCTTCCTTTTCCTTCAATTTTGCCATAAAATCTTCACAAAATTGTGAATCGATTTTTGCGCGAATATAACGTCTCACTTCGTACTCTTGTTCATTATCTGAATCATCGGGATTTTGCTCCTTTAAAAGTCCAAGCTCACATAGCCTATCTAGATTCTTTTTGAAATTCTTGCGGGCTGTAATTTGGTCCGATTTTGGAGTGTAAAAGGATGCGAATTGTTCGTATAGTTCGGTTTCTCGTAAAATCAAAACAGATGATTTATCTTGAGAATTGTTGGGATTGTCAAATTTGTTTAATTCATCGCGGAGTAAAATACACAAAAATGATTGCTCTTCGGTAAGAGGAATCTGTCGTATTAGTCTAGAAATTTTATCATCTTCTTCGTTTAATTCATTTTGTCGTAGGTAAGCAAATCCATCAGCTTTGTCGATAGACACGCTTACTCCAAGGATTGCAAAAAAAGACTGAATGTCGCTTTCGTACATTTCCAGTTTATCCCAAAGCTTATCATTTGCATTTTGCCTAAAAATAGGACCTTGTAACAGTTTTATGCAAACTTGAGACCAAGGTTTTAAATTAGAATCAGCCATTTATATTTCCTTGTATTATCAGTTTCGGTACCGTAACTTTTATTATTGTTCCATCACTTTCGTAACAAATCTGTTCTTTAGCGTTTTCGTCAACTGTTAATCCTTTTTCCGAATTTAATAAATCATAATACACAGCTATTTCTGCCAATCCTTTTGTTATTGGATGTTCTTCCAATAATTGACCTAAGGTAAATTGGATATAATGCTTCTTTCTGTAATCATTTATATTTCTAATTAGTTGTTTTCGATCAACAAAAAATTGAGAGAGTAAATCTTTGTAATCCGCAATATTGAAATCAGAATCACTACTTTGTTCCATTTTGCTAAAGTCTTTTTGTGTATTAGGTAGAACAGGAACAAATGAACGTGCTATCAGTGGCTTTATGTCTAGCTGCATGAAATCTTTTTCATTTATGTAGCTCTTTGATTTGTATTTTTCTGATGCGATTTTTTTAATATCATTTATGAGAGCGTTGAGCTTTTGAAAATTACCACTTTGGTTTTGCTGCAAAACGCGGCTAAGTCTATCGGTGATTCCGTGCTTTGTATCTATGATTTTGCTTCCTGCATCAAATAAGTGATGCTTGAAATTCAATAAAAAATCGGTATCAACGGAATCAATTTGGTTTATTTCGGATGTTGAACTTACTTTTTCAATGATGGAATTGGCTATAGTGTTGATTTCGTTATCGCTGTCTTCTGCAATAAATTTCCAAAAAGCCTCAAAGGATTGTCCTTGTGGAGATTGTCTAAGTTTTTCATCGGTGTCTAGTGCAAAGCCTAAAATGTTTCCTTTTGAATAGTTTAATTCACTTTGTCTTTTGTAAATTTCAGTTCCGATAATTCTAAAATTATCTTCCACTTCCCTAAAATCGTTAATTAAGTCCTTCCCCTTTTTTATACATAAATCGACCATTTCAAAGATCTGAATGGGGGAGTATGTTTCTACTTTTCCGCCTCTTTCTAGTCGATTTATTTCTTTTTCGATTTCGGCTTTTTCTTGTTTTAAAGCCTTTAAACGACTTTTGGTATCTTCTGTGATATGTTGGTATAAATCATGTAATTGATCTAATATGGATTTGAATTGTGATTCCGTTCCGATAAACTTTTTAGGTTTTAAGTTGTCTAGCCAGCCAAATAGCTTTATTATGCTTGGAGTTAGTTCAAGGACGGCTTCCCTGTCGTTATTTCGATACCGTAAAAGAAAACCTTTTTTACACCATTTTTCAATATAGAGGCGATATCTTTGCTTTTTATCTTTGTTGTCAGGTAATAAATTTGAGGGGTCGTCTAAATTTTCTTCGTCAAAATCTCCAAGTTCTTCTTTGTGGTCCGTCAAGAATGTTTTTAGGTGTTCTTCAAAATCCGCTTCTAAAACAGAAATTTTGCTGTATACGATAAATTCTTGATAAAAAAAGGAAATGACGAGACTTGCCGTATGTGATTTTAGCAGAATGAAGCCTGGGTCATTCTGTATAAGGTTCTCGAAGTAATTGCTGTCTATCCTAAGCATAATATCGCTTCAAAATATATAATTTACCTATGTCATTTTTATGACATTAATTAACCTTGTTTGTGCTTTTGAGGGAGAAACCTTATTTTGAGATATGATTGGTGTTTCTGAAAATTCCCTATCCAACAAAAACATCGCTATAATTCTCTAAATGTGTGATTTTCAGGGACTTTCCCCCTACAAAAAATGTCCGCTCTGTGGCGGACATTAAATTCAATTTTCGCAGCGATTGACCGCTTTATTTACTTCCCTTCTTCCTTGTCCTTGGGCAATACCAAGTTCAATACTACGGCGAGGATAAATACCACGGCGACGCAGTTTTCGGCGAAGATGGTCTGGATAATCTGCGGGAAAATTTTGAACATCTGCGATGCGGATGTGAATCCTAGGCCGGTGCTTAAGGACAAGCTAACGATAATCATGTTGCGTTGCGAGAAACCGCTTTTCGCAATCATGCCGAATCCTGCGAAGAGGATGGAACCGAACATCATGATGGTGCAGCCGCCGAGAACGGCTTGCGGGATGGTCGTGAGGAGGGTACCTACGGGCGGGAAGAGGCCGCCGAGGAGCATGATGCCTGCGCTTGTTGCGATGGCGAAGCGGTTCACAACGCCAGAGAGCGAGGCGAGGCCGACGTTCTGGCTGAAGGATGTAATCGGGGTGCAGC